>Ga0265292_1003162_pt1 | contig 10407 bp, 11 predicted proteins | sample Munlanlewell296A_FD_189080 | JGI IMG/M metagenome (GOLD analysis project Ga0265292, IMG submission 189080) | Leachate microbial communities from a municipal landfill in Southern Ontario, Canada - Leachate well 296A | ecosystem: Engineered > Solid waste > Landfill > Unclassified | place: Canada... | reverse complement strand
GTTTAACGGTTATAGCCCTGTTGAAGACGGGACTCCCTCCCAGCGTGAGGCGCGTGCGCGGCACGAGCAGCTGTGGGTAGCCCCATCAGGGGCGGGTGGCGTAAAGATTGGGGGAATATTCATGAACCAACTATGTAGTGGTTGTTCATACCTCCGAGAGGGCAGCTGTTCTAGGAACATTGGCTGTATGTTCACCACAGCCATGCTGAGGTTAGCGAAGCTCCTCGGGGAAGTGCCGAGTAACCTATCTTTTTCTGTTGGAGGATTGTTATGAAAGTAGCTCCAAGAGCTCTACGAATTATCCTTGACCTTGGTTGCCTAGCCTTATTGTCCAGCGTTGTCATGGACTCCTATCTATGGGTAGCTCAGGGCTACCTTATCCCGTGTTGGACGATGGCTGTCATGTCTACTGGCCTCATACTTGTTTTTCAAGTGCTGAAGAGAAGAATCTAGCCTATTTTTGGAGGATACGCATGAAGCTAATCGTTGTAATAGATGATGAGATCCTTCCTGAGGGAGCAGAGAAGCTTGAGGACGCTCTGGCTGAGTTCCTTGGTCTAAGAGGTCTCAAGGGGAAAATAGATGACGAGCTTACAGGAAATACAACGGTCTTTCCGATAGTTCCTGACTGGATTCCGTCTAAGTCAGACTATAGGTACTGTGAGGACTGCAAGGGCTTCTTCGACTTCTGGAATACAGCCAAGACGAGAAACTAGTTCTATCGGAATCCGACCTATCCAACAAACTATACTACTCTGAATGGTACGTGTTTAGCTCGTCAGAAAGAAGGCCGAATCAGCCTTCTTTTTACCCAGAACGATGCGACTTTCCAAAAAGAGGGCGGAAACCCGCCCCATTTCAAAAGCAGCTAAACACATACTCTGAATGTATTTTATAAAGGAGGCCGTCAAGGTCTGTGCTAGCAGTCTCAAGAACGGGCGTAAATCCGAGGCTTCCCCAGAACCCCTCTGCCTCTCGGTTACCGCGAACATATTGAAGGTTGACCTCCTCGACCCCGTTCTCCGTGAAGTAATCACATATGGCATGGACTAGCTGGGTGGCAATGCCGCGCCTCCGATGCTCCTCACACATAAACACCCGCTCGATGAAGCCCACCGTCGCAGGCTTGAAGTCGGCCCTCTTTGAAACACGAGCCGCCGCGAATCCCACCGTCTTCCCTCCGATCTCCGCCACAAGAAGCTTGCCGTCGCTCCTGATAGCGCCCTTAACCTGTTCAAGGATCTGTCTCCTTCCCTCATCCGTGATTCTCCATATTCGGGGGTTTGATCTCTCTAGATGGCTCTGGAGCGCGTACATCATCTCTAAAAGTTTCTTTTCGTCGCCCTGCTGAATTCCTCTTATGGATACGTCGTGGGTGGCCATTTCAGTAATGAGAGTGTATTGGTGGTGTACGTATTTAGCTCTTGGTCCATTCTTGGGTGAGGGTTTCGCCCAAGGTTTGGGATAGGTTGCGGCCTTGCTGTTTCCACGTGGCTAGGCGACGCGGGGCACGAAGGACACAGGGTCAGGGAGCCCACGGACGAAGAGTATAAGCAGCTTCTGAAGGACTGCGAAGAGGCGGGCTGCTTCGAGGAACCCCCTTTTTTGGAGGATACGCATGAGCGTACAGAAGCTGGGTGTTCTGCGTAAGAACACCGTGATACACACGGAGGACATGACCTTCCGCGTCGAAAGGGAACCATCGTGGTAGTGTCTTCGGACACTCTCCGGTTCAGGGACAAGGATCTCGTCGCCTACAGGAAGGGTGATGACTTCTACGTGAGGTCTGAGTTCTCACCTATTCCGTACAAGGTTGTTTTCCCCGACGGTGGCGTCCCGTACCCCTTCACCATGCTCTAAACCTTTTTCTGATTGGAGGAACAGTGAGAGCATGAAGAGGCGAGAGAGCGTGGATATCTGCCGAGATATCCTCCAGTTGACCAGGAACGGTGCCATCAAGACGCGCATCGTCTACGGCGCTTATCTCAACTTCAAGATGGCTGAGGTCTACTTGTCCAAGCTGCTGAGCCTTGGGCTCCTCGAGGAGAGCAGGAAAGGATACAGGACGACCGAGAAGGGCCTTGACTTCATCAACCGCTACGAGGAGCTGAGCAGGTTCGGGCTGACCTTTTGGAGGATAGTATGCCGACGATTGAAGGTGCAGTCGAACACCTCAGGAGCCTCGGTGAGCCCACCGACATCGTAGCTATGGCCATCTGGACCGAGGAAGACGTCCTCGGGATGGCCAAGGAGCGGGGGATCGTGCTCACCAAGGAGAAAGCCGGAGAGATCCTTGACAGGATAGACCATAAGCAGGACGCCTCGATAGGCATCTCCTGGGACACCATTGACGCCTACCTCAACGACTACGTGCGCGAGCACTCGGAGGGGATTCAAAAGCGCTCCACTTGAGTATATCTGCTTCTTCTCACCGTTATTAACACTTGATTATCTACTCCCATCCATCCGAGTGGGGAGAAAATCGGGAACGCGCCCCGTAGGGTGGTGGGCCGGGCCGGACTTGAACCAATAAAGGTTCAAGTCTATTAAGAGGAGATGAAGAGGATTGTGAAGAGAGCCTCCTCGATTTCAGTAACCCTTACCGGGTTTTCACCAGAAGAATCGTATAATCAGCAGGAGGAGTATGATGCCCAAGAAGACGTATGAGGTCCAACCCCCACCCATCATCATGCCGCAGCACCCGCCGCCGTGGCCGCGGTGACCGCCGCGGGAATCGCCGCCACCCCGTAAGTACCTATCCGGGTCTTTTCTGAACTCGTTCAAACACTTTTCCGAACAGAAATAGTAGCTTCCACCGTTGTACTCCATGACATGGTTCGAAGTCTTGGGGTCAACGTCCATCCCGCATACCAGATCCTTTGCCATCTCAATCATCCTTTTTCCGACGCCCTTTAGGCGGACACCAATATGTCATTATTAGATATATTTATACTTAACTTATTTTCCCCGATTATCCTCAACCCCCGAGTAAAATGACGACCGCACGAAATTCCCCAACGGGAATAGATAAACCATAAATATATCATATTATGATATATAACCGGGTGTAATATACGGCCATTAGAACGATAAGCAAGTCAAGGCAGCCACCGAATGCACCTAACATCGAAGAAAAGCCCCACAGAGAAGGCTGCGAGAATTGCAGAGGCAGGTCCTACGAGGGATGCTACGTCCTAGGGTGCCCCCGAAGAGTCAGCCCGATGCGAGGAATTAGCAGAGCCTCGGAAACACCCGATTCAGTCGACGACCCTGCGCCGAACACCCGCTCTGTCAAACCCGCCGCCAAAAAAACACAGGGGAGGTGAAAAGTATGGTGAAAGATCCGATATGTGGAATGATGGTCGACGAGAAGAAGGCCAAGTTCAAGAGCGAGCACATGGGGAAGACCTACTACTTCTGCTCCGGGATGTGCAAACAGAAGTTCGACGCCGCTCCACACAAATACGCGAAGTAGGATGAATGGCGGCACAGACCGCAAGGCATAGAAGCGCCCCTTTTTTCATTTCAAACCTTATTGACCTAGCCTAAACGGAGGCGGGCTTCGGGTAACCTTCGCCCCTATACACCTTCTTCAATATGACCGAGCAGAGGAATCCCGCCGCCAGACCAAGGAGTATGCTGAAAAGAATGGAGACGGCGACCGTCGCCGCGGTGATCATCAGATCAGAGGCGTTCAGGGACTCCCTGATCATCAAGGTGAACTGGACGCCGATGGAGAGGAGCATCGCCGCGAGGATGGTCAGGGGGAACGCCTGCATCAAGGTCAGGGCAAAATTCCCGAACAGGAGCCCCGCGACGGTTAATGCCGTTCCAAACATGAGCATGCTCGCCGCCGTCCTCGCCCCGAATCTATGCCAAGACGCCATCCCCCCGGCCCCGTGGCACATCGGCACCCCTCCGAAGAGGGGGGCCACCAGATTCATAGCGGACAAGTTGAGGGCGACGGAGCGGATCGTCGGCGATCTACGCGGGAAGAATCTCTGCCCCAGCGCCACCGTCGCGAGGAGGGAGTTGGTGACCGTCAAGGGGATCTGAGCCACGGCCAACTCAGCCCCCTTAACAAAATTTTCATAGGATGGCACGACAAGCGGCGGCAGGCTCAGCTCCGGCGTCACGTTATGCAATATCTGAGGATAGGCGACGACGGTCATCGCCAACCCCATGACCGTGAGGAGGAGCGCCGCGGGGAAGGACCTGAACTTCAGGGAGAGGAGGATGATCGCTAGGCTAACGACGCCGACGGAGACGCTGTCCAGCCCGAATAACGGCTTACCCGCCATCATCGTAAGAGCGCTATTTACGAGCTGTAACCCTAATGTCACTTGGATTCCGACGATGACGGCCTTCGGGAGGCGCTCCTGCAGCATCTTCAGGACCCTTGTCTGGCTCAGTAGAAGGATCGATACACCCAGAATGATCCCCGCGGCCACCAAGGTCTCCGGTGGGAGCTTCTGCGTGATGGAGAGGGATGCTATCACCTTCATGGGTTGGACGGCGAGGGGGATTCCGAAGACGATGCCGGTGGTGATCGTGAAAAACCCGAACCATATCAGCGTGCCCGACATGGAGGCGGACCCGGCCAGGACCATCCCGGCCAATAGAGGGAATAGTGTGCCAAGATCCCCGAGGGAGCCGGAGACCTCACGCATGAGGAATCCTAGGCGTCGTCTGGCTCCGTCGAGGTTCATGAACGAACTGTTTGGGTTTGGTTATATACATCTTGTCTCGAAAACGCGGCCGCCGGTGCGGATTACGCCTACTATTGTCCCCGTCTCCGTTTGGCGATGTAGAACATGGCCACTGCCGCTCCGCCTAACGCGGCGGCTAACACCAACACCGTCGAGTTAGGCCAGGAAGGCTCGGTCAGGTAGGCTGCCGAGTTGACGGACGAGACGTAGATCGTGGAGTCTATGATCCTCTGCCTCGAGGCCCTGCCGTTACCGACGTAGTCCTGATTTACGACCTTGTAGGATGTTACGAGGTTTCCCCCGTACTCGGGGGCGTTCCTCACCGCCTCCAGGGGGTCCTGTGTCCTGACGAGCGTTAGGTCGACGGGGAGCCAGCCCCAGGGGGGTACGTAGACCATCACCCAGCCGTGCCAACCCACCGCGGCCTCGTCTATCCGGAGATGCCCGTCCCACACCGTCTCCTTGTTCTCGATGCCCTTGTCGAAGACAACTCCCACCTCCAGGTAGGATGGGATGTCCAGGCTCCTCAGCATGGCTATCAGGAGGATCGACTGGTCGTCGCAGTCGCCCTTCCGTTCCTCGAAGGTCTCGCCGGCGAACCTCGGCACCTCGTAGTTGTCGTAGGTGATGTTCGCGTTCAGCCACTTGATGAGCCGGATCACCTTCCCGAGGACGGCTGGCTCATTACGCGTGAGGCCCGCCGCCAACTCGGCGATTCTCGTGTCGTTGGCGGGGAACGTGTTCGAGGACGACGTGTACTCTGCTACGAGGTTGGGCGGTATATCTGACCGTGAGCCCGCCTTCGAGGGGTCAATCTGTGGCTTCGGCTTGTCCCGGGACTCTATCTCGTAGACGACGGTGTAGTTGTATTTGGCCCCCGGTGGCACGGTCATCGGTATTCCGGGACCGACCATCCGGTTCCCATCCTCGTCGCTGTACTCCTGGCCGAGGGGGGGTGCTGCGGACGTGATCTTCACCACCTGCCACTGGTTCTGGATGAAGAGTGGGATCGCGACGTCCTCCCTGTTCAGTGCTACGGGCTCGGACCCCTTGTTCTCGAAGGTGAAGTTCATGGTGAACCTGTACTGGGGCACAGCGTAGGCCGGGGCGATCTGGGTGAGGAGGACGAGGATGATGAGAAGCGGCGCGAGGCGGCGGGTTCTCAAAGCCTTGGCTCCGTTGTGCTTAGGTCTTACCCATCGCCCCGGATCTGTAGGCCCCCACGGATCTGGCGATCTCCTCAGTCTCCTTCTGGTGCGAGGCCAGCGCACACGCCGTCGCGTGACCCGAATTGAGGAGATCGCTCTCACGTAGCCTGCTGAACAGGGGGCTCGATAGCCCCTCCCTCAGTGTCGATTTTGAGAGGTTGTGCGTGGCGAGGTTGGAGACGGGGCAGGGCGTCAGGTCGCCCGTGGGAGTCACGTGGGCGAACCCCCTTCCGGCGGAGACGCAACCACCAAAGAACGCCTCGTCGGCCGGGGAGTGGATGATGTAGATGGGCTTACGGCCCCTGTAATCGAGTATGCGCCTCCTGAAGGTCCCCTGCTCCTCGCGGGACAACGTCAGATCGGCGTCCCCCGGGGGCGTCTCGCCGATGTCTGTGAGGAACTCCGATAGGCCGGGGCAGCTTCTACCCAGGGCGTCGGCGATGGACGGCGTGTCGGGTATGTACTCGATGAAGACCCCGAGCCTCACCCCGAGATCGGTGACGGCGTCGACGTTGGCCTCATCCATCCAGTAGCTGAGGTTGCGCTTGGTGACCGTGACCGAGACCCCCGTGAAGACCCCGGCCTTCAAAAGCCGCCCAATCGTCGCCATCGCCTTGTCGTACACGCCCTCCCCGCGGCGAGCGTCGGTGACGGACCTCCCGCCCTCGAGGCTCACGACCACCCCGATGTTCGTCGACCTCCCCAGCTTGGCGAAGTCGGCCTCCGTGATGGAGGTCCCGTTGCTAACAATCACGAAGAAGCGATCCTTGAACTCCTGACACAGGTCGACGAGGTCGGGGAACATGAAGGGCTCGCCGCCCGCCACTATGAAGCCGAGGACGCCAAGCTCCCTCGCCTGGGAGAAGACCCTTCGCCACTGGTCTCTGTCCAGTTGAGCCGACGTCGTCGAGCCGTTGACCGTGCCGTTTGCAGAGGCATAGCAGCCTGTGCACCTCAGGTTGCACCTCGAGGTGATGCTCATTATCATGAAGGGGGGCACGACTAGACCGTTCTTCTTGGACTCTGCGCGGAGTCGTCTCGTGTCTTGGTAGACCCTGCGGAATCGGGTGAAGGTACGTAGGTAGCGGGGGTTACGTATGATCCATGGCAGGAACGCCCGGGTCATGTTGGTGTCCAGCCCGTCGAGGAACCCGCGTATCTTTAAAGCCCGTGAAGCCACCGCGTCGCCTGAGTTCAGCGACCTCCGCCTCGTTTCCGGCGGCTCCGTCTTAACAGGTTCGTGAGTCAACATTCGGATGTCTCCCTCGATTAAGTCTTGATAGAACCTCTTCTCAAAGCTCAATTCGGGATAAAATGTGTCTGAATATGGCGAGGACGCGGTCCGCTGCACTCTATTTTCGTAGGCCCATTAGACCTGTAGACGGTGGCCTTATCGAAGGCTATTTCCATAACGGACACCATGAGATATGTCTTGATTAGATATATTTATAGTTAACTTATTTTCCCGAGTGCCTCGTGTTGTTGGTTCTAAATGCGTTGTGGATCGTGATAGTTTTCTTTACTGGGCGTAGACTCCCGGTTTTTTCTCTCTCAACAGAATCCCAACGATTAGTATCGACGCGGACAGGGTTATGCCGCTGACCCCCAGCACCGGGAACCCGACCATCTGGGCCACCCACCCGGCCGCGATGGGGGTCACGACGCTGAACAAACCTATTATCAGATCCGTGATCCCCAGGAGGCGACCGCGGACGCTGGGTAAGGTCAGGTCACCGATGATCGATGTTGCGGAGATGTTGATGGCGCTCCACCCGAGCCCTATCAGGAAGGAGCCCAGCGTGATGATCCAATACGTCGACGCAGTGGCCGCGATCAGGGCCCCCGGGCCGATGAGGAGAGCGCCAAGGATCAGAACTATTTTCCTGCCATACCTGTCCGCCAGCTTGCCCCATATTATGGATAGCCCGAACATGCCGAGGATGTGGATCGCGACCGAGAGCGTGATGAATGTCAGGTCGTAATCGAGGCGCTTCAGAACCACGGATAGGAGCGAAGTAATCATGATCATGATTGCCGCACCTGACAGGGTGAGGCTGGTAATCGCGATCGCTATTGGGGAGCGCCTCAGCAGGGAGGCAACCTCGACGCGGCGATTCTCCTCCGAGGGTGGCTTCGAACCGTTATCCAGCCCCTCTTCAGGGTAATACTCCTTCAGGTTCTTCGCGATCTTCAGCGTATCAGGCCTGGTTAAGATGACGAATAGCGCGGCAACGGTCGCCATCACGGGCACGGCCAGCCAGGGGAGCGTCAGGGAGTCGAGGCCGTTGGCAGCGGCGTAGCTACCCGTAACGTTGACGATCAAGGGGGCGACCAAGGTCCCAAGGATGCTCCCAGCCAGAACGTAGCTCAGGCCCTCGGCCTTGCGGTGGACCGGGTACATGTCGATCGCCGCGACCCGGATCTGGTTCGTCGCCCCCTGGCCGATCCCCGCCAACGCGAGGGCCACGATGAATAGCGGGAACGAGCCGGATACGATGGCGTAGAAGGTCAGGAAAGCCGCAGCACCCCCTAGTATCAGGCCGGCCGTTAGGACAGGTCGCCTCCCCCGGGAGTCGGCGATGTGCCCAGAGGGGTACGACGCCACGGCCGAGGCTATCCCCACGATGCTCAGGGGTAAACCTACCAGAACCAGGGAGCCCGTGAACCTAAACACGATGATCCCCGCCAGGGAGGGTATCAACTGGGAGCTGGAGCTCATGAGCGCCTGGGCTATCATGAGGAGGATGGTGTTCTTCTTTATCACTGCGGGTAGGGCGGTGTTGTCTTTCTTCATCGTATCATCTCCTACATGTTGGGGAAAAATGGGGGTTATGTGACGGTCTAGTAGGCCTTTTTGCGGAATCTCCTGAGGAGCGCCGAGTTCCCGACCACCGAGACCGAGCTCAGGGACATCGCCGCGGCGGAGAGCATGGGGTTGAGGAGCCCGAAGGCGGCCACTGGGACGAGCGCTGTGTTGTAGACGAGGGAGAGGAACAGGTTCTGCCTGATCTTGCTCATGGTCGCCCTGCTAAGGTCTATGGCGGTGGCGACGTCCCTGACGTCGTTCTTGACCAGCACGATGCCTCCGGTCTCCTTCGCGACGTCGGTGCCGCCTCCTATGGCGATGCCTATGTCGGCCTGGGCGAGGGCGGGCGCGTCGTTTATGCCGTCTCCCACCATCGCGACGACCTTGCCTTCGGCCTGAAGCCGCTTGACCTCCTCGATCTTCCCCTCGGGGAGGACGCCCGCGATGACGTCGTCGATACCGAGGGTCTTGGCGACGTTCCTCGCGGTGCGCTCGTTGTCACCCGTCAGCATGATGACGTTTATGCCCATCTCCTTGAGCCGTTTCACCGCGGCTGCCGCCGTCTCTTTCACGGTGTCCGCGACGGCGATGATGCCGACGACCTTGCCGTCCGCGGCCACCATCATCGTGGTCTTGCCCTGCTCTTCGAGGGAGGTTATCGTTGTTTCGTGGGCTCCGCCCCTTATCCCAGCCTCCTGGGCTAGCTTCAGGTTGCCGACAAGTATCTCGGCTCCCCGGATCCTCGCCTTGACGCCCTTCCCCGCGACGGTGTTGAAGTCCGTGGCCTCCGGCATCGTGAGGCCGCGTTCCTTGGCTGCCCTAACGATTGCCTGGGCGATCGGGTGATCCGAGCCGTACTCTATGGCGGCGGCGATGCCCAGAACGTCGTCGGCTGTCTTTCCCCCATCGGCCATGGGGACGATGTCGGTGACGTTCGGCTCCCCCTTCGTCAGGGTCCCCGTCTTGTCGAACACGACCGTGGTGAGCTTCTGGGCCCGCTCAAGGACCTCACCATTTCTTATCAGTATGCCATACTCTGCGCCCTTACCGACACCGACCATGAGGGCGGCGGGGGTCGCTATCCCGATGGCGCAGGGGCAGGCGACTATGAGGACGGCTATGAATGACAACAGGCCGACCGTGAAGTTGCCCGCCAGGTTCCACGCCACGAAGGCGATGATCGAGGTTATGATTATCCCCGGGACGAAGAGGGCTGCGACCCTGTCGACGATCTTCTGGATGGGGGCGGAGGACGACTGCGCCTCCTCTACCATCTTCGCGATCTGCGCCAGGGTCGTGTCCGCGCCCACCTTCGTCGCCTTGAACCTGAGGAGCCCGTTCTTGTTTATCGTGGCGCCTATCACCACGTCCCCCGTCTTCTTCTCGATGGGTAGGCTCTCGCCGGTTATCATCGACTCGTCGACCGATGAGCTTCCCTCGATGACCTCGCCGTCCGTGGCGATCTTCTCACCCGGGCGGACGATGATGACCTCGCCGACCTCGAGGGTCTCGGCCGGGACCTCGCACTCGACGCCGTACCGGATGACCCTCGCGGTCGTCGGCGCCAAGTCCAAGAGCCTCCTCACGGCGGCCGCGCTCCTCTTCTTGATGAAGTCCTCCATGTACTTCCCGAGGAGCACGAAGGCGATGATGACAGCGGAGACCTCGAAGTAGACGTCCCTCT
>Ga0265292_1003161_pt1 | contig 10410 bp, 7 predicted proteins | sample Munlanlewell296A_FD_189080 | JGI IMG/M metagenome (GOLD analysis project Ga0265292, IMG submission 189080) | Leachate microbial communities from a municipal landfill in Southern Ontario, Canada - Leachate well 296A | ecosystem: Engineered > Solid waste > Landfill > Unclassified | place: Canada... | reverse complement strand
TAAAATCCAAATTCCCACTCACCATATCTGGATTAACAGCCATAAACAAAACAACAAGAGAAAAAGAACCGAGTAATACAGTTAAAGAAGTAGTAATAATCTTATTAGCAGCAGTAACCTTAGCAGGGTCATCACTATTAAGAACCCTTAAACTTAATGCATAGATTACTCTTCCCATAGCAGCTACTCCACTAGCTGCTAACATAAAGAATAGAACAAAAGCAAAAGTATCACTTAAATTAGTAGGTTGCCCTACAGTAAAACCAAATGGTTTGTTGGGGGTGGAGATTACTGATTGAGCAGTCTCATCCAAAAAAGAGTAGGTGCTTACTGGTGCTGTTGTTGCCATAAATTATTGTCTAGTATCAAAAACTATATTAAGGTCAGCTTTTGCATTTTGTAAAATCCTTTTTGTATTTTCTATTGAAACACCTAATGTTCGAGAACCAAAAGTATTTTCTTTTGGACGAAGATTAATAGTCATATTATCTTGTGTGTCTATTGGCAGTCCATCTAAACTCCAAGCAAAAGTGGCGCCATCCCCTGCCCCATTATTTAATGAAAAAAAGTAAGGAATAAAACGAAGAGTAAAATCTTTTGTAGTTTCAAATCTTTGAGTGATTGCTCTTGTTAAATCTGTCCCCAAGATTGGGTCATTTAGATAAAAAAGAGGAGAAATAATGTGCGGGTAAATTGTAATGCTTTTTGTAGCAGATGTTCTGTCTGGTGCCACAGCTAAAACTTTTACAATAGTACTATCACTTAAATATTCTAAATTAATATCTGTAGCTTGCTTGCCACGTCCAGAAGCACTCTCAATATATTCATCATTCTTATACCACGAATAAGAAATATCTGCTGGGGTAACAATTTTCCCATAAGAAGTCATTTGTGGTATAGCAGTTACTCTAACCAAGGCCCCTTCAGCAGGTAACGTTCTCCCTTCATAAAAAGGTGGAGTAAATCCTTCAGGAGATTCCCAAAGTAAAGCGACAGAAGAGGGGGAAACATTCATGGACGCTTGGAATATTTGCCCATCAGCTAATTTAGCAACAACAGAAACATTATTAAAAGTGCCAACGGCAGTAGTTGTTAATTTAATTTGTTTGACTCCAGGGCCCGCGCTTGCGATTTTATTATCTATTTTCCAAGTAATATCAGCAGAATTAACATCAAAATCATAACTACTTAATGTTACGGTAACTTGTTCATACGGCCCTGGATTTTCTGGGTCAAGAATAAAATTACCGATGAGTTCAGCGTGAGCAAAATTCACCTTTATTAAAAACACAAAAAAGACAAAGATTATTTTGGAGTAAAATTTCATGATGTTTTTTGTTCCTCTAATTCTTTCTTCATTTCTTTTATTTGTATCAGTTGAGAAGGATCACTTGTAATGATTTGGTCTTCGGTATAAGATGCCACTATTTTTATCGCTACATGTTTTAGTCCAGCAAAGAATATTCCCTCCCCTACGCCAGACTCAAGCAACAAAAACTTTTCCTCGTCAGTTAAGTTAAAAGTTTTTTGAACAATATCAATAGACGAAGGAGATTGTTTCAAGAGTAGCTGAATAGAAGAGTTGGTAATAATCGGAAGTCCATACGGTGATTTCAAAAAGTCCCCCACGTCTTGAGTAATTGTAGCTAGTCCTAAATAATATTTTCTTCCACGCTTAGCAAGGCCGAACAAGAATGACGCGGTGTCATCATTTTTCATCATAATCCAAGCCTCATCAACCACTAGCAATCTTTTACGGATATCTTTACGAACAGAGTTCCAAATGTAATGAGTAATAATATACATCGCCACAGGTTTTAATTCTTCTTCCATATCGCGTATAGAAAAACAAACCAGCTTTTTATTTATATCCACATTTGACGGCTGATTAATAAAACCAGACCAAGTACCTTTTGTGTATTTTGAAAGTCGTTGTTGCAAATCCTCAGACCCTTCAATACCAGCAAGCACTGTTTCGAAGTCAGATAATAGTGGCGGCTCTAATTTAGTGAAATCTACCTCCGGTGAAATATCTTTAAGAGCATAAGTCTCGGTGATTGCTTGGTCAACGATTGAGTCTTCAGCAGGAGTAAGTCCTCCTAACATTACACGGAAAAGTCCAACAAGATTAACAATATTTGAACGCAAAACCTCAGCTGGAGATTCGTCCTCAGTTGGATTTGGTAAATCGAAAGGATTAATATGATGTCCGCTCGTTAATGAAATATCAAAATATCTTCCACCAACAGACTCCGCCAAGTATTCATATTCTCTTTCTGGGTCGATAATAATTACTTCAGTATCAAACATAAGCGTACGCAAAATTTCTAGTTTAGCCGCATAACTTTTTCCAGAACCAGATTTAGCAAAAATAATCGAGTTGTAGTTCTCAAGTCCAAATCTATCAAAAAGAATTAATGAACCATTATGACGATTAAGTCCATAAAGAATTCCTTTGTCAGAAGAAAGGTCAAAAGATACGAATGGGAAAAATGAAGAAAGTGGAGAGGTGTTTAATTTATTTTTTATCATCAATCTGTCGTCCCCAAGTGGAATTGTAGAAAGGAAAGCTTCTTCTTGTTGGAAAAGCGCCGGCTTAACATAAATTAATCTACTCTCAAGCATGGACTTGATTTGATTTTCTGTTTTATCAACTTCAGCTTCGTCTGCTCCATAAATAGAAATATAAAGTGAGACATCAAACATTTTTTCTTGGGCTTGAATTAAACCATCACGAAGCCCCTCCAAATCTTGATAAGCAACATCAAGTGAAGGGTCGCGCACTAGTCCCTTCCCCTCTCGTGTCATTATTTGACTTTCTACTTCCGCAACTTTTCTTTGAAAAGTTTTCATAACTTCACCAGTATCAAGTGGTGTGATATGTATTGCCACATCAAAAACTTTATCTAAGTTAATTAACGGACTTAACCAATTATCTGTTAAAAAGTGAGGATAAGAAATTACGAAAAATGAACGAACAACATTTGTTCCGAGGTTTAACATTTTTGGCTGAACTCCAAGGGCAGAAGGTGCGATAATATCCTTCAATTGCATTTCTGCGATTTTATAAACCTGATCTGGCAAAATAGCCGAGACAGGAGATTCTTTTTTTTGTGATGATAAAAAGTCAAATAATCCCATATATTTATGATTGTTGTATTACAGGGGCTGACCTGTCTTGCTCACCTGGGTTAAATAATTTATAAAATAATTCAACAGCTTCTTCTGTTCCTAATCTTTGCGCTCTGACTCCAAAACGCTCAAGACCTTGTATAACAGTCGAAATTCTTTGTTCTATTTGTATACGGGAAGCATTGAAAGCTTCTTCTTCGGCTGGGGTTCTACTTGATGATCCTCCCATAGAAAAGAAAGAAGACCCACCAGTTACTGAATCAAATGGAAGATAAGGAATAACTATAAAAAAGTGCTTAGTCATAATATTGGTTTCCTCGGCAAACTTTTTAATGAAACCAATATATTCGTGTATTTGAATTTTTAATAAATCTTCCGTAACTTTTGTTTCTCTTTCCTCCAATAAATCAAGATATGGCTTGATATTCAATCTTCTTGATTCCGCAAACATTTGTATTGGAAACTCGAGTGAGTTCAAAAGATTTTGGTATTGAAGCAAAATAGCACTCTGCTCGTCCTCACTTTTAAGAGCGATGTTTAGAGAGCTTGTAATAAGAATTGCACGCAACTCACCATTTTTTAATGTGATAATACCGTCGCGTATGCGTTCTATTGGAACAAATTGTTGAGTGGCCGTCCCTTTTGACATATTAAGAGTATAGCAGAGATAGACATTAGACAATAGATTTTAGACAGTAGATAAAATAAAATTCCTACTTAATTTAAGTTGGGCGTTAGAAGGAGTTTGTCATCCTGATGAAAATCAGGATCCAGTGTCCACTGGATTCCAAATCAAGTTTGGAATGACACGAACCCATTCGGGTAGTTTAATTAGATTTTACGCTAGCTATTATTTTCTGTATTTTCGCTATTATCTAGCACGTCTAGTCCTAAAGAAATTTCGTGAAGCTTATTTGAATTTGCTTTTGCTACTGCAATTTCTTTTGTGGTTTCACTGACAATATTTTGAGTGGTATTATTTTGGTCTACAGTTGGCTGTCTCCATGTATAAATTTTACTACTGGTGTAATAACCAAAAGCACTTTCAAGAGTATCTATAAAAGGTCTTTCATTTACTTTTAAAAAGGCAAGCGCCAAGAAAAGTCCAGCAACAGGAATTATAACAATGACGGCGATTATTTTTATTGGAATAAAAGTCCAAAGTAAAAAAGAAAATCCACCAGCACCTAAAATATAAGCGAATTGCTTTAAGGTTAAAGGTCCAACTATTTTGTCCTCCATATCAATGAATTGTGGTACTTTGAATTGCATGTCTATATTATAGCAGATAGCGGGAAGTAAATAGCAAGCAGGAAATGCAGGTCTCGATGTATTAAGCCTTCCCCTAATTACTCATTGCTATTTACTATGCCTCGACCTCCCGATAAGGATCCACGTTATATTTCGTTGGAGCTGTACTATAAGTTGCAGATTTACTCTCTGCTTTTGCAACAGTGTTCCCCTTTTCTCCAAACATAAATTCTTGAAGAGCAATGTTTGAATCAAGCGCACGTGCGTCCCCTTTGCCATCAATAGAAGCAATTTGTTCTTTTATTTTATTTAATCTCTCCTCTACCTCATCGTCATTTGGTATTGTTTCTAGAACTTGTAATTGTTCAAGAAGTTGTGAGCGTGAGCCTGGTTGAAGATTTACTTGTTGTATTTTTTGACTTGGGTCAGTCGTTCCATCAGTTTTTATTTCTGGTTTTACCTCCGGACGTTTAGTTGTATCTAATATTTCTTTTCTTAATTCTTCTTTTGAAGTATTTTCATTCTCTAAAACTAATTTTTTAACATCAGTTGTATCTTTTTTCAAAATTGACAGCCTAATTTTTTGAAAAATAGTTTCGTCTAAATCTTTTGCAAGTGAATATGCATCGTCAGCGGTCATTTCACAATTTTTCTCTAGCGATGTAACGGCGTCTTCTGGGAGTATGGCACCGAGTAAAATAAGTGTGATTGTATTTTTGAGTGGCAAATATAAACTCACTGGTAATTTATATATTTTCCCAAAAATAGCTACTGCCCCGTCTAACTCATCGGTCAACAAATACGCTTGAACATCTTGGTTTGCATTTTCGTAAAGTGTTTTAAGTTGGTTATTTGTTTCGTCCATAGATTTTATGCAGGGAGAGCCTGTGCTGTATCTTTCACCTCGCGCATTTCTTTTTGTGGTACCGGTGCTTGTACTGGTACTGGTTGCTTACTACGCCCCGCACCACCGCTAGTCGGAATTATTAATGGAGAGCTACTAGGAGTTGAAGCGCCAGTTTTAGGTAAAGGTGTTCCACCGGCTAACATTCTTATTTGATTAGCAAGGTCGTTATTTCCATTTACTAGTTCTCTCATTAGATTTCTCGTTTCTTCAGCTGTTTTATTAGAGGCTATTCTTGCCGTATTGACTGCCTCTTGGGATGCCCTCTGTGTATTTTGGGCATCTATATTTATTTTCCTTAACTGATCATTTGCTTCAACTTTTTCAGCTATTACCTCATCAAGGCCAGCTGTTATAGCCATTTCTTTGCTTATAGTTCCTGGTTGGTGTTCCCCTCTCAATTTATCCAAAATATCTAATTGGGCTAAGAGTTTCTTATCATCAGCTTGTCTTGCATTTGCGTAAAGATTTTCACGGGTTGATTGGTCAGCTGTTAGATAATTTGCCACGCGCTCCTTATTACGTTCTTCCTTAGCCGAATCTCTTGCAACTTTTGCTTCGTACGCTGTCTTGGTTTCAGTCGACATTTTTCCTATTGCTTTATTGTCAGTTGGAGCCTTATCAACATCACTAAATCGGTCTAAGTATTTTTTATTCTTCTCATCAGCCACCATTTTCTTTCGTCCCTCTTCATCAGCATTAACATATTGTTTCATTGTGTCTTCATCACCTTTCACAAATTTATTGTAAGCTTTTGAATTTTCATTAGCTCGACCAGTCCACTTAGCAAGATTTCCAGTGGGGAGTCTTCTCCCTAGATATTCTGCTCTAGCTTCATCATTCCCTATCTCCCCCGCCCTTTTAAAAGTTTTCTCTTCATATTCTTCACGATTTTTTGTGTAACCATTTTGTCCACCTTTACCTAGATTGGTTATGCCGGCGGTACTAGCTACACTTTGGACAATACCAAATTTACGACCATCAAATGAAGCGTCCCCAATTTTACTGAAAGTGCTTTTTGCGGCATTACCAAGAACTCCTCCCCCCCAATCTTTTTTACCTAAATTAGACGCAAGCCTTCCAACAGTATTTCTTCCCGCAAATCCCAAAGTTGCAGCTCCTGCCCCGAGTGCCATTCCCGTTCCCATTCCTCCAGCTTTTCCAGCCCAACTAGTTACTGTATCCCCCACACTACCAGCAACTGTTTTTGTAACTTTATACATTACCCAAAGCATAACAAGCATCATAATTAAATTGAAAAATACCGCGGTAGTATTTGCCCCTGCTCCAGTTAGAGCAGAGGGACCCTTATTTAGTCCACTAAAAATATCTAAAAATTTTAAAGTTAATGCGAGCATTATTGCGAACACTGGTGCCACAAAAAGTTGAGAAATAAAAACTCCACGTAACCACTTAGCTTTTTCTCCGAGTGCAGGGACTATTGTATCAACAAGTAAAATTGGAGATGCAACAATTATACAAACCAAAAGAGCCGTTCTTGCAATTAACATCATTGCAATCATAAAAAGTATATAGGCTGCGGACCCGACAATTCCAACGATAGCTATAGCGCCAGGTAGGCTAGTAACTTGATCTATAAAACCACTACCACCAGCATTGGCTTTATCAGGTAAAGAGGTTGCACTCATTACTAATCCTTGTAATCCCATTGAACTCATTATTCTAGCGCCCGCAGTACCGTCACCACTTGGATTATCGGTAAGCAGAATATTATCACCAAGAGTTGTTTGATAAACTTGAAGAGAGACAACATTGGAAATATCAACAAACACACGCACTATAGGATAGGAAAAGTTTACAAATAATCCGAAGACTACAAGGAATACGACATATTTTTTAAATTCTTCACTTTTTCCAATAATAGCCATGAAGCCCACAAATAACCCAGCGAAGAACACAAAGAGTGAAATAATTTGCCGGACAACTAACCAAATATTATAAATCTCTTTTGGTGCGAATTCTGAAAATTTAAAAACCCCATGATACATCGCAAAGTTTAAAAGATTTGCAGACATCCATAAAAAGAAGCCGACGATATTAAGAAGTATACTTTTTATGAACCAAGCTAATCCATCGTTAATACAATATATAAAAGAGCTGGTCGCCAAAAAGTTACATTTTCCTACCAAAGCGTTTTGTATTGTAGCTGCCGAAGCAGCAGAACGCGCAGTGGCTTCCGCATTAAATTTATCAGCCTCCACAGGCGTAGCCACCCCTTGTTCTACGCTAAGAGCGGCCCCCGCTTTTGCGCTAAGTAAGGCAACCACATTTTTATCAGCCGAAAGAGTGGTATAAACGCTAGGAGCTAGAGTGGGATTGAGACCTTTTTGATATATATCAAGATCACCAGCATATAACTTTAGCACAGCATATTCAAAAGCTGTTGGTGTTATGTTTGTGTCACTTCCTTTATTTTTAAATTCTGCTTTAGCATCCATCCTTAAAATTAAAAGAACATCTTTTTGTATATTTGAATTTATGTCTACATTTGGTATAGCAGAAAATTCTGTTGTAACTTTATTTATTACAGAGTCTACATCTGATTGTGTTATAGCTGCATACCCCTCCTCCGGAAATGCGAAACCACCGAAAAAAGCTGTGATGATTATGGATACAAAGGTAAATACCCAGAAGTGTTTCATATTAAGAGTATAGCAGGGATAGACATTAGACAATAGACTTTAGATTGTAGATAATACAAAAATACAGTAGAAGTTTTACGAAGGCAAGGCCTTCGTAAAAAAGATATAAGATGAAGGAGGTAGAAGATTTCTTTCTAAAGAAAATACAAATACAGGAGGCCGCGAAGCGGCCTCCTGTATTAAATGTAAAAAGGAAATCAGAAACCGCTAATCATCCTACAGCCCCGACCCACCGTATCCACCAGTTCTTTGGAAGTCCAAGTCTTGTCTTGTTTTTGTACAAGTGGCATCCATATTAAATATCTCTCCACCTTCTATCGTACTAATTTGTAAATCTCCAGCTAATTCCAATTGCTTACCAACCTCAGCTATTCCGGAAGTTAAACTTGGCAAGTCGTTATCTCTTACCTTATCCTGATAGTTTTTAAATATCGCAGTTATTTCATCTGTTGAGTTAGAGTTGTCTATACTAGTAATTGTATTTTTAACTAAAGTAGCAGTTAAATCTATTTTTTTTAATTGAGCGGTTACTTTATTTAGCTCTTCAGTATTAGCATTTTTCTTTTGATTATAAAAACCTTGTGCTGCGACAAATCGAGGGTCAGCGGATGTAAATTCATCATACTTTGCCACAAGATTATCATAACAACTTTTTATTTTTTCTAATTCAGTATTGTATGAATTTATTGTAGCAATATATTTATTATTTGATATTTTTAAATCGTCCAACGCTTTCAGATGTCGTTTCAATAAATCTTTTGGAAAATCGGAAACAGAGATTTTTGATTGTGGGTTATTTTTTAAATCCTGATCATAACCAACAGAGGAAGTATAAGTAGTATTTATTGATGTCGTAGCAGGAAGAGATGTCGTTGGAATAGATACAGTTCCCTGTGTGCCGTTATTTCCACTACCAGAACTTTCACCAGATGAGCCAGTTATTCCTTGCATTGTAGAAGAAAAGTCTTTAAATAAACGTACAGAATTAAAAGCCGTTCCTATAATAGACCCTGCCCCACTACCGAATGAACTAATTGCCACTTTCATATCGGCACCCAACGCATCTTGAAATTGTTTACTCAAGACACTAGACACTTGATTGATGGTTTCCTCTAAACACATTCCATTTGATGCAAATTTTGTACAAGTTGTTTTGCTTTTTATACCGGAAGTCGAATCTACTTTTGCTAAAGCTACTTTTTCAGAAGCAGCTTTGGCTATCGTTATCTGAGATAATTGTGCCTTTGTATATTGATTGTCCCCGCTTGTAATGGCATAAAATGTATCAAGTGATGGGCGTTGATTGCTTACAGCGATTAATCTTTTTGCAAGAGCCGGGTCAGTATTAGGATTACCTACACAAAGCGAGCTATTAAGATTTCTTTTAACAGTATTATAGTCTCCACCTGATAGAGAAACTTGCGACCTTGCCATTTCAGAAAGAGCAGAATCATTACAAGTTTTTGCTTTTTGTATAGCTGGGATACTTGATTGGTTTATGGCTGTTAAATTATTTGCAAGTGAAGAATTATCCACCTTTGCTTTAGAAACGACAGAACTCATTATGTTGTTACTAAAAACACCATTTTGTTTTGCCAAGGCATCCACCCCACCCTGTGTAACTGCAATACCTTTATTCTTTAAATATAGTTCCGGATTTTTAACTAAAAGAGGGTCCCCACCAGTTGAGGCAGTGATTAAAGTGTTTACCAGTTGTCCATTTCTAGCTATTTGCACCAATGTCGCAGCATCTCTTAGTGGAATTAAAACAGTTTTGTTCACGGTATCTATTGTTTGCTGTACGGCGGTAGTCCCGCTACTTAAGGCAATGGATGTTTCTTTTATAAATTGAGCTATTTGTTTAGCATACATTGGAGCATCAAAAACAGGCCACACAGCATAAGTTTTTTGTGTGTTGGATGAAAAAAGAAGCACCGTAAATATTAAACAAAGAATAGTTTTTTTCATAAGTTTGTATTATTTCATAGTATAACCCGCAGTAAATACATAGCCAGCATCTTTTGCAGAGAAGACAACATTTTTCATATCAAAATATTTAGACAGGTTTTTGTATAAAGCTATTGTATATACAGATACTTCAGCATATTTATCCAATGAAATTCTGGCACGAAGGGGGTCATTTGCTAGTTGTGATAAATTATATAAATTATCACGATATTCCGCCACTTGATTGACTGTAATTATATGATAAGTAGAGGCAGATAATGGCACAGAAAGAGCTAGAAGTTTTTTAATAATAGTATCAACTTTTTTATAATCATTTGTGACGGGTTCTAAAGATTTTTCATTTTGTGTATTTAAATAATCAACTACTCCAGACATGTCTTCTTTAATAGAAGTTTCTGTAATCGTATCTTTTAAAATTAAAGCCAAGTTATTCCCATAAGTTTTAATTGAGTCCTTACTTTCAGCTTGTGCCACGTTTATATCCTTAACAAG
>Ga0265292_1003160_pt1 | contig 10411 bp, 9 predicted proteins | sample Munlanlewell296A_FD_189080 | JGI IMG/M metagenome (GOLD analysis project Ga0265292, IMG submission 189080) | Leachate microbial communities from a municipal landfill in Southern Ontario, Canada - Leachate well 296A | ecosystem: Engineered > Solid waste > Landfill > Unclassified | place: Canada... | reverse complement strand
TATCATTGAAAATTGATTGAAAATTGTGATTTGTAAATTGTAAATTTTTATTCCGTAGCTCTCTCTGGCGATTCATCAATGATCGTCTCTTCTTTCCCCGATTGGCTCTGTTTTTCTTTCTCTTCCTTCTTCTCGCTCTTTTTTGCCTTGTCCTCCGTAGCTTTAGCGGAGGAGGATTTTTTGCCCTTTTTTACCTTTTCTTTTTTTTCCGTCTTTTCCGCCCCTTTTTCCTCGTCGCCCTTTTCCGCCCCTTCCTTGTCCTCCATAGCTTCAGCGGCGGAAGATTCCCCCTGTTCCTGTTTCTCCGCCTTTTCCTTCTCGCTTTCATTGCTTACAATATCAATCTTCCAGCCGGAGAGGCGCGCGGCCAAACGGGCGTTCTGTCCGCCGCGGCCGATCGCGAGCGACAATTGATCTTCCGCCACCATCACCGTTGCCTTTTTATCTTCCGCGTGCAAATTAACTTTAATAACTTTTGCCGGCGACAGGGCGTTGGTAATAAATTTAACCGGATCTTCGTCATACTGGATGATATCCACCTTTTCACCGCCCAGTTCTTGAATAATCGTTTGGATGCGCGCACCGCGCTGGCCGACGCAAGAACCGATCGGGTCAACCTTGTCCGAGTTGGTGAAGACGGCGACCTTCGCGCGCGCGCCGGCCTCACGCGCCACCGCCTTGAGTTCAATCAGACCGTTGGATATTTCCGGGATTTCCAAATAAAAAATCTTCTTTAAAATCTCATCCGAAGTGCGGGACAAGACGATTTCCGGACCCTTGGAGGTAACGCGCACCTCCTTGACGTAAATCTTAATCCGATCGCCCGGATTATAGCGCTCGCCGTAAATCTGTTCGTCCGGCGGCAAAACACCGACCGCCTTGCCCAAATCAATCAAAACTATTGCGCCCTCGCGCCGCTGAACCACGCCGGAAATAACTTCTTTTTCTTTGTCTTTAAATTCGTTGAAAATGGTCTCGCGTTCAGCCTCACGCAAACGCTGAATAATTACCTGCTTGGCGGTTTGAGCGGCCATCCGGCCGTAAGCGGCCGGCACTTCCAGCTTGGTTTTTATTTCATCGCCGATTTTGGCAGTTTTCTTCGTGAGCTTGGCGTCCTTAATCTGGATTTCTGTTTTTGGATTAAACTTCTTTTTTTCCTCCTCCTGCGCTAAAGCTCCCTCCGTCGCTGAAGCTTTGGAGGACGAGTCGGAGGACAAGTCTTCTCCTCCCTTAATCTTTTTGCCTTCTGTAGACTTAACGACTTTTTCTTTTTCAACTTTATTATTTTGCTCCTTATCCTGTGGTTTTGCTACGCCTTCTTCTATTTCCACCAATTCTTCTTCCGGCAGATCTTCCACTACGGTTTTTATATCATAAACCTTGGATTTGCCCGTTTCCGGTTCAAACTCCACTTTTATATTCTGATTTTTCTCGCCGAAGTCCTTGCGATAGGCAGCCGCCAGCGCCGACTCAATGGTCTCCACCACTGCGTCGTAGCTTAAATTTTTCTCCTCGCAAATTTGCTTAATTGCCGATGTAATTTCTGACATATGGATCTCGAATTCATCGCGAATTCATCTCGAATAATACCGAATTATTTCAAAAAAAGAGATAACGCAATGAATAATTTTAATTATTTAATTAAATTCGTTAATAATTCGTATTTAATTCGCGATTAATTCGCGAACAAAAAAGGCTAATTGTAAAAACAACCAGCCTTATTATTAAACTATCATAATCAACGGCACCTGTCAATCAAGTATGGACGAGTAAAACAAAAACGTTCCGACAATGGCCGGGACGCTTTTCTATGTGACTATATTTTTAATGCTTATTTCTTTGATCGGGTCCGCGGAAGCGATCATTGCCGCCGCCGCCTCTTCGTTCAAAACCACCCGGTCGTCCTCCGCCAAAACCGCCGCCGGCATCTTTGCCCTTTTCATCCTTCCACAGCGGTTCATTTTCCGGCAGGCCAAGCATAGTCAGATTCACCCGGCCCTTTTCATCAATCTCCTTCACCTTTACCGTCACCGCGTCGCCGACTTTCAAAAAATCCTCCGGCGAACCGATGCGATAAGGCGCGAGTTGTGAGACATGCACCATGCCGTCGTTGCCCGGAGTCAATTCCACGAAGGCGCCGAAATCCAACAGCTTGACCACTTTGCCGGTGAAAATCTCGCCGGCGACAAATTCACGGACGATGCTTTTCACCCAGTCAATCGCTTGCTGGGCTTTGGCCGCGTCCGTACCGCAAATCATCACCAAGCCGTCGTCTTCAATATCAATAGAAACGCCGGTAGCCGCGATAATTTCATTGATCACCTTGCCGCCCGGACCGATGACTTCGCGGATACGGTCGGGATTGATATGAAAACTGGTAATGCGCGGCGCGTATTGTGAAAGGTCAGCCCGCGGCGCGGCAATCGCCTCGGCCATTTTTTTCAATAACTCCAGTCTTGCCTCAAGGCCTTGTTTCAAAGCCTGAAACAGTATCTTTTTATCTAAACCGATAGTTTTAGTATCCAGCTGAATCACCGTAATACCGTCGGCGGTGCCGGCGACCTTAAAATCCATACCGCCCTTGCCGTCTTCCAAGTCTTGTAAGTCAGTCAAAACTTTCCATTGGCTCATTTCCTCATTAGAGGCGATGCCGATGGCAATGCCGGCCACTGCTTTCTTGATCGGTACGCCGGCGTCCATCAAAGCGAGAGTAGAACCGCAGACCGAGGCCATGGAAGAAGAACCGTTGGAACCCATGGTTTCGGACACTACGCGGATAGTATAAGGAAAATCTTCTCTGGCCGGCAGTACCGGCAGTAAAGCTTTTTCCGCCAATGCCCCATGGCCGATGTCGCGCCGGCTGGGAGAGAAGATATTTTTTGTCTCCCCGACCGAATAGGGCGGGAAATTGTAATGATGCATATAGCGCTTGGTGCCGGCGCCCTCAACGCCTTCCAACGACTGTTCCAGTCCCGGCGCGCCGAGCGTCACGATTGACAGCACTTGAGTCTCACCGCGAGAGAATAAACCGGTGCCGTGGGTGCGCGGCAACAAACTAACTTCCGAGGAAATTTCACGCAACTGTGTCAAAGCGCGGCCATCCACCCGGCGGTCTTCCTCCAAAATCGCCTTAGTCACCTCCTCCTCAACCGCTTCTTTCAATAGATTACTGATCACTTTGGCGCGCCGTTCTTTCGGAATTTCTTTTTCAAATAAATAAGAATCCAGTTGGTTATTCAGTTCCTCCACCGCCGCCTTGCGCTGTCCTTTGGTATTGAAAATCTTATTAAACAAAATGCTTTTGGTGTTATCCTTAAGCCAGGCCTCGGCCAGTTCCTTGGCGGCCGCGAGTTCACCCTCCTCCGCCAGCTCGCCCTCGCTGACTAATTTGGCTTTTGCCGGCTTAGCTTCCTTGGAGGCCTCGGCCTTGAACTTTTTGATGAGGTCTAAAGCCGGCGCGATTTCTTTTTGGCCGGCCAAAATCGCCTCAAGCATTTCCTCTTCCTTGACTTCGTTGGCGGTCGCCTCAATCATGATCACCCGTTCAGGCGTACCGGCGACGATCAGGTCCAAATCGCTTTCCAGACGCTGCGCATAAGTTGGATTGAAAATCAGCTTGCCTTCTTTGCGGCCGACGCGCACGCCCCCGATCGGACCGCTCCAATTGAGTCCGGCGGTTGAGAGCACCGCCGAGGCGGCAATCAAACACATGATGTCATAATCATTCTCCTGATCCCAAGACAGTACGGTCAGAATCACCTGCACCTCTTTTTTGGAATCGTCGGCAAACAGCGGCCGAATTGAACGATCAATCATCCGACCGGTCAGAATTGCATCTTCGGATGGACGGCCCTCGCGCTTGATCCAGCGCGAGCCCTTGATGATGCCGGCGGCATAGAGCCGTTCCTCAAAATCAACCATCAGCGGGAAAAAATCAATCCCCACCCGCTCTTGTTTGGCCTCGACTACGGTAGCCAAAACGACAGTCTCGCCATATTGGACCGTGACCGAACTGGCAGCTTGCAAAGCAAGCTTGCCTGTTTTAATCGTGAGTGTGCGGCCAAGCCACTCAGTTGAATAAATTTTCTCCATAAACATTTTGTTGCTTGGCCGACAAACTAAAGGACTGTTAGGAAGCTCCTCGACAGTACTATCTGTTTGTCGGTCAAACCTTAGTTAGTTAGTGAATTATTTATTATCTTAATAAGAACTTTCTGTTTTCACTTAAATTAAAAAAATCATCGGCATGTTCAATCAATTTGCTGGAAGTAGTCTGGCGGAAAGCCATCACCTCAACCAGACAGCCAGTGTTATATTGCAGGTACTCAACCAAAGGCAAATAATCGCCATCACCCGTTACTAAGATTATCACGTCTAGATTTTTTGACAGCTTGATCGCGTCCACCGTGATTCCCACATCCCAATCGCCTTTTTTTGCGCCGCCGGCAAAAACCTGCAGATCTTTCATCTTGACCTCAAAACCCTGCTGGCTAAGCGCCTCAAAAAAGTTCAGCTCTTCGGCCGACTCCGATTTCACCACATAGGCGATAGCGCGAATCAGCTTGCGCCCGGACACCGCCTGCGCCAGCACTTCCTTGAAGTTGACCCGTTTCTTGAATAGATTTTTCGCGGAGTGGTACATGTTGGAGACATCCACCAAAACCCCCACTCGCTGCTCCTTATGTTTAAGCATTGATTAAAATTACAATTTTACACTTCGTCTTTATCCGCCGGCTCAACTATTTCGTCTTCCTCGGCCTTGATCTCGCTGGCCGCCAGCAGTTCCTGCTCTTTGCGCTTTTCCTCTTCCTCATCCTCCATCATCTTTTTGGCGATTTTCAATTTTAATTTCTTCGCCAACTCATTGAAGGCCTCACCGTCTTCTTTCTGCAGATACTTCAACAGTCTGCGGCGCTCGCTCACTTTTTTCAGCAAGCCACGGCGCGATGACTGATCGTGCTTGTGCGCCTGCAAATGTTCAGTCAGACGACTAACCTCTTCGGTTAAAATGGCAATCTGCACCTGTGAAGAACCGGTGTCCGTATCATGGACACGGAACTTGTTAATGATGCGTTGCTTTTCTTTTTTTTCCAGCATTTTTGTCCGCCCTATCCAAGAAATGGTTTACTCCGATTTGATAGAAGACTACCTATATTATATATAAGCAGCGTATACCAGAAACCGAGACAGGGTAAATTAATAAATTTTGATAAATAACGAGATAACCATAACACAATATTTTAAGCCTGGCAAGGGTAATCGGTTGAGAACTGTTTTAAACATAAGGTCCTTGACAATTTGTTAAATTTAGCTTATATTAAATAAGTCCTAGCTTAAATTCAGCGAGTGGATCTCCGGATCCATTTTTTTATAGCCAGTATTTAGGAAGTATAATATAATAAAAAGGCGCGCCCATAGTTTCCGCCCAAGGCGGATCCGCCTCGGGCGGACAGTAAATCATCTTACGTCCTCGTAGTTCAATGGATAGAACACCAGCCTTCTAAGCTGGTTATGTAGGTTCGATTCCTACCGAGGACACATGCTTCAATTAACCATTTTATTTTTTCTTTTCTTGGCTGTCATCAGTTTTTTGATTTCCGAATTTTACAACATCCTCTTCCGCGGCTACGCGCCGTTAATTTCTACCAAAACCGACGTACTTCAGAAGATAGTGGCAGAAATTCAGCTAGCCTCCGACGCCAAAATATTTGAACTGGGGGCCGGTAGCGCCGGATTCCTGCGCGCTGTTGAAAAAAAATTTCCTGCGGCCGTTCTTTTCGGCATTGAGTATTCTTTCTGGCCTTGGCTCACTACCAAACTGCAACTCGCCTTGCGCCATAGCAGGATAGAAATAATCAAAAGCGATTTGTTCAAAACTAACCTTAAAGAAGCAGACTTGATTTATTGCTATTTAAATCCTAAAATGATGCAAGCACTGGAAAGCAAGTTCAAAGCCGAGTGCAAGCCGGGCACACAAATAATCAGCCACGCCTTCCCATTGCCTGATCTTGCGCCGATAAAAGTGCTTGAGGACGGGGGCCATAGTAAAATATTTTTTTATAGCATCTGATATGAAGTTATCATTTATACAAACAGGCGGCACAATTGATAAGGACTACCAGGGGACGAATGAAAACCATGGTTATAATTTTGAAATTTCAGAACCGGCGATCAAATTAATGTTGGAAAAAATAAAGCCTGCTTTTGACTTTGAGATATTCACGGTTTGCAAAAAAGACAGTCTGGATTTGACCGATGAAGACAGAAAAAATATTTGTGATAAATGTGAAAATATTGAAAATAATAAAATTATCATAACGCACGGAACGGACACATTCAAAGAAACGGCAAAAACATTAAGCAAAATAGAAAACAAGGTAATTGTTTTAACGGGCGCGATGAAACCGGCAAAATTTTCTGATTCGGATGCAGTTTTTAATATAGGTGTCGCCATAGGCGCGATCAGCGTTTTGCCAAACGGAGTCTATATCGCAATGAACGGGATGGTCTGTCGGTGGAATGAATATTGAGTTGTTTGAAAAATAAAATAATCATGGTGGCCATAGTTCAATGGTAGAACAGCTGGTTGTGGTCCAGCTAACGAGAGTTCAATTCTCTCTGGCTACCCCATTCAAAACTACCGCCTATCTGGGCGGTAGTTTTTTGAAAAATAAAATAACTTTCTATGATATAATGAAGCAAAAATAGCAAGCTAATATGGAATTAAACGAGGCACAAAAAAAGATCATATCTAAATTGGACGGGGCTTTATTGATCTCCGCGCCGGTCGGCACCGGCAAAACGACCGTTTTGGCCGAACGAGTGATTAACGCCATCAATACGGGCATCAAGCCGGAGTCCATCTTATGCCTGACCTTCACCAATCGCGCGGCCGAAGAGATGTCACAGCGGATCAGACAAAAACTAAACAGCAAGCCGGTGTTTGACGCCTTGACCGTGCTTACTTTCCATAGTTTTTGCGCCTACTTCATCAAAGCGGAAGCCAAGGCCAGCGGTCTGCCGGCCGATTTTGTAATTTTCGACGAGGAGGATCAGGTGGAAACCATGCGCCAAGTGCTGGAAAACTACCCCGAATTGGCAGACACCCATACCAAAGAAAAAAGGGGCGTACTTGATTTGCTCGAGCGATTATATAATTATCGCCTGAACAGTCTGTTGAATACCGTCGGCTGTAAAGTCAAAAATTTCCCTTTGGACAAAATTTACCGGGAAATCGATCGCCAATATCTGCGCTTGCTCTCAGACCAACACGCTCTGGACTTTAATCAGCTGGTGATCAAAACCATCGAACTGTTATACACCAATGAAAAAATCCGCGACCAGTGGGCGGGACGTTTTAAATTGATTCAGGTGGACGAATTCCAGGACACCCATCTCTCGGAATATTTAGTGATCAAGGAACTCGCGAAAATCCATAAAAATCTGGCGCTGATCGGCGACCTGGATCAGACGATTTACGGCTGGCGCGGCTCGGAGCCGCTGTTTATCACCGAATTGTTTCTAAACCATTTCGCGCCGGTGACCAAACTCGATCTGGAAATCAATTATCGCTTTAACAGCGGCGTAATCAACGCCGTCCGGTCGTTCTTGCCCAGTTTTAAAAACGCGTCAACCAAAATAATCAGCTCCGACGGCGCGGCGGTTGAAACCGAGCCGGCCGTCAAAGTTTTCAGCGGCTATAACCTGGCGGAAGAAGCGGGCTGGGTGGCAGAAAATATTTTAAAGATAAAAAAGGATCGGCCGGAGGCCAAAATCGCCGTGCTTACCAGAGCGAACTATCTGGTGAATCACATTGCGGAAGTCTTCGCGGCCAAAGGCATCGCGCACATCACCGTGGATAAATATGATTTTTTCCGCAAGCAGGAAATCAAAGATATCTACGCCTATCTAAAAATTATTTTTAATAAGTTTGATCTGCCAAGCGCCTATCGCCTGGTATTGCGGCCGTCTAGAAATATCGGCCTGGCGACCTTAAAAAATATCAACGAACTGGGCGCGCCGATCGGCCTGAAAATTTCTGATTTTTTGAATTTCAAAAATTATCGCTTCACCGAACCTTTCGCCAATTTGCTGAAACTTTTTCGCACGGGCAGAATCGTGGTGCTGGATACGGAAACCACCGGCACCAATGTTTTGCGGGATGAGCTGGTCCAAATTTACGCGATTGAGCTGATCAATGGCCGGCCCAAAAAAGAGTTTCATTATTATCTGAAAAATACTTTGCCGGTCGGCAGTTCCGAGGCGGTGCACGGCCTGACCGATGAATTCTTGCGCCAACACGGCCAGGCGCCGCAAAAAATCTTGTCGGAACTGCGACAATTCATCGGCACGGCTCCGGTCGTCGGCCATAATATTAATTTTGATTTGTCGATGATTGTTGAGAACGGCAAAAGGAACGAGCTTCAATTTGATTTTCCGGAATACTATGACACCCTTGATTTAGCCCGGCGGTTGATTGAGGCGGAAAATTATCGCTTGAGCACCTTGGCAAATTTACTCGGCCTGGCTAAGGCCACGCATGACGCAAAGGCCGATGTTCTTGCCACGGTTGATTTGCTCGCGGTGCTGATCAAAAAACTTGGACCGCATCAAGCGGCGCGCGGCGAATTATTCAAAAAATATTCTGAAAAATTCATCCAACTAAGCTCACTCATTAACAACTGGGAAACGGCAGTCAAAGAAAAGCGACCGGCCGAGGCGTTGGAATATATTTGGACTGATTCCGGTTTGAAAGATTATTATCAACAGGACGAAGCCAAAGAGCGGCGCAATAAATCAATCGAGACTTTGATTCAGCTGTTTGGCGACAAGGACAATCCGGCTCGGCCGCCCGATGCGATGATGCGGGAGCTGATCAATTACGCCGCTCTGATCAAAGACATCAGTTTTCTCGGCCTGGATCAAGGCAAGATTCCGGTGGTCACCATCCACCAGGTTAAGGGACTGGAGTTTGATTATGTTTTTTTGGTCGGCCTGAATGAGCGCCTTTTCCCCTCTTCCAAATCAGATGATTTGGAAGAAGAAAAAAGATTATTTTATGTCGCCATCACCCGGGCGCGCCAAGGCATCTATCTTTCCTACAGCAAGTTCGACCAATACAGCCGCCCGCTAAGCAAAAGCCGCTTCATCGATTACATTGATGCAAAATATCTGGAGATTATTGATTAAAATATGATTCGATAAAATGTGCTAAAGTTCCGAATTTGACAATCATTGTCGAGACAGTGTAATGTGTGTTATTATACACATATATGAATACTTCATTTAATACAAAAAAATCAGGAATGGCGAGAACCATAATCTTTCCGAGGGGCAAAAGGTTTATAGCCGTTTGTCTTGATTTTGATATTATAGAAGAGGCAACTACACGTGAGAAGGTAGAAACAAGCATTAAAGAAGCTATCCGCGGATATATTGAAAATATATGCAAAAACAATCTTAGTGATAAACTGTTAAATAGGCATGCCGATGAAAAATACTGGAAGATGTATAAGGAACACTTGAATTTGCTTGCTGAAAAAGAAAATCTAAAATCAGCTCCGAAAAATATTCAAAACGCATCATCGTTTAATTGGCCCATAAACATCAAGATGATGTGCCCTGCTTAAATATGGCAAGGCTGAAATGGAGTTTTAAACGATATTCGGAATTTCTTAAGGATTATGGTTTTGTTCTCGGTCACATAAACGGTTCACATCACTTTTACAATGGTAAAATATTAGGTGAACAAAAGGTCGTTCAGGTTATTTTTAGTAGCAGAGAAAAGGGCTGCCAGAGTAATCGAACCATTGATATGGGTATAAAAAATTCTGGGATACCAAAAAAATATTTTGAAGAGTGGAATAATAGTGGCAAGATACACGACGACATAATTTACTAGATAAATAACAAATCAGCACGGAAGAGGTTAGCCTCTTCTTTTATTTTTATCCCCTCCTAAATATATTTTACTAGAACCTTTACTCTCGCAAATGCCAAAAATAACTTATTGCACATTAAGTGGAGACGGCGGCGTTGGACTTCAACTATATATAAACTGCGCAACTTATTAAATTTAATTACGTGCATAAAGTAAATAATCCAACAAAAAAGTTTTCCAACTTTCTCGATTGGTCACCCCTTGTTGAAAAAACGAGCCTTCAGGCTCGTTTTTTCTGTTATACAAAACAAGAAATGGGGTTTGCAAAAAACAAGCACTAAATTTATTTTTTTGATATAATATATATATGAAACATTTTGAAAAAACACTACTGATACTATCTAGCCCGGAAAACGTATTCAGCTATGCGGATAATCACGCTAATTTTTCTGCCCACATGAATCAATCGTCTTGGATGATGGGCGGGGGTCGCATGGACACCTCAACCGACGAAGGCCACGGCCAGCAAAT
>Ga0265292_1003159_pt1 | contig 10412 bp, 7 predicted proteins | sample Munlanlewell296A_FD_189080 | JGI IMG/M metagenome (GOLD analysis project Ga0265292, IMG submission 189080) | Leachate microbial communities from a municipal landfill in Southern Ontario, Canada - Leachate well 296A | ecosystem: Engineered > Solid waste > Landfill > Unclassified | place: Canada... | reverse complement strand
AACAAAACCAACCAATTAGAGAACAACGTTCCGTTAAACCTCTAAACGAACTGATCGCAAATCTCGATTCATTCACAGGTCTTTCATCAATTAAAGAATCCGTTAAAAGTTTTATCTCATATCTCGAATTTTTGAAAGAACGAAAACGTTTGGGACTGAAAGCAGAAGATAAAATAGCGATCAATGCTGTGTTTCTCGGTAACCCGGGAACCGGCAAAACAACTATTGCCCGTCTATTAGGTGATATTTTTTATGCGATGGGTATTTTGCCAAGCGGACATATAATTGAAGTTGACCGCTCAGCTCTTGTTGGTCAGTACATCGGAGAGACCGCACAGAAGACGGAAAAAATAATTAATGATGCAATGGGCGGATTATTATTTATTGATGAAGCTTATACTCTAATAAAAAAAGGCGGCTCTCAAGATTTTGGGCAAGAAGCGATTGATATTCTTCTCAAGCGTATGGAAGATCGAAAAGGTGAATTTGTTGTTATCGTTGCCGGATATCCCGATGAGATGGAATCTTTTTTGAATTCCAATCCCGGACTGAAATCACGTTTTGCACAAACTTTTATTTTTGAAGATTACTCCCCCGACGAACTTATTATAATATTAAAACAGCTTCTTCACAAAGAAGATTATATAATAACTGCAGAAGCTGAAGAACTTCTTAAAAAAGAATTTATTGCACTCTACCGTAAACGGGATAAAACTTTCGGCAATGCGCGTTTGGTAAGAAAATTATTTGATGAATCTAAGCTCAACTTAAGTAAATTATATCTACAACTGTCTGAAGAAAAACGTACTAAAGAAATTCTCACTACTATTACAGAAGAAGTAATTAATGCTACTTTGAAAAAATCTCCTTCAAAGGAAGTAAAGATACCGATCAACGAAGAAGCACTAATTGAAGCATTAAAAGAATTGGAAAATATGGTTGGTTTAACTTCCCTTAAAAAAGAAGTTGAAGACATGGTTAAACTTGCCCGTTATTTCAGTGAGCAGGGCGAAGATATTCGAAAGACATTGAACGAACATTTATTATTCTTAGGAAATCCCGGCACCGGTAAAACAACTGTTGCAAGAATATTCGGCCGTATTTACTCTGCACTTGGAGTTTTACCAAAGGGACACATTGTTGAAACTGATCGGCAAGGATTGGTTGCCGGTTACGTAGGGCAAACAGCCGAGAAGACAACCTCTTTGATTGATAAATCAATTAACGGTATGCTTTTTATTGATGAAGCATATGCACTTGTAAAAAAGAATGATAGCGGAAATGATTTCGGGAAAGAAGCTATTGATATTTTACTAAAACGGATGGAAGATGACCGGGGTAAATTTATTGTTATTGCCGCCGGTTATACAGATGAAATGAATACTTTCATTGCAAGTAATCCCGGTATTAAATCAAGATTTAGTAAATCTTTTACTTTTGAAGACTATTCTCCTGCTGAATTGATGGATATTGCAAAGAGAAATTTAAATCGTGAAAAGAAAAAACTAACTAAAGATGCCGAAGAAAAACTTCAAAAATATTTTGAAGAGATATTTAAAAACAGAGATAAAAAATTCGGTAATGCAAGAATAGTAAGAAATATTTTGGATTCAATAAAACAAAAGATGCTTCTGCGTATTTCCGCTCTTCCTGTTGAACATAGAACCGAAGAAATTTTAAACAGTTGCGAACTTGAGGATATTAACGAAGTACTTAATCGCGATATTGAAGCTAAACAGTTCGAAGTTAAAGGCGATCCGCTTAAACTGCAAGAAAATATTGATGAACTAAATCAACTTATCGGACTGGAAAATGTTAAACAAGATATTTATAAATTAATCAGTTTTTCTAAATTATCTCAGTTAAAAAAAGAACGTGGACTTCAATCAGTTGATCGAAATCTGCATTCGATATTTATTGGAAATTCCGGTACCGGGAAATCTTCTGCAGTTAAAATATTAAGCAAGATTTATAAAGAACTTGGTATACTTTCCAAAGGTCACATAATTGAAATAGACCGTTCCGATCTTGTTGCCAGTTATCAGGGACAGACAGCTATCAACACAGAAAAGGTAATCTCTCAAGCAATCGGCGGGATTCTTTTCATCAAAGATGTTCATACTTTTTTCTCGGATGACGATTCCTTCGGGCTTGAAGCGATTGATACAATTCTTAAGAGAGCGGAAGAATACAAAGGCAAACTTGTTATTATTCTTACCGGAATTAAGAGTAAGATCAATTTATTACTGAAAACGAATAAAGAGATTGCCAAACAGTTCCCGAACATATTTTATTTTGAGGATTATTCTCCGCGTCAACTCCTTGCAATCTGTTCTTCATTAGCAGAGAAAAACGGTTACGTACTTGATGAAGGAGCTCTACAGGAATTGCTGGATATCTTTTCTTCGCTTATTGAGAAAAATGATTACGGATTCCAAAACGGTATAACCGCAAGAAATATTCTTTACTCTGCTATTACTAATCAAGAAGAAAGGATTTTCAACATTTACGACCAGAAAGATGTTGATCTCATTACAATCACATTGGAAGACGTACAGAAAATTAAAATCTAATTCCCCACTTACTTCTCAAAGGAACTATGTTAGAATTAAAAAATCTTGAAAAGAAATTCGGCAATTTTGTAGCTGTCAATAAGATTAACTTAAAAATAAACAAAGGTGAATTATTCGGATTTCTCGGACCTAACGGCGCCGGCAAAACGACTACAATAAAAATGATCGTAGGATTGCTCTCTCCTACTTCCGGAAATATTTTTTTGGATGATACAAACGTTTGGCTAAAACCGACCGAAACAAAAATGAGAATCGGTTATATACCGGATCAACCGTTTGTCTATGATAAACTCACCGGACGCGAGTATTTATACTTCTGCGGCGGTTTATATAATCTTACAAAGGATGTTTTAAAAACTAAGATCAATGAACAAATAGAATTACTAAAGATTGGTAGTTGGATTGATAAGCGGACGGAAGAATACTCGCAAGGAATGCGGCAGAGAATTGTTATCGCTTCGGCATTTCTTCATAATCCGGATTTTATCATCGTTGATGAGCCTATGATCGGATTAGATCCGCAAAGCGCGTTCCTTGTTAAAAGATTATTTGAAGAGAAAGCAAAGAACGGCATTACAATATTTATGTCCACTCACAGCTTAAATGTTGTTGAAGAGATCTGCACTCATGTTAGTATTATAAACAAAGGAAATATAATTTTCAGCGATACGATAGATAAACTACATAATTTAAAAAAAGAAAAGAATAATAATTTCGAAGAACTTTTTATTCAGTTGACAAATGAAGAATGAGTAGCTTCGAGAGCAGAACGAAGAGTGCAGAGTCATAAATGAAACAGATAGTTCACATATTAAAATTTAAACTGATCTCTTACATTCGTCTCGAATCACGTTTTACATTCGGTAATCTAGTTAAGAACCTTGGAAGCGGTCTAATCTACTTTGCTTTTGCAGTCGGTGCGTTTTTCTTTTCGCAAAATTTAATTCGCTTCCTTCTTGTTGATATAAATGTCGGTCTATTCCTTCTACACGAATTTATTTCGATGATACTTTTTATCTTCTTTATGTCCGTGAATCTCGGCAACATTATAGTTTCTTATTCTACACTTTATAAATCAAATGAAGTTAATTTTCTTTTGACAAAACCGGTCTCGCCTTCTAAAATATTTTTCTTAAAGTTCTTGGATAATTTTTTCTACAGTTCATCAACACTTTTAATGGTTCTCCTCTCCATGCTTGCGGGATACGTTGTTTATTTTAAAATAAATGTATTGGGTTTTTTACTACTGCTTGTAAATTTTATCCCGTTCATGTTTAGCGCCGGTTCGTTAGGTGTAATTATTCTGCTGATAATAATTCGCTTCGCAAATAAATTTGGTATGAGAAAAGTATTTGCTGCTCTTGGTGTTTCTTACTTTTTTATAATAGTTCTCTTCTTCAAAATTAATTCTCCTCTATCGCTTGTAAGCTCTATTATGAAACGGTATCCTTTCTACGACCGCGATACATACCTTGGTGAATTTCTACCGCCGATAGTAAAATGGCTGCCGAACAATTGGCTTTCACAATCGGCATACCGGATTATTAAAAATGATATCCCCGTTCTAATCGGATTTACTTACATGCAGATCGTTCTTTCAATTTTGCTTTTCTCGATAGCTCTCTACCTTGGGCATAGATGGTATTTTAAAACATGGCTTCTTAATTCAATAATAACATCGAGTCAAAATGCAAACCGTAAAATTTCAAAACCGTTTTTTGCATTCGAGAAGATTTCTACTCTAAAAAGCCAGACAGAATCAATCATCAAACGCGATCTACTTCTCTTCCTCCGTGAACCAAGCCAGGTAATCCATTCGCTTGTACTTTTATTCTTAATAGTGATTTTTGTTTTAAGTGTTTCCGGAATGAAGTTCGTTGGATTTGGTAATTTTTATCTTCAGACGATTATTTATCTCTCTGTTTTTCTTTTTAATCTTTTTTTTATTTCAACTCTGTCATTAAGATTTATCTTTCCGCTGATAAGTTTGGAAGGACTGGCATACTGGAAATTAAAATCGGCACCTGTAAAGATTAAAAGTTTTATAAAATATAAACTGATCGTCATAAGCTCGATCATTTTAGTTATTAGCACCGGATTAAGTTTCTTTTCGAACTACAAGTTTGGATTTCTTCTTACAATCTTTTCATTAACAATTACTTTATTTGCTGCAGCGGCAATAATTTCGATCAACTTCGGAATGGGTGGAATTTTTTCTAACTATAAAGAAAAAAATGCGATCAGACTTTCTTCTTCTCAAGGGGCAACACTTTCATTCTTGACAAATATTGTTTACATGCTCTTTCTTATTATTCTGCTGTTCAAACCGGTTAGTCAATTATTCCTTTCCATAATGATCAAAGAATATTTTGATGTTACCGTTTTTCTCCAAGCTTTAATTCCAATCAGCATAATTTCAATAATTATTATTTACACATATCTTAAGATCGCATACCGTTCACTTCAAAAAGATTTCTAATAATTACTGCTATGAATTATGAAGGAATGTCATTGCGATCCCGATGTTAATCGCATAGGCGTCAACTTAATTTTATGATTTTTTGATTACTGTATAATTTAACTGTAAAAATGTTAAAATATTCTTTTAGAGCTTTTGGTTAATAATATTTTCTTGTTCTACCTCAAACTGAATCCAATATATCATCCCTAACGGGATTTTAGTTGTATGGTGTTAACTTTACTATAATTATTTCATCCCTAACGGGATATGGAAGTAATAATCCCGGAGGGATTATATATTTATAGAAAGAATGAAAAATAATAATTAAAATCCCTTTAGGGATGACATATAAAACCTTTGTTTTATTTCATAAACAAAATATATGCACTAATTTCTGTTTGAAAATTTAATTGTTAGGTTGACGCTAATACGATGTTAATCGAGAGAAGCAATCTTATATGGATTGCCTGCCTGGCGAGTCTGTTGCAGAAGTCGGTAAGCAACCTTCGAGGTTATAATACCACCAACGATGTGTCAACCTCGAAGGTTGTGTTTTACAGAATTTGCGTTGTGCAACACACTCGGCAGACAGGCTTCGTCTCCGGCTATTGCAGGACACCCGAAATGACAAATAATTATTTTGATGGGGCTGTATATAATTTCTTCCTCATATAACCCGCAAGCATCAATGTTGATCTTCTTGTAATAAACCTTGGTATAACCGTAAGAACTTTATTGTAGAACCCGTCCACGACGCTCGGTCTCTTACCAAGTTTCTTCATTGCTGTATTCACAACTTCTTCAACACTTCTTGCAACGGGACCGGCTGAAGTTCCGGCAACTTGCTGGAACTCAGTAGCAGTTCCGCCGGGATTAAGAGCAAGAACATCAACATTACTATTTTTCAATTCATACCAGAGCGCCTCACCCATAAAAAGATTGAATGCTTTAGTAGCAGAGTAAACTGTTGTCAATGGTATTGGATTATAACCGACGAGACTTCCCAAAAATATTATTGCACCTTTATTTCTCTTAGCCATTTGCGCTCCGAAATAATGAGCTAGCACGGTTGATGCGATGCAGTTTACTTTTATCATCTTTCTAAATATTTCCGGATCAGCTTCAACAAATTCTCCGTTGTAACCGAAACCGGCATTGTTAACAAGAAGCCCAACTTCCCTTTTACCGACATACTCTTTCAGTTCATCCATAAATTTCTTTTTTGAGAGATCAACAGGAGCTATTACAACTTTGATATTATGTTTTTCAATCAACTCTTTAGAAAGTTTTTCTAATCTTTCTATTCTGCGTGCGGCTAAAATTAAATTTAGATTTTCTGATGCGAGCCGTTTTGCAAACTCTTCCCCGATTCCAGATGATGCACCGGTAACCAATGCCCAACTGCCGTATTTTTCTTTTAGTGTCATTTTTGTATTCCTTTTGATCGGTGTTAATCCGTTTACCCCGTGGAATAGCATTTGTGTTTTTGCAATAATTTGATTCTTAATTTATTCCACGGGGTGGATCTGTGTCATCCGCGTTCTATTATTTTTTCTTATTGATAAATTAACAAATCCTCGGCATATTGAATTAGAAATTATTGAGAGGAACATGAAAAAGATCAATACCTGCACTCTCTTCTTCATTCTCACTGTCTCACTCTTCGCTCAAACCAAGTCTGAATCACAAACACAAATAAAAATTGTTACAACTCCGGATGCACCCGCCGCTATCGGTCCTTACTCTCAAGCAATATCTGTCGGCAACTTAGTTTTCTGTTCGGGACAAATTGCTCTCGATCCGGCTACAATGCAAATAGTTGGTGAAGATATAGAAACGCAGACAAAGCAAGTTTTTAAGAACATACGTGCTGTGTTGAAAGCTGAAAACCTAACTCTAAGCAACGTTGTTAAGTGCACTGTCTTTATGAAAGATCTTAACGACTTTGCTAAGATGAACACTCTATACGCAGAGGAGTTTGGAACTCACAAACCCGCACGCTCTACTGTTCAAGTTGCCCGCCTGCCTAAGGATGCATTGATTGAAATTGAGTGCATTGCTGTTAGGTGATTGTTTTAAAAGTCTTGGGCGGGATAACATACTTTAATAGATGGAATGTTATCACGCAGAAAGCTGTGATTATGAATAAAAAACTAAATAAATTGTAGTAGATAACATTCCGCCACAAGTAGATAGCTGGCAGGTTAATTAAACATTATATGGTAGTGTAGCTTACGGAGAAAATGGAAATGAAATTTAAAAGTATATTTAAATTCTTTTTTAGAACGGTCGTAATTTTTGTTTCACTTATTATCCTTTTTATCGTTTACAATTTCTTAACTCATGGTGTGACTCCCAAAATAGTTGATAAGAGCGGCAATAAACTTCCAAAGAGTGTCAGTTCACTTGAGGAAATCAAAATCGGTGGAGTTAATCAATATATTTTAATTCGAGGTGAAGATAAAAATAATCCATTATTATTATTTCTACATGGTGGGCCTGCCATGCCGGCAATGTATCTTGCCCATAAATTTCAAAGAGATTTAGAAAAGAACTTTGTAGTCGTTCAATGGGACCGCCGTTGCGTCGGAAAATCATATAACAATGAAATACCTATAGAATCTCTAAATTTAGAACAACTGATCTCTGATACCAAAGAATTGGTTATACATTTAACTGAGCGCTTTCATAAAAAGAAAATATATCTTGTGGGACATTCATGGGGTACCTTTTTAGGAATGTTTTTTGTTAAAAGGTATCCTGAATACATTTATGCATACATTGGAACTGGTCAACTTGGAGAAAATGATAGCATAAAAAATTACCAAGATGATTTTATAATTAGCCGCGCTACAGAAGAAAATAATACAGAAGATGTTAATGAAATAAAAACATTAGGTTCAAAAGTTAGAGAAAAATTACTCTTTAAGTATGGAGGCGAATTATATAATGAAACAAGCTGGTGGCCTTTTATGTGGGAAGGTATAAAGTCTTCCGAATACACATTATACGATTTTTATAAAATGGTAAAAGGATTAAATCTCTATTCAGAATATTTTAGTTACGGTCAAACTCAACCTTCATTGCCAGATAATATAAAAGAAGTAGATGTACCTGTATTCTTTTTTCTTGGTAAACACGATTATACCACTCCATTTCAATTGTCACAAAAATATTTTGATGAATTAAAAGCACCACTAAAAAAAATTATTTGGTTTAATAATTCTGCTCATTTCCCTTTTTATGAAGAACCATATAAATTTTCAGCCGAGTTGCAAAAAATTGTTAAAGAGTTAGATAATAGAGAATAGCTTTACCATATAACCGCTCAACACGGACAGCCCCGTAAAGAGCACGGGGTAAACTGTTTTTCAGTGCGGCATTGTTCTAATTATTGAGTTTGGTTTGCAAAACCAAGTTGCTCTTTAAGGTAGTTTGTTCTACTTGTCCCGTGTTCTTTGCGGGAAAAAACATTTTTATCCGACAAAAAGACGCCGGACAGGTAAATAAAAGTTGTTGCGGTTAATTGGCATTGCTGTTCTTGGCTGCCGGTTAGCGGCAACACCGTTATACAACAAAAAAAGATAGGTGTTGGTATGGATAAGAATTCTAAAAAAATACTTTTAACCGTTCTTTGCGGTTTTGTCTCCGCTTTAATCTTTGGATTAGTGTTCTATGGTCTAAATATCTTTAACAAATATGATACTAGATTCCAAATTGTTCTACTTGGATTATTAGGCTCTCTTATGTATGCTTTTATGAAGTATAGAAATATGAAAGAACTTATTTATGTAGCCATTTTATTTTTAATTACAACAGCTATAGTAAGAGCAAATACTGTATCGTTCAATACTCTTTTAATGGATGTTGTATTAATCTTAGCAGTATTTATATCTCTTTATTACTATAAGTTATTTATTGATAAGAATAATAACATACCTTTGTTTTTCCGTGCTCTTATTCTAATGCTTTTGTTTGGTTTAACAAATGTGTTAGGAGTCGTTTTATTAATGCTACTTCATCGCTCCGAAATATCTGCAACATATTTATTGTTTTATTCAAGAGTCCCAGCACTAATTGGTTTAGCTCTTGGAATCGGTTTTGATGTTTATGAAAAATTCAAAGATAAATTAATCGTTGTATAACTGATTTTTATAAACAATAAATGAGTCGAATCTAAAAAGGTAATTTTACTGAAAAAATGTTCTGATTTTATCCTAAAATCGAATTCAAAAACTTTCATAATAACCTTTTTAGAGTAGGCTCATAAATCAAATAATTAGTAGCGGACACTTCGGGGCGTCCGCTTAAACGCCGTTAGCCACTTAATCAAATAAGATACTTTATGAAAAATCTGAAGTGGAAAATATTTTGGTTTTATTTAATTACAATCATCTTCTCTTGGACATCGTTTTTTATTACTGATGCTTGGCTTATACCAAAATATGCAAATACTAATTTTTCAAAGTTGATTGCTCTGTATGGACATATGCTCGCAATGATGGGACCAATGTTTGCCAGTATAATAATGTTAAAATATTTTCAGAATAATAACTTGTTAACAATTAGCTGGAGTAATAAGAAATATTATCTTTATACAATTTATGTTATCCTAATAATTTGGATAATACCTGGTTTAATGCTGTTATTATTTGATGGAAATATAACAGCAAAAATAATCTACGATAATTATGACATCATTTTCATCGTATCCTATATTTTGTTTGGATGGTTTGCTGGTGTAGGCGAAGAATATGGATGGAGTGGTTACATTTTAACTGAATTATCGGGTAAGTTTGTCAAAAGCAAGGCTGTGGTTGTCTCGGGCATCTTAAGAGGACTATGGCATTTACCTTTACTACTCATTCCTGTGATATTAAAAGTTAGTGCTGGAGAAAAATCCTTTCTTGAATTATTCTTACTAACACCTGTATTCGCTATTCAATTAATTGTATCAAATATATTTTTTAGTGCATTATTTGGCTTCGTATGGTATAAAACTAATAGTATCCCGTTAATTGGTTGGATGCATTTTTTATTCGATTTAGGTCGTGATTTTACAATCTTATTTGTAGTAGGATTTAGTAGCAATTTTTGGTTCAAGTATGGTTGGAGTATCCCATTTATTTTTTTGGCTTATCTTGCATTTAATAAAATTGCCAAAGAAGATGGCTATTTAAACATTCTAGAAATTTTTTATAGAAAAAGTTATAGCAAATAATTATTAAACCGTGGCTAACAAGTTCTTCAAGCCGTTATGTTAAAAGTCAACCGGCTTAGAGAAAAAGTATTTGTAAAAATATATAGTTACTAAAAGAATCAATCTGTTATAAACAGTCCCGGCAAAAGCCGGGCTGCAAAATGTCGTTCAGAAAGAT
>Ga0265292_1003158_pt1 | contig 10415 bp, 6 predicted proteins | sample Munlanlewell296A_FD_189080 | JGI IMG/M metagenome (GOLD analysis project Ga0265292, IMG submission 189080) | Leachate microbial communities from a municipal landfill in Southern Ontario, Canada - Leachate well 296A | ecosystem: Engineered > Solid waste > Landfill > Unclassified | place: Canada... | reverse complement strand
GTTCCAGCGGGGGGAACTTCAATTTTATCAGCAGGAAAGCAGAAGTAATGCACTCTCATGTAATAAATAAAAAAATCCTCTGGGTTGAAATAATAGTCTTTCAGCTCTTAATTGCTGTTCTGCTGCTTTTATATCCTAATTATTATTTTGCGGCTGCAGTCGTTTCCATATTCTTTATGGCGTTCATTTTTGCCGTTCCTGAGATTCCTTTGTTTCTGGTAGTGTTCACCATTTCAGTTGAGCAGCTAGCTCTTTACCTCATTCTTGGCAGCAATGTAGTTGAAACTTTTCTTATCTATCATGTTTTTGCAGTAATTGCTTTTATATCATCTCTCTCCACTCTTACTTTAGGGAAAAAGAGGATTAAATCTCCGGAAAAGGACAAGTTCTTTTTTCTCTACTTGCTTTTCTTTTTGTGGGGGTGTCTGACACTTTTCTGGTCAGCTGACAGGCCAAACGGATATTTTAAAGCATATAACTTTGTGATCGACGGAATGATGATAATCTCCTGCTATCTTATCATAAAGACAAAGAGATATCTTAACTGGCTTCTAGGGTCCACGATAGCTGCAGGTGTAATCACAACTGTCATTGCGCTTTATTCAATGGGTTTAGATTACCCGGGAGAAATATACAATAACTACAGGAATCTGATCTTAGCCTTCACCTTCAATCCTCGGCCTGAAATCATGAGGGGGCACGGCATCCTTTCACCGCCTGCCACTGCTTTCTATCTTAACACGGTAATCTCATACACCTTTGCTGTAATTCTCCTTTGCAGGAAGAAGATAATAAAATTTATGATGTTTGCTGTTCTCATGTTTCTTTTTACAGGACATCTTTCAACCATTACAAAGGGGAGCTTGCTTGGGCTTCTGGCAATAGGGACAGTTTTCATATTCAGGCACGAATTTCTTAAGAAAAGGAAATTTACCTCTTACCTGGTTGTATTGTCTCTAATACTTTTTGGTTTTCTCGCTTCCCACATAGACGACCTGAGCAGGACCATCGAGTTCGGAATACTGCGGACTATGTCTAGTTCATCCGGTACAACGTCAGTTTCTTACAGGATGATGTTCTGGAAAAAAGGGCTTGTAAAAATGTTTGAAACTTACGGTATTGGAGTTGGTATGGGGGGAATGCAGCATGAATTTTATCCCTGGCCTCATTCCCACAGCATATATTTTTCAACACTCTATGATCTTGGATTTACCGGGCTTATCATCTGGTTAGCTATTTTTGGTTATGCTATGAAAAAGGGTGTTGACGCATACAGAGTAACGACTGACAAATACTACAGGACTATGATACTGGCCTTTATCGCCAATCTAAGTGGAATTCTTGTAAATGGCCTTACGGATTTTGAATATGTTTATGGAATGATCTGGCTTCAGCTTGCTTTTGGAATGGCAATAATCAGACTGGCTAAAAAAGATGGGGGAGGAATTGCTGAGACATAAAAGTGATTCCAACATCTTTTACGGCCCGTCATTTTTTGGCCTTCTCTTTGCCGCTTTTTTGTTAAGGCTTATCGCACTGATGGCCGGCAGGGCATGGAAGATCCCTGTTACCCTTGAATATGGCCAGATCGCTGACAATATAATAGCAGGGAAAGGTTTTGCCTTTGATTTTTACGGGTTAAGGAACGGAGCGGAGCTGAAATCTTTTTTTCCGCCCCTCTATCCTTATATTATGGTTTTTTTCCGTGAAACCTTTGACCGCCCCTATCTGTATCTTCTGATTTTACAAATTATTTTATCAGTCATCACCTGTGCTCTGATTTTCTTTATCAGCAGGGATTTTTTCAGCAGGAGGGCTTCGTTAATAGCAATGGGGCTTGCCTCGTTCTACCCTCCATTTATTATTTCATCTGCCACATCTTTTTATCCTTTGACATGCGACATATTCATGGTTGCGCTTTCTGTCTTGTTAATTATCAGATGCGGTAAGAATTTTTCCATGCCGGTTGTCATCTATGCAGGAGTATCGCTTGGCATAATGACTTTAAGCTATCCCCAGGCTTTAATTTTAATCCCATTTGCTATTTTATACTGGCTTATAAACAAAAGCAGGGATGTATTGAGGAAGGGGTTAATACTCGTTTGTCTATACATCATAATCATCATTCCATGGTGTATTCGAAATTATGAAGAGCATGGAAGGATTACCAATATTTCTACCAATGGCGGGTTTAATTTCTGGATGGGCAATAACCCTTTTACAATGGATACAGGCTGGGATGTAGATGTGGAGGCATATAAAAAATATATCGGAGGAAGAGAGCCTAATCCCGCTGTAACCCGGAAAGATGTACCGGATAAAATCAAGTCGCCTGCAGAATTCCAGTCATTTGTAACGAGCAGGACACGCGCCTATCTTCCCAATGAGATAAGAGAGAGAGTAGGCGATATTACGGAAACAGAGTTGGAAAGTCTTTTGTATAAGGCAGGAATTGATTATGTTTTAGATGAACCTTTATTATATATCAAGAGAATGGCAACGAAGTGTTTTTACTTCTGGATATACAGACCTCCCGAAGGGCGAAAACCAGCCTTCGCCTCTTTCCCGGGAAATGTAATTTATATAGTTCATTATATGTTCCTTTTCCCTCTCGCAGCTGGGGGAATATATGAAAGCAGAAAAAAATGGAGGGAGCTGTCTTTTATCTTTTTTATACTTGTTTTGTTTACGGCATTATATGCTAATTTCTTTGTGCTTAGCCGCTACAGATGGCTCATAGACGGGTTCCTTATGGTTCTGGCAGGGACCTTTCTTGACAATATGGTTGAGAGGTTAAAGCTGTTAAGAGGAAACAATAAATAAAAACAACAAATGGCTTGCCAGTCCTGCTTCGGCACTAAACAGCAGGTGCCTTCCGCAGGAGCTGCCAAGCCATTGGTAAACAATTTGCAATATGGTAAACAGTTTTGGCAGACTGCTAAAACTATGAGAGTTTAACCAGATTTCAAAAGCGGTATTATAACCGGGATCATCATTGTATAAATTTGTAAATACTCGGACAAAGATAATAGTTTTTTTTATTGACCTAGCAGGATTTTTCTTATGGGCGCTTTTCCATATATTTACTCCATGGAAGATAGTCGGGAGAAAGCCTCTTCCGGATAGTCCCCAGAAAATCCTACTTATCCGCGCAGACTACATCGGCGATGTCCTGCTCACAACCCATACATTGAAAGGGATAAGAGAAAGGTTCCCTAAGTCGCATATTTCTTACCTTGTATCATCAAAGTCGCGCAAAGTGCTTGAAGGCAATCCTTATATAGACAGGATTATAACCTATGATCCACCATGGTTTTTTAAAAAAGACTTTAAAACTGCTTTAAGCGAATACATGAGTGTTTTGTCATTGATAAGAAAAGAGCGGTTCACCCTTGCCGCTGACTTTCGCGGTGATGCGCGTAATATCTTTCTTTTAACTGTCCTTGGAAGGATACCATTCAGGGTGAGCTTTGCCTCATCAGGGGGATGGTTTTTACTTACTACCATAGCTGATTATCCACCGCGCACACATGAATCAGCATATCACACCATCATAGCAGAGACTCTTGGCGCTAAGGTTGATAAGACGGCTTTGCCGGAGATGTTTATTGGAGAAAAAGAGAGGGAGTTCGCAAAATTATTTTTTAGCAGGTATAATATCAACAATAAAGATGTTACGGCTGTGATTCATCAGGGTGCAAGACTTCCCCTGAAGCAGTGGCCGCTTGAACGATATGGCGAGGTTGGCCGTTATCTTGTATCAAAGCATGGGGCAAAGATAATACTGACAGGTGCATATGGTGAAGCTCCGGTTGTTGACAGACTCAGAGGACTGATCGGTTGCGATAGCTCTGTTATTTCTGCGGCAGGAACAACCGGTTCATTAAAAGAGTTAAAGGCTATTTTTGATATGTGCAGGCTTTTTATCGGTACAAGCAGCGGTCCGTCACATATCGCAGCCTGTGCCGGAGTGCCAGTTGTTTTGATTTCTGGCCCCGAGTCCGTGGCACAGTGGCGCCCCATAGGGAACAGGTGCATTATACTGAAAAAAGAATATCCCTGCTGCCCTTGCAATGAGAAGGAGTGCCCATACATAGATAAAGGGGAAAACTGCATCTTGGCAGTGAAGACAGAAGATGTTAAAAATGCAATAGATGAGATATTACGCTTGTAATTCTGACTATTGGCTTGCCAGTCCTGCTCCGGCACTGAACAGCAGGTGTCTTCCGCAGGAACTGCCAAGCCAGCTGAATACAGATCACAGCCGCTTGATTATCGATAAAAAAAGTTTATGAGATCTTTTGAGGTGTTATAAAGATGTTTAAGCTCGACATACTGAAGGTGGCATCAAGGGGAGAGATAAGGGAGAAGCTCTTTAATACCCTTGAGTGCTATAATGACCTTTTCCCCTCTTTGAAGTCAGCGAAGATATTGATCAAGCCCAATCTGAATAGCAATATGAATGCTCTCACAGGTAACACCACAGATCTGCGGATTGTCGCTGCCGTGATAGAATATCTCAGGGATAAGGGATACGGGAACATTACCATCGGGGAAGGGACGAACAGCGGATTTTACAGGAGCAATATCAGCGTTATCTCAAGGCTTGCCGTTGACAGGCTTGCAAAGCATTATAATGTGAAAGTAATTGACCTCAATTATTCTGATAAAGTGGAGATAGGTTTTGAAAATAGTATAAAAGCGGATGTTGCCAGGGAATGTGTTGAGGCAGATTTTTTTATAAATATGCCAAAGATCAAGACTCACTTTGAGGCAGGGATGAGTCTTTCCCTAAAAAATCTCATTGGATGCCTTGTAGGACAGGACAATAAAAAGAAGGCCCATAAAAGCCTTGCCCGCAATATCCTTAATATTAATAAAGTCATAAAGCCGGATATCCATATAGTTGACGGTGTAATATCAATGGAGGGGCTCGGACCCACGCGCGGAACACCAGTAAGAACAGGTGTAATTATTACTGGAACTGACCCATACCTCATAGACCTTATCTGTGCAAAGATCGCCACTTTCGATTACAAAAAAATCGGAGTACTTAAAGCTGCCGCTGATTCTGGTTTAATAACACCGGAGCACCGCAAATTTGCAGATGAGTTTGATCTTTCAGGAATATCTAAAAAATTCATTGAGCCTAAGGCAAACTTTTTTGCATCTTTCATACACAGCCCGAAGCGCCAGAAGTATTTTCTGGCAATACGCAATACAGCGATTTTCAACTATCTCTGCACAACATCATTCTTCGGTGCTATCCTTTTTAAGACAGGGCTAAGGCAGGACAACTATATAAAAGAGGAGATGTTTCTTGAAGGACTTAGGTTCAGAGAGGATCTTTGCCTTGAAGGATGCAGGAAATGTGCGGATTACTGCCCTGTTGGAATAAAGCTTCCGATTGATCTTGAGAACACAGATAACGGTTGCATAGAATGCCTATACTGTTTTCTTGTCTGTCCTGTTCATGCGATTGAGTTCAAAGGGAAGCAGGGTTTCCTCGCGGAACAGCTTAGACAATATGATGAAATAACAAGAAAGGTAACATAAATGAATGTATTTCTGCTTAATCCTCCATATCTGAAAAAATTTTCCCGTCCTCAGAGGAGCCCTGCTGTCACAAAGAGCGGCACACTCTATTATCCAATGTGGCTTGCCTATGCTGCCGGGGCGCTCCAAAAAGCGGGACACGAGATTGACCTTATAGATGCTCCTGCTGACGGGTATTCCCTTGAAGAAGTGGTTGAACGGGAGAAAAGATTTTCTCCTGATCTTATAGTCCTCGATACGAGTACTCCAAGTATTTATAATGATGTTGATGTTGCAGGAAGGTTGAAGGACATATTCCCCTCATCCTTCGTTGTCCTTGTGGGCACACATGTGTCGGCGCTTGCTGACGAAGTGATCCGAATTGACGGCAGGGTTGATGCCGTTGCACGTTACGAATATGACCAGACATTGGTTGAGCTTGCAGCAGTGCTTTCCGGGAAAAAAGATTTAAAGGAAGTATCAGGTTTAAGTTTTCGTGAAGGAGATAAAATCATTCACAATCCACAGAGGGCTTTTACGGAAGACCTTGATGCTTTTCCCTTTGTGAGTTCGGTTTACAAGAAGTTCCTTAAAATAGAGAATTACTTTAACCCGAATGCCCTTTATCCAATGGTGACTATCACTACAAGCAGGGGATGCCCCTTCCCCTGCACATTCTGTGTTTATCCGCAAACCCTCATGGGGAGAAAGTTCAGGCTCCGCTCCATAGAGAGTGTTGTGGCTGAGATGAAATATATAGTTGAAAATTTTCCGCAGGCAAAAGCGGTCTTTTTTGAAGATGACACCATTACAGTAAATAAAAAAAGATGTGAAGAGCTTGCGAAGTCCATAATCAGGGAAAAGATAAATATCTCATGGACAGCCAATGCACGCGTGGGGCTTGATTATGAGACCATGAAGATAATGAAAGAGGCCGGGTGCCGCTGTTTCTGTGTTGGTTTTGAGAGCGGCAGTCAGTTGATCCTCGAGAATATGAAAAAGAAAATCACCGTTGAAGATATGGAAGGGTTTATGAAAAATGCCAGAAAAGCCGGCATCCTTATTCATGGATGTTTCATGGCAGGGCTACCGGGAGAAACAAAAGAGACCCTCATGGAAACCCTTGAGCTTGCAAAAAAATTAAAGCCTGACACAGTGCAATTCTATCCGGTCATGATCTATCCTGGTACAGAGGCTTACAACTGGTATAAGGAGCGGGGATTGATCTCCACAGATGATTTTTCTAAGTGGCTTACCCCTGATGGTCTTCACAACACGGTAATAAGGACTGAGAAACTTTCTTCGGCTGAGCTTGTAAAGTTTTGCGACTATGCCAGACGGTCTTTTTACCTGCGCCCCGGATATCTCCTGTATAAGATGATGCAGATGATAACACATCCGGAAGAGATAAAAAGGACTGCAAAGAGTGCAAGGACGTTTATCAAGTATCTGGTAAGAGGTTCTGATATTAGTGAAGAAAGATAATATTTGAGATATTTTAATTGGCTTGCCGGTTCCCCTCAGGCTTAAAACTTCATGCGCCTGCCGGGGAATCCGCCAAGCCAATTGCCACCGCAAAAAAAAAGATTTTTTCTGAGCTGATTAAATAGAAAGTGGTTTTCTAAATGAAAATTTCAATCATCGTTCCTGCTTATAATGCTGAGAGAACAATAGACAAATGTCTTAAGGCATTGCTTAATCAGACCTATGGAAGGGAAAGTTATGAGGTAATCGTCGTGGATGATGGTTCTAGTGATAAAACTGCCGGGATTGCTGAGTCGCTGGGAGCAAAAGTTATAAGGCAGAAAAACGCCGGGCCTGCGGCTGCACGGAACCGCGGCGTTGATGAAGCGAAAGGGGATATCATTCTTTTTACTGATTCTGATTGTGTCCCTGCCAAAGACTGGATAGCGCAGATGACAGCTCCTTTCGAAGACAGTGAGACCGGAGCAGTAAAGGGAGCTTACAGGACGGAGCAGAGAAGTCTTGTCGCCCGCTTTGCGCAGGTTGAGTTTGAAGAACGGTTTGAAATGTTAAAGAAGGCAGACTCAATTGACATGGTTGATACATACTCAGCAGGCTACAGAAAAGAAATATTCTTAAAGGCCGGAGGTTTTGACAAAGATTTCCCCGTTGCCAATAACGAAGACACTGAACTTTCCTATAAGCTTTCAGGACTTGGCATCAAAATGGTGTTTAATCCGGACGCAATTGTTTGCCACCTTAATCACCCTGATACGGTATTGCGTTATGCAAGGCTTAAGTTCTGGCGCGGCTACTGGAGAATGGTAGTTTACAGGCGGTTTCCTGACAAGATGATGAAGGATACATATACGCCGCAGTCGCTTAAACTTCAGATTCTTTTTTTATTCCTTGTTGCCGCCGGAGTTTTCATTTCGCTCTTTTATCCTCTGGCGGGAGCATATTTTGTGATTATACCGGCAATAGGTTTTTTCACTATAAGTTTGCCATTTATAATCTTTGCTTTAAAAAAAGATCTCCCCGTAGCAATGACTGCTCCATTCATGCTATTGCTGAGAGCCCTATCAATAGGGTGCGGCATAATATTGGGACTTGTATTTTAGCCGGTCACACTTTCACATTAATTGTTGCTTCAGTCGTCGGATTAACATCGCTTGCTGTTTGATTTGCGTTGTTCATTGTCTGCCAGTATGCGTTGAGTTCAGCTCTGTCAGCCTTGCCGTCCCCGTTTGTATCGATTTTACCAAAAGTCTCGCTGTCCGCGTTAAGTTCAAGTGCACTGAGGGCTTTGTCTCCGTCAGAATCTTTGTCTGATATTACTCTTGAAGACATAAAGTCTATCTGGTTTACCGGAAAGAATGCATTGAGCTCAGCCCTGTCGGCCTTGCCGTCCTTATTTGTGTCAACCTGTGAGAAAGTGTCGCTGTCCATGTTAAGCTCTTCAGATGAGAGGACTTTGTCTCCGTCGGAATCTTTGTCTTTTATCAGGGTTGCAGTCATTGAATCTATTTGGGAATCTACCTGGCTTGAGAAAGTATTATTACTGCTTGCTTCGCTTTTATTCTTTCCGTCATAATACTTATTGACGGATGATGAAAAATCTACACTTGAAATTCCATTCATTTTGTTCTCCTTTAATTGTTAGACTCATAAGCAACTTGAAAAAGCTTCCATATAAGCACTATGCAAACAGTATGCCATCTAAGCATTATTGGTTAACATATTAAATTTAAAGGCTTTTTGATAAAAAGGCATTTGGTGATGTTGCAAATAGGGCTGACTTTCTCATTATATATATGGTAAAGTTTGCCTATCAGTAGTTTAAGAGGCTGAGAATAATAACAGCAGGAGAGAGCGAAAGAGGAAAGTGAAACCATCAGAGCCAGATAAGGTTTTTAAAAGCGTATGCAGGATATGTCACGGCGGATGCGGCACACTTGTCCATGTGAAAGACGGAAAAGTGGTAAAAGTCCGGGGAAACCCGGAGTCACCCATGAGCAAAGGGTGGATGTGCGTAAAAGGGCTTGCAACTGCCGAGATTGCAAACCATCCGGAAAGACTCACACACCCATTGAGGCGAAAAGGTGAAAGAGGAAGCTGCCAATGGGAAAAGATATCATGGGATGATGCGTTAGGTGAAATAGCGTCAAAGCTTGATAAGTTCCGCAAAGAACTAGGGCCTGAATCCATCGCCCTCGGGCAGGGGACCGGACGCCATCATTATATGCACACAGTAAGATTTGCAAACCAGCTTGGCACTCCAAACTGGTATGAGCCCGGGCTTGCCCAGTGCTTCATCCCGCGCATAACTGTAAGTAACCTTACCTACGGCGGATTTGTAACCGGCGATTATTACGGTGAAGTCCCTCCCAGCTGTATAATGTTCTGGGGGCATAACCCCGTTGTATCAGGCCCTGACGGAGAGCTTTCCATAGTTGTAAGACGTGCTCTCCGGAAAGGCTGCAAAACCATTGCCATAGATCCGAGGAGATCTGAAACAGCAAAGTTCTGCGGGCAGTGGCTCCCAGTGCGTCCCGGCACTGATGCAGCCCTTGCCCTTGCCATGATCCACGTAATAATAAATGAAGAAATATATGACAGGGAGTTTGTTGAGAAATGGACAACAGGATTTAATGAGCTCAAAGAGCGGGTAAAAGAATGCACCCCTCAATGGGCGGAAATGATAACAGGTGTCCCTGCAGATGACATTAAAGAGGCGGCAAGAACATATGCGCTGAACAAACCGGCAATACTTGAATGGGGGTTAGGACTGGAGCAGAATGTAAACTCCCTTCAGACTGTGAGGGCTATTGCCATATTAAGAGGGCTTACAGGCAACATTGACATTCCAGGCGGCGACATCTTTGGCATGAACATAATAAACAGCTATCCTACCTTAAAGGATAAACTTCCGGAGGGGATGTCTAAGAAACGGCTCGGAGCGGATGAGTTCAAACTCCTTGGAGGGTGGCGCGCTTTCATGCCGTCAGCACACATACCGGCGCTTTTTAAAGCCATGAGGACAGGAGAACCTTACAGGGTAAAAGCGCTTCTTATCTTCGGAGGGAATCCCCTTACTACGGTTGCAAATGCAAAGGAAGTATATGAGAGTCTCCATAAACTTGATTTTCTCGTTGTCACTGACCTTTTTATGACTCCTACTGCGGCCCAGGCTGATTATGTCCTTCCTGCAGCATTCTGGCCGGAAGTAGAGCAGGTCATCGGTTACCCCCTTGTTGTTGAGAATATGGTTATGGCGCAACCTAAACTGACAAGCTTTGGGGAATCGAGACAGGATGAATGGATAATGAACGAGCTTGCAAAAAGGCTCTCCCTTCCGGGAAGCGAAGAAAGCTTGCAGGATATAATGAATTACCAGCTTCAACCTTTGGGAATAA
>Ga0265292_1003157_pt1 | contig 10416 bp, 12 predicted proteins | sample Munlanlewell296A_FD_189080 | JGI IMG/M metagenome (GOLD analysis project Ga0265292, IMG submission 189080) | Leachate microbial communities from a municipal landfill in Southern Ontario, Canada - Leachate well 296A | ecosystem: Engineered > Solid waste > Landfill > Unclassified | place: Canada... | reverse complement strand
GATCTTGCTGAGCGTCTGATAGTTCGGAAACCCAAGCCGGCGAGAGGCCTCCGTTAAGGATAAGCCTACACTTTCCCGGGCAGACTTCAGGCGTGCAGCGAGCGCTTTGTCGGCCATTCCCCCCCCTGTCAGCTTGGCAGGAATATAAGATTATGTTATCTAAATGTCAAGTTAAGATATGAATATATTATAAGGAGATAGCGATGATGGCAACCGATGCACCCGGCATGCGCGGTATTCGCAGCAGAAATCAGGACGGCCGCCTTCGCGACAAGCGTGACGACACTCACATCGCCACGGTTGAAGACCAGCTATGTTCGCACGAAATCCATCAGCGGTTGATAATCATATCGATCTGCCGCCCGCAGCGCATCGATATACCGCCTTCGGCATTCCCCGGCATCGACCAGATTCCCGCTGCCCCAGGAAAATCGCGGCCGTCCCAACCGCTGAACGAGCAACAGATCGGTCATCGTCCGGGCGTGGCGCCCGTTGCCGTTGGGAAACAGGTGAATCGCCACCATGCGATGATGGAATCGGGCGGCGATCTCGTCCGGAGGATAGCTTCCCGATTCGATCCAGACCGCGACGTCCTCGCATAGCTTCTTCAGTTCGGTCGGGATCTTCCACCAGGGCCCGCCGATATTTTTGTCGCTCTTGCGGAACTGCCCCGCCCATCGCCACACCGTGTTGAACATCCGCTTGTGAAGGCGACGGATGAACCCGTCACTGAGGAGGTCCTTTTGCTTGCGAGCGAACGCCCACGCTTCCCCTTCCGTGATGTTGTCCTGCTCCCAACGGTCCAGTTCGGCTCGTGTCGCGATATGACCGAGCCGAAGCCCTTCGATCTCGTTCGGATCGAGCGGCGTCGCGCCGTCCGAAGAATCCAAGTTCATCCCGGCTTGTCCCATAATTCTTTGGGCATCGCATCGACCAGTTCCTTTACGGCGGCATCCAGCGCCTTTCGCATTTTCTCTTTCGAGAGTTGCTGATCTTCCAGAAGCATCGTGTGGGAGGTGTGTTTCAGTCGTTCGCGCGCCACTTCCAGCGCCTGCCGGCGAACGGTGTCTTTCATGCTGCTTCGGGGCACCAACGCATAGACAAACACACAGTCCAGCGCTTCGGCCGCCTGCCGCATGGACCGGATCGTCACCGCCCCGGCGACTTCCGCTTTTTCCAAGGTTGCCACGCGCTGCGGCGATACCCCCAGGCGCTTCGCAAACTGGACGCCGGACATCCCGAGCGCTTCACGGATGGCCCGAATCCACCCCTTGACCGGATGCGGAGTGTCTTTCAATTGCCTGAAACGATTGACGTTATCCGTCAACTGCTCAAGGATTAACCGTTTGCGATTCGCCAAAATAGTAAACTCCCATGTTAATTACCAGCCATCAATAATTAACATTAAACATGATAACAAGCAACAATTATAAACATTTAAGTTGTATTAATGTTGATTGGTCGCGGTATGAGTCGACCATGACTGCGTTGCCTGTTACGGTCGTGGAAATGCAAGCCTTTATTTATCGCGGCCGCCAAGGTCCTGATCTTCATGCTGACCGTATTTGAAGGTCGAAGTGCAGAACGTGGACATCGCGGCTTTGCGCAGACGTCTTGGCCTTTCCCAGAGCAGGTTCGCGGCGATCTTCGGCTTCAGCCCGAAGACGATTCGCAACTGGGAACAAGGAATCCGGCACCCGGAAGGCCGGCGAGGGTCCTGCTTCGCGTGATCGAGCGGGAGCCGGAGGCAGTGTTACGGGCACTGCGGTAACCGTCCCTCGGAGCTCCCCAAGGCACATCTTGTCGCGGTTCGAATTCTTTGCATGGTGGACACGGTCGCAAAGCATTCGAACCGAAGGGGAGGTGCCGTTCGAGGTCGCCATAGTCGACTCCCCGGAAGTTCCAACCTACATTGGGATAGCCGAAAAGGCCTTGCACCTGAAAGAGTTGAACATGAACCCCAACCAGATAGCCGTAGCACTTAAGGTCGACCGAACGACCGTCTTACGGGCTCTACGCTGGGTCAAGAGCATACCGGTTTACGCCACAGGGCCGTTTCCGGAGGTCTGATCCTTCCCCAAGAAGCGGTACAGGGTTCCCTCTCCCGGCCGACAGAAAAACCGGAACCATGGCGCGCCGAAAACCATCCAATTATTAGAGGGATATCGGGCAGGATTTTTCCAGCTTGACTTTCATGGGCGGGAATTGCTATATATCTCTCAGTTCATCCCGCTTGGGCTCCGGCTCAAGCGCTTGCCGCGGGCCACGGCTCGCGGCTTTTTTTTATCCGGAGGTGATCTTGGCCAAGAAGCGTGTCGCCTGTTTCATCGACGGCTTCAACGTCTACCACTCGATAGATGACCTGAAAAAGCCTTGGCTGAAATGGGTCGATCTGAAGAAACTCTGCTCCAATTTCATCGACCCGAACCAGCACGAAATCGTCGTCGTCTATTATTTCTCGGCCTATGCAACCTGGAAGCCGGCCGCATACTCACGGCATCAGCAATATGTAAACGCATTGAAAACGACCGGCGTTGTCCCTGTCATGGGGCATTTCAAAGCAAAGGACAAGTATTGCTTGAAATGCAACGCAAGATGGACCGGCCACGAGGAAAAGGAAAGCGACGTGAACATTGCCATCCACATGTTGAACGAGGCGTGGAAGGATGGTTACGATATCGCCTTCCTTATCAGCGGAGATTCGGACCTTGCTTCAGCGGTAAAGATGCTTACTCAATCTTTTCCGGAGAAACAAGTAAAGATCATCGCTCCCGTAAACCGATATCACTGCAAAGAGTTGGCGGCGTTTTCCAAGAAACCGGCAAAGATTTTGGAGCTTCATCTCCAAAGATCCTTGCTGCCGGAAACCGTCATCGACTCCAATGGGCATGTCGTTGCCAACCGCCCGCCCGAATACGCCCCGCCAGCAGGCCCTTGACCCGCTATATCTCCTCGCCTTGCCGGATTAGAAGTTGGTGGGCGGGGGGAGTCGCCCGCCTGAGCCTTGCCCCTCGGGCTGTTCGTTGCGGGGTACCCCAGGGAGCGCAATACATTCGGGAGTGGGGCCGCCCCGCCAAGGCTGTGCCCCTCCGGGTTAGAGTGCGGGGTACCCCAGGGAGCGCAATTCATCCGGGAGTGGGGCGGCTATTGCGGCGCGGCAAAGGGCTTCCGGGCTCCCGTGCGTCGCGCTTTTCCTCCTGCTCGTCGGCGCCCTTCGCCGGTTCGACTCCCCATGGGCTCCACCAAGCGCAAAAAGGCCGATCCCCCGTGGAACCTCGAGGATCGGCCCGTCCGCGCGCTTGGTGGAGGCGGGGGGAGTCGAACCCCCGTCCGAAGATTCTTTACTCAGGGCCACTACGTGCGTTTCCGGTCATTTGGGTCTCGTCCCCGGGGACCCCGGCCGGCAGGGTTCCCTTCGGACCATCCCGGGAGAAGGCTCGCCCTTCGGCCCCCCGGGAGGAGGCTTCAGGCTATCCCGTGAGAGTGACCTCCTAGCGCCTATACGGGCATTCGACGGTCGGAGGCAGGCGGCTTAAGCCGCCTGAGCTAACGGATAGTCGTTGGCGACTATTGGTTTCCCGCTTTTTACGAGGTGCAGGGCCTCGGCACGCAACCCACGAGCATCGACATCCCCGTCGAAGCCGTTTCGCCCCCCTTCAACGCTTATTATAGCAGATTGGCGGACTCTTTGGCGGGGCTACCCCCGGTCCACGGTCCGTTTCCCCCGGATGCTGGTGGCGCGCTCGATGTCGCGCCGGGCATCCCGTTCGGCGATGTCGTGCCGCTTGTCGTAGAGCTTCTTCCCGCGGCCCAGCCCCACCTCGAGCTTGACCCGCGGCCCCTTGAAGTAGAGCTTCAGCGGGATGACGGACAGTCCCCGCTCCTTGACCTTGCCGAAGAGGTAGTCGATCTCCTTCCGCTTGAGGAGGAGCTTGCGGACCCGCAGCGGGTCGATGACCCGCACGTCGCCGTGGGAGTAGGGCGTGATGTGCATGTTCTCGACGAACGCCTCGTTCCCGCGGAAGGCGGCGAACCCGTCCGCGATGTTGACGCGCCCCTCGCGGATCGACTTCACCTCGTGCCCCTGGAGCGCCAGACCGCACTCGAAGGTTTCGAGGATCTCGTACTCGTGCCGCGCGCGGCGGTTCGTGGAGACCACCTTCACGGAAGGGCTGTCGGGCTTTTCGGTCTTGCCGGCCATTCCTTCTGCGGATCCTTTCTTTACGCGGCAGCGCCGTGCGCCGACTGCCCGGCGACAACGGTTAACCGCACGTTTGCCCGGTCCGTCTTCTCCAACAGTTCCCTGAAGAACCGGTCGCCGTCCCCGCCAGGGTCGTCCACAATCGTAAAGTCGGCCGGCTCGCCCGGGGCGAGAATCCCGCCGGGGAGACCGAGAGCGGCGGCCCCATTCTCCGTCGCGGCGCGGAAGAGTTCCCGGCACAGCACGGCGTCTTTCTTCTTCCCTTTGTACAGGGAACGGGCGGCGCGCATCTCCTCCCACGGCGACAGATCCGGCACCGAGCCGAGGCTGTCGGTCCCAAGGGCGAACGGGATCTTCGCGTCCACGAAATGGGTGACGTCCGGGGCGCCGTTCCCGTGCGCCGCGTTGCTCCTCGGGCAAAGGACGAAGCGGGCGCCGCCCGCGCGCAGGGCGTCGATCTCCGGGCGCGCGAGGTGGACATTATGCACCAGCAGCACCCCTTCCCGCAAAAGACCGGCCTCGGCGAGGTACGCGGGGATCGCCCGCCCGAGACCGCGGAACCAGGAGACGTCCTTCCCCACGGCAGGGTACAGGCACGAGGCGATCTCCCCTCCCCCGTCGGTGAGGAACCCCACCTCCTGGGACGACTCGGCCAGGTGGAGACAGGCGGGAAGCCCCTTTGCGGCGGCGAGCTCCGCAAGGGAGCGAAGGAGGCTTTCCCCGACCGTGTACAGCGTGTGGGGGGACACTCCCGCCTGGACGAGGGGGTTTTCGACGGAGATCTTCTCCAACCGGTCGATCGCCGCGCCGACGAGGGCGAGGACCTCGGAGGCGACGTGCGGAGCGAAACCGATCCCTTCCGCGAAGACCCGCGCCCGCAAGGGACAGCAATCGTACGAGGAAAGGTCCGGTCCGGCGATCTCCCCCACCGTCGTGGTCCCGAAGGAGAGCGCCTCGGCGGCCGCCGCCCTGAAATTTGCGGCAAGGGAGGCCGGCTCCGCGCCCCGTTTCCACGCGATCACGCGGAGGATCCAGTCGACGAACGAAGTGGGGATCGGCAGCGGCTTCCCCCCGTCGTCGGTGAACCGCGGGATCTGCAGGTGGACGTGCGCGTTGACCAACCCGGGCACGATCGCGGCGCCGGGGAACTCCATCCGGGGGAAGCCCGCCGGAGCGGCCCGGAGGACGTCCGCCTTCGGCCCCGCCAGGAGGACGCTCCCGTCCGCCACGGCAATGGCGCCGGGGGAAAACGTCCCCCCGGCCTCCGCGACCAGCCGCGAGGCGATATAAACTACGCCCTTCACGTTACTTGACGAACGATTTGGACATCCGCTTCCCGACTTCCTCCTGAGTGAACGTTCTCCCCGCCTCACCGTCCTTCAGCCCACGCTCCACCTTCTGGAGGACATATAGGTGGTACTCGTCAGACCGCCGCGGCGACGCGCGGGCGCTGGCTCTCGGACTCGACCTTCCGCTTCACGCTCGTGATCCGGTTCTTCCCGTCCACATAGACCAGGGTCGGCTGAAAATGCTTGAGCTCCTTTTCGTCGTAGGCGGTGAAGTTGGCGATGATCACCAGGTCGCCCTTGCTCACCTGGCGGGCGGCGGCGCCGTTCAGGCAGATCACGCCGGAGTCCGCCTCGCCCTCGATGGCGTAGGTGGTGAAGCGGTTCCCGTTGTCGACGTTCCAGATGTGCACCTGCTCGTACTCGACGAGTCCCGCCGCGTCCATCAGCGTCTTGTCGATCGTCACGCTCCCCTCGTAGTGCAGCACGGCGTCGGTCACCGTCGCCCGATGGATCTTGCACTTCAGCATGGTCTTCATCATGATGCGTCCCTCCCCGGGATTATTTTCCCAGCGTGATATTGTCGATCAACCGCGCAGGCCCGACCTTCGCCGCCACCAGGATCGTGACGGCGCCGACCCGGCCCGAAAGCGGGGTGAGCGTTACCGGGTCCCGCCCTTCCGCGTATTCCGGTTTCGCCAACGGCTCCCCTTCGATCGCCGCCCTGGCCGCCGCGACCAGGGTCCCCGCGTCCCGCTCGCCCTTGCCGAACAGCTCCTTCGCCCGGAAGAGCCCCCTCGACAGGCACCGGGCCGCGATCCGGTCGCCGCCCTTGAGGTGGGCGTTGCGCGAGCTCATCGCCAGCCCGTCCTCTTCCCGGACGATCGGCGCCCCGACGATCTCGATGCCGAAGTCGAGGTCCCGCGTCATCGTGCGGATCACCGCCAGCTGCTGGTAATCCTTCTCTCCGAAGACCGCCACATGGGGCTTCGACGCGAGGAACAGCTTCGCCACCACCGTGGCGACCCCGCGGAAATGGCCGGGGCGCGCCGCGCCGCACAGCCCCTGCGAAACACCGGTCACCTCGACGAACGTCTGGTGCCCCTCCGGGTACATGTCCTTCACGCCGGGGAGGTACACCGCATCGACTCCCGCCGCATCGAGCATCGCCAGGTCCCGCGCCTCGTCCCGCGGGTACTTCTCGAAATCCTCGCCGGGGCCGAACTGCGTCGGGTTGACGAAGATCGTCGCCGCTACCGCGCCGCAGCCGTGCGCCTTCGCGACCCGCACCAGGCTCACATGCCCCTCGTGCAGGTACCCCATCGTGGGGACCAGCCCGATCCACACCCCTTCGGCCCGACGCGTGTCGGTCCACGCCCGCATCGCCGCCGGAGTGCGAAGCCGCTCCATCAGAAGGAGTGCTCCTTCCCGGGAAACGACCCGTCGCGCACCGCGGCGGCGTAGGCCCCGACCGCATCCGCCACCGGCTTGCGCAATTCACCGAAGCGCTTGACGAACTTCGGCCGGAACTCGTCGAACAGCCCCAGCAGGTCGTGCATCACCAGCACCTGCCCGTCGCAGCCGACTCCCGCACCGATCCCGATCGTCGGGATCGAAAGCGTCCGCGTGATCTCCTCGGCCAGCGCAGCGGGAATCCCCTCGAGCACCACCGCGAAGGCGCCGGCCTCCTGCACCGCCGCGGCGTCGTCCAGCAGCCGTTCCCGCTGCGGGTCGGTCTTCCCCTGCACCCGGTAGCCGCCCATCCGGTGGATCGACTGCGGGGTGAGCCCGATGTGCGCCATGACGGGGATGTCCGCCGAAGCGATCGCCCGGATCGTTTCCGCGGCGTTGCGCCCCCCCTCCAGCTTCACCGCCTCCGCCCCCGCCTGGAGCAGCCGACCGGCGTTGCGGATCGCGTCGGCGGCACACGTTTGGTACGAAAGAAACGGCATGTCGGCCGCGAGGAACGCGCGCTTGCGCCCCCGGGCCGCCGCCTCCGTGTGCCGCACCATGTCTTCCATCGTCACGTTCAACGTGTCGGGGTGGCCCAGTACCACCATTCCCAGCGAGTCGCCGACGAGGATCACGTCCACGCCGGCGTCGTCGAAGATGCGGGCGAACAGGGCGTCGTACGCCGTGATCATCACGATTTTCTTCCCCTCGGCCTTCATCCGCGCAAGGTCGAGGATGTTGGTTTTGCGCATCGCGCCCGCCCCTTTTGTTGCCCCAAATAAATGCGGCCTCCCGGAACCGGATCCGGAAGGCCGCGTGTAATCACGCACGGGCGCCGGCAGGGCGGAAACCTCCCGCACCGCCGCCGCTCCCTTCTACGATCCCGTCTCGGTCCGGACTACCTGGATCCCAGCGGTATGTAGTGCTGCGTCCCGCGTTTCACACTCTTGACTTCTCTCACGAGATGTTCAAGGTCGCGGGGGCTTTCCACAAAGTCGATCTCGCTCGTGTTGACCACCAGGAGCGGGGTCTCGTTATAGTGGAAAAAGTATTCGTTATAAGCATCGCTCAGCGTGCGCAGGTAGTCAAGGGAGATGTTTCGCTCGTAGGCGATCCCCCGCTTGCGGACTCTGGACAGCAGCACCTCGGGGCGCGCCTGCAGGTAGATGACCAGGTCCGGTTTGGGAAGCGTGGACACGAGCAGCTTGTAGATCGACTCGTAGAGGGAGATCTCGTCGTCCTCGAGGTTGATGAGGGCGAAGATCTTGTCCTTGGCGAGGATGTAGTCGCACACCAGGCCGGCCTCGAAGAGGTCCCCCTGGGCCAGCTCCCTTTGCTGCCGATAGCGCGACAGGAGGAAGAAGAGCTGGGTCTGGAAGGCGAACTTGCGGGGGTTTTCGTAGAAGCGCTCGAGGAACGGGTTCCCCGCCACATCTTCCTTGACGAGGCGGGAGGCGTATTTCTGGGCGAGGATCTTCGCCAGGGACGACTTCCCGACGCCGATCGGTCCTTCGATCGCGATGTAGCGGGGGGTCTTCGGTTCGGTCATTTCCGCTCAATTGTAAGCGCGTGCGACCGGATTTTCCACTACATTCCGGCGCAGGAGCTCTCGATCCCCGGAACGCGCATCAGGGCTTTACGACCTCAAGCTCCCCGATCCGCCGGAAATCCTTCTCGTCGTACGTGTAGACGGTCTTCAGGCCTCGCGCGATGCCCCAGACTCCCATCACGGCGTCCGCGAACTTCACGTTCTTCTCTTCGTAGACGGCAAGGGCCTTCCGAAAAACATCTCCGTTTTCTACGATCAATTCCCCCGTGTTCAGAATGGCGTCGGCAAGTTCCCGGATCGAACGTCTGTCGAGTTTGTACACCTTCTCGAGGACCCAGACGACCTCGAGGATCGCCACGGGAAGGACGTGAAGCCGCTTCCCCGAACGGCGGGCCGAAAGGAGGAGACGCTCGACCGCGGCGACCTTCCCTTCGTCCTCCCTGACGAGGATCCGAAGGATGACGCTCGTGTCGACGAACGCCTTATCCATTCCGCTTGACGGCCTCGGCGATCGCCTTCTCCCGCATCTCCCCGATCGTCATTCCCAGGTCAGGCAACGCACCCTTGTAATCGAGAAGGGTCTTTCCTCTCGCAAGGGTGATCCCCTTCCCATTTTCCTCGAGGATCAGCGTGTCACCCACCTTGATGCCGAGGCGCTCCCGGGTCTTTTTCGGGAGGGTGATCTGTCCCTTGGGCAACACTTTGACGGCCTGCATAAGCTCTCCTACCAAAACATATATTCCTACGATACAGAATAGTAGGCATGCTTCCTCCCGTCAACTGCCTCATTCGCACCATCCGTTTGGAATGCCGTTTCGGCGCACCCCGTGCCGCTCCTGCGGCCTCACCCTCACGGGAAAGTCGGCAACGAAAAGCTTCTCCCCGTCGTAAGTCTTCGTGAAAATCAGGATCGGGTAATCCCAATGGACCGCTTACTCTTTCTCATATCCGCCCTTCTTCGAGCCGCCTGGCCAGGGCGAGGTACGCGGCGGGGGGTACCTCCTCGGCCCGGCCGGCGGGATCGATCCCGGCGGCCAGGAGCAGTTCGCGCCATTGCGCCGATCCCCCCGGGAGGAACGGGACGGGGGCGTTGCGCAGCGTCTTCCTCCGATGCGCGAAGGCGGCGCGGACGACCGTCCGCAGCGCCGCGACCAGCGCCTCGGGATAATCGCCGACGAAGCGGACCGACATCACCGCGGAGTCGACGTCCGGGGCGGGATGGAAGCAGGCGCGCCGCACGCCGAACTCCTTGCGCGCCTCCGCGAGGACGCCGAGGTAGACCGAGAGGATCCCGTACTCCTTCCCTCCCGGACCGGCGCACAGGCGGTCCACCACCTCCCGCTGCAGCATCAGGACCGCGCGGGGAAAACGATCCCGAAGCTCGATCAGCCGCAGGACGGCGGGAGAGGAGATGGAGTACGGGAGGTTACCGACCACCGTCCCTCCCGCCGGGAAGCGCGACCGCCACTCCTCCTCCGGGACCTTGAGGAAGTCGGCCTCGACGATCTCCACGCTCGTGCCGGTGAACCGGTCCCGCAGGTGCGCCGCCAGCCCGCGGTCCAGCTCGACCGCGACGACGGGCGCTCCCGTCTCGGCGAGCGAAGATGTCAGCGCCCCGAGCCCGGGGCCGATCTCGAGGTATGGCGGCGGGAAAGAGCGCGCCAGGGCGACGATCTTGCCGGCCATGTTCCGGTCGGCAAGGAAGTTCTGCCCGAGAGACTTGCGGGGGGACAGGCCGAGGGCGGCGAGGGTCCGCCGCGGGGGTTCAGCGGGTGAACCGGGAGGCTGCATAGGCGCTCAGCGAAGGTCCGGAGAAGACCCCCGCAGAGAGACGCCGCTCGCCGAGCAACGCCACCATCGCCGCGTTGTCGGTGCACAGCGCCCTCGAAGGGAGGAACGTCGCGATCCCCGCCGCGGCGCCCCGAAGC
>Ga0265292_1003156_pt1 | contig 10416 bp, 11 predicted proteins | sample Munlanlewell296A_FD_189080 | JGI IMG/M metagenome (GOLD analysis project Ga0265292, IMG submission 189080) | Leachate microbial communities from a municipal landfill in Southern Ontario, Canada - Leachate well 296A | ecosystem: Engineered > Solid waste > Landfill > Unclassified | place: Canada... | reverse complement strand
TAAAAACTACCGGCTCAAGAATAATTGCGGCAACATCGTCATCAATCGAATTCTTAACTGAATCGAGATCATTGTAATTAAATGTAAAAGATATTGCTTGAACTGCTTCTGGAATGCCGTGATTGCGTGCAGTAACGGCAATGTACCAATCATGCCATCCGTGATAACCGCAACAGAGAATTTTATTTTTACCGGTGTATGCTCGTGCAAGTCTAACTGCCGCGCTTGTTGCATCAGCTCCGGTTTTGCTGTAGCGAACTGCTTCAGCGTTCGGAATTATTTCACGAATCATTTCCGCAACTTCTACTTCTAGCGGATGCATCATTGAAAATGTAATGCCGTCTTCTAATTGTTTCTTGATCGCTTCATCAACCTTAGGATAAGCATAACCAAGTGAAAGAGGACCAACACCCATCATATAATCTATGTATTCGTTACCGTCAACATCCCAAACGTGAGAACCTTTTCCTTTAACTAAATATTTTGGTGCAACTCCCTTAATCCACTGAGAAGGACCTTTGGCTAATGTTTGAGTAACCGATGGAATTAATCCGAGCGCACGATTGTAGAGCTTATCTGATTTTGTGATTGTCGGGTAATCGTTGTTAAGTGAGATTTTGTTGGGCATCGTGAATCTCCAGCCGTTAGCTATTGGCTTTTAGCTATTAGCAATTTTAATCAAAAATGCGTTTAGCATTTTCTTGATTTCATTTATTTCTGTAATTAAATCGGTTGCAACTGATTCTTTAATAAACTCTAAGTCTTTGGATAGGATTAGTAAATATTCAGTTTCACTTGTAGAACCAGCTGCAATACTTAAATATCTAGCAAATTCTTTTTCGGTCTGTTTTCCGCTTCCTTCTGCAATGTTTGTTGGAATTGATACAACCGCTCTTCTTAATTGTGAGGTTATTCCGTAAAGTTCTTCTTTAGGAAAAGATTTTGTAACCTTATAAAGGTTCAGTACAAATTTGTGGGATCTTTCCCAGACGTTTAATTTCTTAAAGTCTCTCATGTCCCTTCCTTATATTGTTTAGAAATAAGCTAACAGCTAAATGCTAATAGCTAACTGCTTTAAAATCCCTTCCACAATTTTCTCTCCAGTAAATCCTTCATAGTCAAGCACATCATTCAGTAATGCCGGCTTAAACCATTTATTCATCAATGCAAAGGGAAGTACGTTTGCTGTTTTTCTGTTTCGTAAAAGAACTTCAGCAAGAATTGTATAAAGTCCTCCGGTGATAAAATGATCTTCAACGGTAACTATCAACTTGCAATCGTCAACTGCTTTCAAAATTGTTTCTTCATCAATTGGTTTTGGAGTGCGGATGTTTATCAAACGAACAGAAAGACCTTTCGATTCCAGAATTTCTTTGGCTTTGAATGCTTGACCGAAGAGAAATCCATAGACAAGAATTGCTACATCTATTCCATCGCCAAAAACTTCCGCCTTGCCAAGTTCAAACTTACTATGCTCGATAACCGGAATAGTATTGTTGTAACGAATATAGAATGGGGCGGGACTTTTGAAAACTGCTGCCAATCCTTTTAGCATATCATCTTCGTCTGCCGGGCAAAATACATTCACATTCGGAATACCGCGCATGATTGAAACATCTTCGATTGCTTGATGTGTTGGTCCATTGCCGTCAGATAAAAATCCGGGCACAGCTCCCACTATTTTCACAGGTAGATTGCCAATTCCAACATCGGTACGGATGAATTCGAAAGCGCGCATAGTTATAAAAGTTGCAAGCGCGTGAACAATTGGAATCCTTCCGCGCAGAGCAAGTCCGGCAGCCATTCCAATTTGCGTTTGTTCTGTAATTCCGGTATCAATAAAATTATTTTTAATCAATGGCGGAAGATCTCGAAAAGCCGCTCTGTTTTCGGATGTCATGATCATATAGCGATCATCTTTATTAATAAGATCAAGTACAATATCTGCATATGTCATTTTCATCTCGCTACAATTGTTTCTGAAGTTAATTTTGTTTTCTTTGCACCGTGCAGTTCTTTTAGAAGTTGTTCAACTTCTTCTTCCTTGAAGTTCACGAACCAGCGGTCGGCTCTTTTCTCGATACTCGGTAAACCTTTACCGCGAACGGTCTCTGCAATCACCACAGATACTTTCCCTTTCTCGAACGGAAATCCTTTGAATGTTTCATTCATCTTTTCAAAATCATGCCCATTAACTTTTTTCACTTTGCATCCAAACGCATCAAACTTTTTTGGCAGCGGTTTTAAGGGAATCAAATCTTCGGTTTGCATATTTGCTTGAAAATGATTCCGATCAACAACGATTAAAAGATTATCCAATTTGTAAGCTGATGCAACTAGAAGAGCTTCCCACATAGATCCTTCATTCAACTCACCATCACCAACCACAACCACAACTTTATTTTTTTGTTTGCGAAGTTTACAATCCATTGCTACACCCATTGCGATGGAAAGATTATGACCGAGCGAACCGGAATGAAATTCAATTCCGGGAATATTTCTGTTTGGATGCCAGTAGATGAAGTCGTTTGTCTTCAAATGGTTTTTCAATCTTTCTTCTTCGAGCCAGCCCATTTCAACGTATGTTCCGTAAAGCGCCGGTACGTCGTGTCCCTTCGATAAGAAAAAATAATCGCGTGTTGGATTGTTAAGATTATCCGGCGAGACATTTAGAAATTCTTTGTAGAGATAGACTATAAGATCAGCGCATGAAAGAGATGCGCCGATAAAACATCCGCCGTTGCCGCTCATACGGATGATGTGCTCACGCACGCGCAATGCAGTTTTTTTCAGGTCAACTAATTCTTGTTTTTTCATTTTTTTGAGATTTTGTTTTTGTATTCGTCAATGTTTTTTAATTCATCCATATGTTCTTCATACCAGTACTTACCAAGATATTGCTGATTGATCTCTGCAATATGCGGTTTTTGTTTTAACAAATTTAATATATCATCAAGACTAAAAGCGGGATTTGTTGGATAAAGTTCTTCATATACTTTTCTAATGAACTCGTAATCTTCCGGGAAATCAATTGTCCAGCGATGACTTGTCGAATAATCGAATCCCGTTTCCCATACAACATTCCCGATGGAAAAATAATCTTGATTTTCCCAAATGAATGGAGTTGTGTGCTCACGTTCAAAATCTTTTGTTGCATCCTTCCATGCGCATTCGATCGCTTCAAAAGAAAATATCTCAACATCGTTGCCGTCTGGATAAGATGCCGGGTGAAGATTACTTACATAATCAAATTCATCAGAGTTGATGTAGTACTCGAGGACTTTATCAATCACACGAGGATCAATGAACGGGCAATCGGATGGAATTTTTACAATTGCATCCGCACTAAATAATTTGCCAACTTGATAATGACGGTCGAGAAGATCGGTTAAATGACCCCGGTAACAAGTGATGCCATTCTCAATACACAATTTTTCAATTTCATTATCATCAGTATTAGTAGAAGTGGCAACAACTAATTGTCCAATTAATTTTGCGACTTGTACGCGTTCTATCATACGAATTAATAACGGTCTGCCCAGAATAGGCAGCATAACCTTTCCCGGTAACCTTGTAGAGGACATTCGTGCTTGTATGACAGTTGCAATTTTCATATTAGTTTGTAATAGAACGCAGATTTTTTATGACAGTTATGTCCGTAGGAGTCCTTCGGACATAATAATCAGCGTTCCATTTTAATCTCATCAGTTAAAAGATATTTATATTGTTTTGAAATCAAACGCTTCATGAATTTCTTCCAAAGTCGCTTCAGGTAATTCAATTAAGTGATTTCCAATTCTCGCAATTCGTTCTGCAGACGTTCCGTTGTTTTGAATGGGCATTAACCGTTTTAATTCATCTATATCAAAAGCGGAGTGCACTTCTTTGCTAAAAGCGATTCCAACATAAACCGTAGAGGAGAATTGAGTGATCAAAGCATCACAGTTGGCTATCATGTAATTTATGTTTCCGCTTGTGTAGATCAGAGCACCTGGTGCATAATTATTTATTTCGCGAGTTGCGCGTTCAATATTTTCGTTTGGATGCAGTTTGAAAATAAGCTGCCTTCCGTTTGCAATTCTGACACAATTTTGAATTAATTTTTTTCTGTTTTCGATTTTATAAGTCTCGCGCGCATCCGAAGTTGCTACGAGAATAAAATTCCGGTGCGGGAAGTCGCTCTTTGCAAATTGCTGCAAGTTGTCAAAATTTGGAATTCCTGTAACAATAATCTTCTCAGCTTTCGCTCCCTTGCGAATGAAAAATTCTTTGTAACCGTGAGAGGCAACACAAAACAAAGTATACAGGTTAGACATTCCCATAGTTGAAGTGCTTGCGAGCCATCGCGGAAGTTTGAGATACTTAACCAAGTGAAACATCAAAGTTTCCGGGTCGGTCATTCCTTCTTGAACAAGAATTACTTTTTTCTTGCGGATGTTTTTGGGCATGATCAGATCGGCGCACGTGTAAATCAAATCATAATCATGGTTGACGCCGCGGTAATCAAGTTTAAGATTGTGTCTACGTAGGTAATCTTCCGTTTTCCACCGGAATTGTCCGTTGAGTATGGAAAATTTTATATAGCCAATGCTAACAAGGTAATTTATAAATCCATCAGTGTAGTATGGGGTGAAAAAGCAATCGAAATCTTGCATATGCTGCGAGATCTGATGCATCATCGAAGTTTGATTTAGCGAACCGCAGATGAAGAGAATTTTTTTTCTTGCCATTTATGAACAACAACAATTGTGAATAGTCTTGAAAAACATATATGAAGATAAAAGTCTTTTATTATGTAATTGTTAACAGCATATTAATAAATTGTTAAGTGAGAAGAGAGCATTCGGATAATTGGAAGAAAATCTTATTCTCTCACTGTTAATTTAATTATTTCTTGTCTCAAATGGATATCAGAGACTTCTTGGAATTGAAAGATTGTCGAACATTCTTTATTATCACAATGGATAAACAAAATTAAGAGAACAGGAAGATGCTTAAAGACAGATTAATGATCTATGGCGCCAATGGTTATTCGGCACAACTAATTATTGAAGAACTCATCTCTCGCAATATCAAACCAATCTTAGCCGGAAGAAATGAAATCACTTTAAAGCAGCTCGCTCAAAAATATGATTGCGAATTTTTAGCGTTTGATCTTCCTGATGATGAAAAGGTTGATGAATCTCTTAAAGATGTTCATACAGTATTAAACTGCGCCGGTCCTTTCAAATACACTGCGAAGGATTTAATGGAAGCGTGTCTTCGTACAAAAACGAATTACTTGGATATTACCGGAGAGATGCCGGTAATGCATCTCGCATTCTCGTTGGACAAGAGGGCGAAGAAGAGTGGTGTTGTAATATTGCCAAGTGTTGGGTTTGATATTATTCCAACAGATTGTCTCGCCAAAAGATTGAGCGAACAGATGCCCGATGCGACTCATCTTAAGCTTGGTTTCTTAAATAAGCGTGGAAAAATTTCCCGCGGAACCTGGTTAACAACACTTGAATTTCTTGGCGGAACCGGAAAAATTAGACGCCACGGGAAGTTGATTGATTCGAAAATCGGCGAGTTCACAATCAATGTGAAAATGAAAAACTTTTCATTCAGCGGAATATCAATTCCTTGGGGTGATGTTTACTCATCGTATTATTCAACCGGAATAGAAAATGTTGAAGTCTATTTGGCATTGCCGCAACTCATTATGAAGTCCAGATCACTCCTATTGCTCACTCTGAAATTTCTTAAAGTGCATTCAATAAAAAATATTATTGCAAATTACATTAAGAAAAATTTAACCGGACCAACAAAAACTGAGCGCAATTCGACCGAGACTTACGTTTGGGGAAGAGTAGAAAATGCTAAAGGGGAAATGCTGGAAGAAGTTTATCAGTTCATGGAAGGATATAATCTAACTGCAAAAGGAGCCGCCGAGTGTGTAGAAAGGGTTCTGAAAAATACTCTTAAACCGGGTACTTACACTCCTTCACTTGCATTCGGAAGTGATTTTATGGATCTTTTTGTTGTGAAGAAAATTGATTAATTAGAGAAAAGCATAAATCCGGTTACTAGTTTTATTCCTTCAAAATATTTAACAACATAAAGTAACGAATAGGCAAAGAGCTGGAGGAAGAATAGATAATGTCGGAGAACCAAAACATAGAATACAAACAAAGTTGGCATGATGATTATTTAAAGATAATCTGTGCTTTTGCAAATACCCAAGGCGGCAATTTATTTATTGGTAAAGATGATAAGGGTAATTTGGTCAATGTTACTGACTTCAAGAAACTAATGGAAGATATTCCAAACAAGATTAAGAACCATCTTGGCATTACAGCAGATATAATTCTTCACGATGAAAACGGAGTTCATTATATAGAAATAAAAGTTCTTCCATATTCCGTTGCAATTTCTTACCATAGTAGATATTATATCAGAGCCGGTAGCACTGCTACCGAATTAACTGGTCACTCTTTGAATGAATTCTTGCTTAGGAAATCCGGACGAACATGGGACGATGTAATTGAAGATCGAGCTACACTAGATGATATCGATCCCAACAGTGTTGCTTCATTTTTAGAAGCGGCAAAGAAAGCTGGCAGACTCCCCGATACTGAAGGATTAACCAAGATCGAATTACTTCAGAAGCTACGTCTAGCCGAGGGCGAAAAACTAAAAAGAGCTGCAATTATTCTGTTCGGAAAGGATCCGGGTAAATTTTACTCAAACCTATCTGTCAAACTTGGTCGTTTCGGCAAAGATGATGCTGATCTTAAATTTCAAGAGGTGGAAGAAGGCAATCTCATCAAACTACTCCAGGAGGTTACGAATCAGCTCAATAGGAAATTCTTTACCAAACCTATTGATTTCGAAGGTCTCCAGCGTATAGAAAAAGGAGAGTATCCAGTAGCTGCTGTTAGGGAAATGCTTTTGAATGCGCTTGTCCATAAAAATTATATGGGTTCTACAATTCAAATTAGAATGTATGATGATAAATTCAGCGTTTGGAACGAAGGCGCTCTTCCGGAAGGTCTAACCTTCGAAGCTCTTAAACGACAGCATCCCTCACGTCCGCACAATCCAATTATTGCTGATGTCTGTTTCAAGGGTGGTTATATAGACACTTGGGGTCGGGGCACACTTAAAATTATTGATTCTTGCAAAGAAGCATCATTGCCCGAACCAGAAATGAAAGCAGTAGATGGTGGTATTTTAGTTACCTTATTCAAAGATTCACTAACAGAAGAGCAGTTGAAAAAATTAGGACTGAATGAAAGACAGATTAAAGCAATGTTATACGTTAAAGGGAACGGTCATATTGCAAATCAAATGTTACAAGAAATTACTGGAGCTTCTAAAGCTACTGCAACTCGCGACTTAACTGAGTTAGTAGATAAATATAATTTATTGATCCGCACTGGAGAAACTGGTGCAGGAACGTCATACAAATTAAAGGGCTCATAAAGGGCTCAAAGGGCTCATAATGGGTTCATAAACGCATCAATTGCATCATGGTCGAATCATAACTGTACATATTGTACTTTGTATAATTTATTATAAATGAAAGCTTGAAAACAAAGATGGAATATCTTGGAAATAAAGATATCCTCAAAAACTACAAGATTGGATTCTTATGCTCTCGCAAAGTTCCATCCAACATTATTCTAAAAACTTATGATTGGGCAGTTGAACAACGCGAAAAGGGAAATTGCATTATTTCTGGGTTTCATTCGAAAATTGAAGATGATGTTTTTCGTTATTTGTTGAAAGGTACTCAACCAATAATTTTGGTTCTTGCAAGGGGAATGAAAAAACGTTGGGAAATAGAAATATCAGATGCACTTTAAAAGAACAGACTACTTATCATTTCACCCTTTTCAGAAAAAATGAAAAGGCCAACAATTAATTCAGCAATTAAACGTAACAAGTTGATTCTAGATTTGGCAGATGAAGTGTTCGTTCCATATCAAGTTGATTCTGGTACGATTAAAACAATTCTTTTCAATACCTCTAAAACTGTAAATAGTTTTTAATATTATACTAAGCTTATAAGACAATTCAACTATATTACTTTACCAGCTCTCCTTCTTTAAATTCAACTTCACGCACAACTTTGCCGCTCTCATCATACGAATAGCATTTTCCATCGAGCAAATTGTTTTTGTAAATAAGAAAATCCGAAAGCTTTCCGTTCTGAAAATATCTTTTGACGATTCCGTCTTTCAAACCATCGTGATAATCTTCTTCTGCGGCGAGCGAACCATTTTTAAAATATATTTTTACCGTGCCGTTCAGTTTATCGTTACGGTAGGTTTGTTCGGATTCAATTTCACCGGAATGGTAAAAAGTTTTTGCGGAGCCATCACGTAAATCGTTTACATAATTTTCTTCTGAAATTTTAATCCCGTCTTTATTGAATTTGGTTGATAATCCATTTTTCATTCCTCCCGCAAAAGCTGCGATCTCAGCAAGCGTTCCCCCATCGTGATAGAATTTACTCTCGCCTTCAAGATTTCCGTTTTTGTAATTCAATTCTGATTTTAGGAAACCACCGGCGTAATATTCTTTTATTAATCCGTCCAACTTTCCTTCGCGAAAGTGAACTTGTCTTTTTAATGTGCCTTCATCCCAATATTCGTCAAAACTTTCTTCAACTTTACTCACCTTGCTGCCGTAATCGTAGCGCTCGCGTTTTATAATCTGTCCATTCTCATAAGTATCAATCACTTTAATTTTTCCATCGGGATAATAAAAGTATGATGTGCCGTCTAGTTGATCATGCTTGTATTTTGCTTCGAGCGCGAGCGTGCCGAAATCAGAATAAACTTTACTGATACTTTCGAGTTTATCATTTATATAGTTTCGTTCGACTTCAACTTTTCCATTCTCAAAAAATATTTTTGATACTCCATTAAGTCTTCCGTCTTTGTAATTCCATATTGCTTGAAGCTTGCCGCTTTTGTAATAAGTTTGACTGAATCCCTCTTGAATATCATTGAGATAAATTGGCTCAGCCCAAAGTTCACCGCTTTCGTAATACCATTTGGATTTGCCCTCGAGCTTTCCGCTGCGGTAATTCCATTCCATGCTTTTTGTGCCGTCTTCAAAATACCAGGTGGAAATTCCTTCTTCTTTTCCGTTTACGTAATTCCATTCCTTCCAAAGTTTACCGCTTTCATAAAATTCTTTGTAAATGCCATCGCGCACGCCATTATCGTAAATACCCTCCGACTTCAATTTACCGTTAGTGTAATACTCTTTTCTAACTTCTGATAGTTGCGCAGAAATAATGCTTGATGAAAAAGCGATTATGGCGATGAATAGAATGTAAGTGTATTTAATGCTCAATAGTTTTTCTTTTTTGTTTAAGGCGAAATTAAACACAAAAAAGTTAATGTGAAATGAAGAAGGGTTGATTAAATTTGTTTCAAGAAAAAGAGAGCTTCAATGTTTACCACAAAAGTGAAAGTTTATTTCTACGATGCCGACCCGGCCGGGATAATATTTTACGCAAGTTTGTTCAAGTTTGTACACGCTGCTTATGAAGATTTTCTACGAAGTCTGCATACTGAGAGAGATTATTTTTTCGATAAGGATTTTATTTTACCCATCATACATGCTGAAGCAGATTACGTTAGACCGATAAAAGTGGGCGATGAACTTCGCGTTGACGTTGTAGTTAGTCTATTGAAAAATTCTTCGTTTGAATTGAGTTACAAGTTCTACAAAGCGGATGGGCAGTTTACCGCCATTGCTAAGACAGTTCATGTTTGCGTACTTAAACAAGAATTTAAAAAGATAGAATTACCGAAAGAGTTTTACGAGAAAATGAATGCTAACTTAAATTAAGCTGACTCAAGAGTTCTGCGCGTTTAACTTTTCCCATTTCATTTCTTGGGATGCTCTCAATAAAAAAGATTCGTTTCGGAATTTTATAACCTGCAATTTTTTCTTTGAGAAAGCTCTTGATCTCATCTTCTGAAAGATTGTTTGAAACAATCGCGGCGCAAACTATTTGTCCCCACGTATCATCTTTCAGCGCAAACACAAAAGCGTCTTCAATCTGGGTGAGAGTCTTAATTGCCTTTTCAACCTCGATGGCGCTTACATTCTCGCCCCCGGTAATTATTATATCTTCCCGGCGTGATGAAATGTAAAGATATCCGTCTTCATCAAGCCATCCACAATCGCCGGTGTGATACCAGCCGTTTTTAAGTACCTTGTCAGTTGTCAGTTGATCGTTGTAATATTCTTTAAATAAAGACTGAGCAGAAACAATAATCTCTCCAACTTTTCCATTGTGGTAGAAATCATCCGAATCATTCTTGCTCATGCTCTTGATCTTAATCTTGTTCGTCCCCAACGCTTTTCCAACTGAGTCCGGTTTTTGTTTTACCTCATTCAGAAGAAGAG
>Ga0265292_1003155_pt1 | contig 10416 bp, 7 predicted proteins | sample Munlanlewell296A_FD_189080 | JGI IMG/M metagenome (GOLD analysis project Ga0265292, IMG submission 189080) | Leachate microbial communities from a municipal landfill in Southern Ontario, Canada - Leachate well 296A | ecosystem: Engineered > Solid waste > Landfill > Unclassified | place: Canada... | reverse complement strand
ATCCCGCCGAAATAGTTCCCGGAGGTTTCAAAAAAAACTTTACCAAAAAAAGCCGCTCTTACTTGAGCTTCTTCATTAATTTGAATTCAGTGTGTTTCTTACACCGCTTGCAATACTTACTCAGAGGAAAAGAACTCTCTCCGGTAGTTTGCTTCTTCAAAGTTTCGTTATTTTTGTTGTAGGCAGTCACGTAACCAAAGCCTTTACAGACGGTACACTGCAAACCAACTGGTTGTCTGGGACCTTTTTTCTTTTTGCTTCCTGCCATAGTAAATTTCCTATTTATCTGAGTTCAAGTAACAGAGGGGTATTTTAGCACGCTATCAGGACAACAGCAACCAACTGACTAAGATCAGTCCTAGCCCCAATCTGTACCAGCCGAACCAAGCCAAACTATGAGTTTTTACAAATCTCAACAACCACTCTATTGCCAACCAGGCAGAGCCAAAGGCTGCTACAAACCCCACAGCCAACATTTGCCAATCTACTTGCGAAATTTGAGTCAATAACTCTCTAGATTGCCAGGCATCCAAAGCCGAAGCCGCTAAAATTGTTGGCACCGCCAACAAAAATGAAAATCTGGTGGCTTGTTCTCGACTTAAACCGAAAATCAAACCACTAGCGATTAATGATCCAGATCTAGATACTCCCGGAATGACTGCCAGTGCCTGACAAAAACCAATTTTTATGACGCTACTCCAGGTTAAATTTTTTATTTCACCATTAATCTGGAGCTTTTTCAAACGAATTAGCTTCTCTAAAACCAAGAACCCCACCCCAACTAGCATAAACATTCCCACCATTAGCCATGGCGATTCGAAAAAAACGCCTTTAATTATTTTGTGGAGCGCCAAACCAACACCAGCCGCCGGTAAAAAAGCCACGGCAGTTAGCCAAAAGAGTTTTTTCTCTTGCCAAAAGGCTTTGATTGAACTAAAAATCAGGGGCAAAATTGCTCCAGCTTGAATGAAAACTTCGAAAAACTTCTGCAACTCTGTTTGAGGTAATCCCAAAAGCCGAGAAGTAAAAATCAAATGAAACGTCGATGAGACCGGCAAGAATTCTGTTAACCCCTCAACCAAACCCAAAATTAATGCTTGTAAAAATGTCATATTTGCTCATTCCCAAGCCAAGACTTGGTTATTTTGCCACGAACCAATTTTAATCCATCAATCTACCAAAGTCTTGAGCCAAACAAACCTAATTCAGGCGTTGAAACTCAAACCGGATTAGAGCTATGATCTGGTCATGATTGCTTTGTTAAAAAATTTTCACTCTAGCCCTACCTCAACCCTATCCAGACTATTAAAAATTTACCAAGAAAACCGCTTAATTTGGTATCTGGCTTTTATTACTATCAGCATTGGCATATTTTCTAGGTTTAGTTTTTTAGGCCAAATTCCGACAGTTTTTTCTCATGACGAAATGGGCTATATCATTAATGCTCAAAGCGTGGCCTTAACCGGTTTGGGTAGATATGGAGATTGGTCTCCAACTAGCTTAACTCCAGTTGAGCCCACCTTGGCCGAGCTGCCGACTCTACTCATAGCCCCATTTTTATATTTACCTTTCAGCAAAGAGATAAATGTCAGGCTGCCGTTTGTGATTATGAGTCTGACTTTGCCGTTAATCATCGGTTGGCTGGCCACAACGATAACAAAATCAAAAAAAATTGGCTGGTTTAGTGCCGGCTTAGCTCTAGTAAACCCTTGGATTTGGCAAAATGGCCGCATGGCCTTCGACATTCCTATTAGTCTCTGGTTTTATTCATTAGGAACCGTGATTTACTTGAGTCAAAGAGGCGCTAAAAAACTCTTGGCCCTGCCAATATTTTTCCTGGGTTTTTATTGTTATCAAGGCTACAAACCTCTTCTGCCTCTAGTCGCAATTGCGCTAGGCTTATTTGATTTGTGGCAAACTGGTTTAATTAACTCGAAAAACCTCAATCCCCTGCGAACAAAATTTTTACCCAACTTGGGGCTAATTATTTTTGGCATCGGTTTGTTCAGTTTTTATTTCTTCTTTCAATTTTCGCGCCAGTTAAACAGCCAAGACAAGCTCAGCGCCCAGTTACTCACCCCCAACAGTCAAATTGTGACTAACGCCGTTAATATTGATAGAAGATTAGCCCTGACCACACCTTTCAACGCTATCTTCTTGAATAAATATAGCCAATTCACCAAAGAAGCGACCGGTAAATTTCTCCAAGTTCTGGGTTGGCGAGAGTTATTTTTCGAAATTAGCGCCTCCAGCTCCTCGTTTTCCGTTTGGAACCACGGCATGTTTTACATCTTAGATATAATTTTAATTCTAATCGGAGGCTACGCTTTGGTTAAAAATCGCCAATCGGCGATTTTAAGTTTTATTCTAATCATGATGGCAATCGGCACTGTCCCCTCCGTCATCAACCAGAATGCCTGGCTATTTTTTAGATCTTCCTTCATGTTTCCGTTCCTAATTATCTTAGCTGGAGCTGGTCTGAATGAAATTTTTTCAACTCATAAATTAATCTTTAAGCTGGTCGTTTTTGGCTATCTGATTCAAGTCATCAACTTTGGCTTCATTTATTTTGTGAGATATCCAGTTTTTGGCTCAGAAAATATCTATTTCAGCCCAAGATTGGTGGCGGAATACCTCAACAGAACTGCTCCAAATCAAAAAGTGGTAATTTTTGAAACCGAACCTGAATTTGCGTTTCGAAGTTACATTTTTTACAATAATTTGTTCTCTCACTTAAACGCTCAGGAAATCCAGCGGAAATTTAAAACCCAAAATTACAACTTTGGCCAAATTGAATTCTTAAATTGTTTGCCCTCAGATTTTTCTCCCCAACCAAAAACAACTTATATTTTTAGTACTGAAATTGGTTACTGCCCAAATCAGATGAATCTGAAACTTGACCTAGCCAGCCAATTTAAACCTGGGGATTTGCCAATTTATATTAAAAGTATTAAGGATAGCGGCACTAACTATAAAATTTATTCCGACACTGTCTGTCAAGATCAGTCAAATTTAGCCACTTTTATAAATCCCAACAGTTTAAGGGATTTTAATTTCAACCAATTGTCGAATCAAGAATTTTGCCAAACCTGGCTAGCCAAAGATCTCAGCCTTTAGGCTGAAATCCGATATCTGGAATCCAGTATCTGATATCAGATACTGAGCCACCTCTGGGTCTCGAACCCAGGACCCCCTGTTTACAAAACAGGTGCTCTACCGCTGAGCTAAGGTGGCGTTTCGGATAACTGCCATCTGGAATCAGCTATCAGATACTGTGCCAAGTCCAGGATTCGAACCTGGGAAGGCTAAAGCCAGCAGTTTTACAGACTGCCCTCGTTGCCACTTGAGTAACTTGGCATATCAGCGCCCTAAACGCGCTCCACAGACCAGATAACATCCATCAATCTGATATCTGATACTGAGCCTTCGTCGGGAATCGGACCCGAGACCTCGTTCTTACCAAGAACGCGCTCTACCATCTGAGCTACGAAGGCGGTTGGTGTTGTGAATTACAAACTTAAAAAGTCACAACAAGCTTGCAAACCGATATTGTACCAAGAATTTGTTTAAAAACGAGCCCGGAGATATAAATTTGAGAAATTAAAAAACCTTAACCGCCTAGCGCGAGAGGTAGCACCTCTTCCCCGGGATAAACCAGGTGGGTAGGCCGGAGACATGCCCACGGGCATGCCAAACAACCATGGCCCTTAAAGAAGCTGTTGAGGAAAACTAGCTGCCCCTCACGCTCGATTGTTAAGGCTCAACTTTCAATTAATCACCTCAAATATACCATTATTTCTAACTTTGATCAGTAAATTGACTCACCCAATCCTTGATCTTCGAACCATATTTTTCCTGAGTCATAGCGTATTTCAAATGAGCTCTAAAATAATTTTCAGGGTCCCCAGTAGTCATCCACTCACCCTTGGTTTTCTCTACTAAAACTTTGCCAGTGGTAGCGATATGGGTAATCGCATCCACCGTCCAAAGCTCACCATCCAAACCAGTGTTATTTGGGTTCAAAAATTCGAAAATGGCTGGCTTTAGCAAATATCTGCCGTATGATGCCAATCTTGATGGCTCTGTGCCTTGAGCGGGTTTTTCGACTATATGACTCAATTCATTTTCTGTGCCAACCTTAAAGTGAATAATGCCATATTTATCTACCACACCAGCTTCGACTTCTTGACCCATAACAACACCAGCGGCGCTGGGGTCAGCCTCATATGCATCTACCAAAGCTTTAGCATCTCCAGGTGTCCCAAAAACAACGTCATCACTATAAAGCACCAGGAAAGCCTCTTCCATCTCAACAAATTTTTGGGCAGAAGCTAGAGGTGACCCGTTGCCATATGGCAAACTAGGATCTTGAACAATCACAATGATTTTAGGAAAGTCTAAAACGTGTTGAACTGGCTGATACCTGTCCTCTTTGCCTTGCTCAGCCAACTGCTTTCTAATTCTATTGACATTATTATTGAAATAATCCTCGTAAATTGGCTTTCCCTCCGGTGTTGCCACGATAATAATCTCTTCGATACCAGCCTCGATACATTCCTCAACTACCAGCTGCATAATTGGCCGATTACCAAATGGCAACATGGCTTTAGGAACTGTCTTGGTAATTGGCAAATACCGACTAGCGAAACCAGCATCAGTAATGATGGCTTTGCGGACTCGTTTGGATACATCTTTTGTGATCAACATAATGTTCGCAGTATACTATTGTCACTATAGTTCTGCCAACAGCTTTGTTTATGACATTAAAAACCTCCCCCACTCGAAAAACTTTAAACTGCCAAGGCAAGTTAGGCCTCACCCCAATGATCCTAATTGGAGTTAGCTTGATAATTGGGGGGATTTTTTTGGCCAAATCAGCCGTAATTAGAAGCTTTGAAGCTAGATTTGCTAAAAATGAAGCTGAAACAAACTATCTAGATCAGAAAGTTGATGTGGGCGTTTTACCTAGTAATCAACCTTCGGCTGCAATTTCTCCCACCCAAACCCTAACTCCGCCGGCTGGATTTACTCAAATAAAAGCTGTCAAAATAGCCAATGCTCCAGATAATGCCTGTACTAACTTAGGCCAAATCAGCACTGTCGAAACTTATAATCCGAATAGTCAGACTTGGTGGTTTAAGCTTTTACCTACCCAGCCAAAACCAGGCTGTAATCCTGCTTGCGTGGTCCATTTAAACGGCAACATTGAAGTAAATTGGCGCTGCACCGGTGTCAAAACCGAGACGCCAATCGCTCCATAAATCAATTAACTAGGTTACTATTTTCAAAATTGGTCTATTTTGCTATCTTGTTGCAATCTTCAAGGTCTATTATAGTTATGTCAGATCTAATATTTGTTGAATTTTGACGAACAAAAAATCTAAAGAAATTTAATCATGTCATCATTTTCTAGTTTTTTTTCCTCAGCAGACTCAGCTAAATTTTCAAATTCAGCTTCAAATCTCTCACCCCAGACTAAAAATCGCAAAAACTTCCTCATCGGTGGTGGCATTGTTATCATCGGTTTAGTTGGTATTATGACTACGCTCTGGTTGAATCTTGAATCTCAAGACAATCGCCAACAAGCTAGTGGTCTAAGTGAAATTAGTTCATCGGTGAAACTTAGAAGTGAGGCCCAGTCTAAAGGAATCAGTCTTAATGACGATGAAGTTAGAAGAGTCTCGACAGAAATTGAAAAAATTAATAATTCCAAAGCTGGCGTTAAACTTTCTAGATCTGGAGCTCAAGATCAAGCCGCCGCCCCAGAATCATTAACCTGGCAAGCTGGATTAACCACCATCGCCCTCAATAGACTCAGAAACCCTAAGTATTCTCCATTAACTGACTTTGGAGCTGAATTATCAGAAGTAAAAAATAACCTTAATTCTGGCAAACTGCCTGATTTAAAATCAATTAATCAATCCAAAAAAGCCTCTTCAGCTTTGGCAGCCATAACTCTAGGCTCTCAATTAAGCGAAACAGCCGTTTTACCTACTAAATATGATTGGCGGACTGTCCATGGTGACAACTTTTTAACAGAGGTTAAAGATCAAGGCCAATGTGGCTCATGTTGGGCTTTTAGTGGCAACGCCACTACGGAAGTAGCCATTAGTGCCTATTTTAACGATGCTTCTAAAAAACTTGATTTATCAGAACAAGTTTTACTCTCCTGCGGCACAAATACTACCGCCTGTGATGGAACTAGAACCTTAACTGGTGACTATCATGATTACGTTAGAGATCAGGGCGTGGTGACTGAAAGTTGTATGGCTTATAGAAGTTGTGACCAAAGAACTGCCAGTTGCCAATGTCCAGCTGGAGCAAAATGCACTGGATTGGTATCAACTTACAAAAGTACTTATGGCCTAGTGCCAGTCGTTTGGGCAGCCCTAAATAATAGTGAGGTTAAAGTCGATGCTTATGCCACGGCTCAAAATATCAAAAGAGCCATTATTGAGCATGGAGCTGTTGATACAGCTATTTTGGTTTATGACGATTTCAGCTATTACGTTGGTGGAATTTATCAGCGCTCCGCCACCTCCACTTTTGGAGGCGGTCATGCCATCTCAATTATTGGTTGGGGTGAGGAAAATGGCCAAGGCTATTGGATGATTAAAAATAGTTGGTCACAAACCTGGGGAATTGCCGGTTATGGTAAATACAAAATGTTCGGCAAAGATCCGGGCAGCGTTTTAGACCTGGCCTACATCGCCAACCACTATGAAGATGTTGGTGGTCCAGACTTTGGTATCGAAGGTTTGGCTGGTGTCTTCTTGCTTGGCTCAACTCCTAAGCCGTTATTGGTCTATCAAGATGTCCCCACTCTTCAAGGCGATTCTGTCACTAGAAAATGTTATGACAAGGACTCAGATGGTTACTGTTTCTGGGGCTTCGGCGCTGGTAAACCCAGTAGCTGTCCAGCCAGTTGCGCTAGCAACTCGATTCCAGATTGTGATGATGGCAAAAGCACCATAATTGGCAATTGTGCCGTAGGCACCGGAGCGTCACCTAGTCCAACCGTCCCAGCCGTCACAGCTACCCCTTCCCCAACTCAAATTCCCACCGCTACCCCAATTTTAACTCCAACGGTGACGCTAAATCCTTCGATTAGCCCAGTCCCTACTTTGACCCCCAACCCAAGTGTTTCTGTCACACCAACAATGACCGGAACTCAAAATTTAGCAGCTGATATTAATCAAGATGGGACTGTCAACCAAGCTGATTTGACAATTCTGCTGGCAAACTATGGCAATGTTACCGTCTCGAACCAAAGAGCCGACGTCAACCAAGATGGCAAGGTCAACGCCATTGATTATGTCTATGTCTTAGACTTTTATGGTCAAACTAGTACCACTACTGCAGCCATGTGTGGTGGAATTCAAGGCCTGCTCTGTCCATCCGGCTTTACCTGTGATAAGCCAAATAATTATCCAGATGCTAGCGGCACCTGTGTCCCAGCAGTGATTAAATAACCTTATTTCAAAAATGCTTGACTCCAACCCCCAAACCTCCACTCCAAACTTCCAGTCTCAAACTAATTTCAGAAAGGCTAAATCTCACAAATTCATAGCCATGGGCTTAATTAGTCTGGTTTTGTTCGGCATCCTAGGTCTGGGCTTGTTAGCGGTCTTTAATCTAAACCAGAAAGCTCAAGATTTAGCCAGCAAAGCTGCGCCAGCTACTACCGTCACTGCTACCACTGCAAATACAAATGTAACTGTTGGCCAAACTTTCTCAGTCGAAATTCAAGTTAACACTGGGGCTAATGTCGTCAAAGCCATTGATTTTGATTTGGAATATGACCCAGCTTACTTGCAATTAACTGAAATCACTAAAGGCACTTGGATGACCAATGCCAACCAAGCAGTTAAAAACATCAGTCAAGCTACAGGGAAAACTTATTTTGGCCTAGTCATCCCTCCCACCGCCAGCCCAGCCTTTGTCACCGGTAACGGCACTGCGGCCGTGGCCACATTTGTCGCTCTGAAAGCTAGTCCAACCGTCAACATTAATTTTAATACTGCCAGATCAGTGGCTGGTGCCTCAAATGAGCGCCAAAATGTCATAACCAGCTACAACGCTTTGACTTTAGCGATTGCAGATAGCACTGTCATTCCTCCCAACAGTGATAATTTTATCGTTTACAGTTACGAGGCTTGTTTCAGCCAAAACTCAGATGGTCACAGTACTTACATTCTCTGGAAACCAACTGTTTATGCCGACGTTGTTTCTATCGATGTGTCTGAAAAAAGTGATTTTACCGAGTCTTCTACAAAAACGGTGGCTGGAACAACTAGCACCCTAACCTTCGGATATTTACTCACAGACGGAACTAATTTTAGACAATCTGGCCAAGCTAATGGAGTTTTACGCAGTTTCAAACCAGACGTGAGTTATTATTTCCGCTTAAACTATGGCTCCGGTCTGAAATCAGCTGTCGTCGTTTATAAGCCAGCCTCATGTGCCGGCCAAGGTGGTACCGCTATTAAGCAATGTAATGAAGCTTGTGAGAACACCAGTGAATGTTTAACCAATTTGACCTGTCAGGATAAAAAATGTCGAAGAATTGGCAATGAAGGCGATGACAAATGTGTCTTGCCCCCAGATAAAGGCATTCATCGGGGCTGTAATGAATATTGTTCCAATGATGGCGAGTGTGGTGACGGTTATAAATGCTGGTGGAACCAGTGTCGCAACCCTAGAGACTTAGCCAATGCCAACTGTAAAGTGCCCCTAAAACCAGGTGAAGTTGAAGGTTGCAACCTCTACTGCGCCAACGATGGCGAATGCGCTAGCGGCTTAAAATGCTGGTGGAACCAGTGTCGATTGCCTAAAAACACTGATAGCACTACCTGTCAGCTCAAGCCAACTGCTGCTCCAGCTCCTAAAGGGGGTGGCGCGACTACCGTCAAACCTAAACCAACTAAAGTGCCTACCGCAGCTCCCAAGACTACACCAAAAGCCACGGTCAGCGCTAAAGTCAAAATTGATAGCTTGCCCACCCCAACCTTCATTAAGTCCCTCAAAACTTCCCCGGCTGTGACTCAGCCATCGGCGCAGCCTACAAAGGCTGCTGCCAAAACTAGTAGTTTGGCCAGTAACTTCCTGAGCTTGATTCCAACATTACTAGTAATCATATTTGTCGGCTTGCTTGGCTTACTCTTTGGCCCACAAGCCCTCAGAGCCATTAATCAAAAAAATAACCCACCTCGCCCTCCAACTGCCTAGCCAGTGGCAAAAGAGGTCGGTTTAGCTGCCAAAAGTAAAAATACTAGATAGTCAGGGCTGATTTTCTGGAGTATTATTTTATAAGCAAGTTATATTTGCTTTGATCTATGCCTGACTTTTCAACGAAAAAAACCCAATCAACTTCCCTTTCAGAGTGGTGGTGGATGACACTAGCTTTAGTTATCTTTTTAATTTTTGGCATCAGCACAATTTTACTTCAAAAAGAACTTAGAAAAGATCAAGAGAGTCGAAGTCAAGCTGAAGTCACAATAGACCAAGCCTATGTTTATAAAGGCATCAGTAATTTAACTGCTGGAACTGACTCGTATTTTGAATTAAATATCGATACTTTTGGTCAACCGATGGACAGATTTTATCTGGAGTTTGATGTTTTAATTAATGCTAGCTATGTTGCTGATAGGCCTGACAATTTGGCCTCAAATTTAACTTTAACTAATTCAGATTTAAAGCTTTTAGACTCGACTGTTGTGCCTTTTACCGCCCCCGATCTTAGTGGGAAGACTGGCTGGCATGTGAGAGTCGGAGTTGCTTCTGTTAATTTCCCCAATGCCACCTTCAGTTTTGCCGCTCCAACTAGCGTTTTAAGGTTCGCTTTGACAGCCCCAACTACTAGTCCGCTCATCGTTAGATTTGATCAAATTAGAACTACCCCATTCATTTCACCATCGCCTTCTCCTGCCCAGGTTTCAATTCCGGACATGATTTTTGATGTAGCCCAAATCCCTTGCGTCTACACTTATTCTGACTGGACCACCTGTACTGCGCCAGGCCAACAGCAAACCAGAACTGCCACTGTTAGCCCTAGCACCTGTCCAGCTGAAAACCCAGCCTACCTGACCAGGGCATGTTTGGCTCAATGTGAATACACTTATAGTGACTGGGCAACCTGTACTAATGGTTGGCAGACTCGGACCTATGCCACCAGTCCCTCACAATGTAATTGGTACCAAGCCGGCTCTCTTCAACCACTCGTTCAGCAGTGTGAAGAGCCAGTTTTGCCAGAAAATTTATCTACCTACACCTACGAGGCTTGTTGGAATGACCAATCGGCCGGCAATAGTAGTTATGTTATCTGGAATCAAATTAAATTCCCGAATGTTACTAAAATTGATGTCAGCACCACCAGTAGCTTCGAAAATTTTGCCAACAAAGACGTTACCAATGCCA
>Ga0265292_1003154_pt1 | contig 10416 bp, 10 predicted proteins | sample Munlanlewell296A_FD_189080 | JGI IMG/M metagenome (GOLD analysis project Ga0265292, IMG submission 189080) | Leachate microbial communities from a municipal landfill in Southern Ontario, Canada - Leachate well 296A | ecosystem: Engineered > Solid waste > Landfill > Unclassified | place: Canada... | reverse complement strand
GTATATAATCATCAGGTACTTGCCTGATTTGTCTCGTACTCATGGAGCCCTCAATTGTTTTCATGTCATTTTGCGAACATTAGTTCGTGAGGGGTTCATAAAACCGGAATAAAAATAGCTTAAATCTGTCTGATAAGCAGGGATTAACCTGGCATTAACCCGGCATTAACGCTGCAACCATTAGTCTTGCTGTAATTTTGAACCGTAAAAACAACCAATGCAAAAACTAAAATGAAAACAACAAAATTTGCTCCGGTTCTGTTAGCACTGTTCCTGGCCTCGCTGATGCCGGCAATTGGACAGCAGATAACAGATAAAAAGAAACAGGAAGAAGACTCTAAGAAAAAAAAGGAACAGGTAACTATAATTGTTGATACAGAAAAAGAGGTTCAAAAAGAGGTTCAAAAAGATCTGCAAAAAGCAATGGCAGAATCCCTGGAGGCAGGAGAAAGGGCACTTAAGGCAAAAAAATTGAATGGGTATATGGATAATCTTTCCAAAGAATTCTTCAGGCAAGCTGAAGCACTTCAAGACAGCAAAAGAAAGCTGGAAGAAATGAGATCCACGGGTGAAAATTGGGAGGCGCACACGCTTTATGGTAATCCGACTTTAACTTGGCCGGGGGGAAGGTGGCAGGGGGGTGAACAGGATGCTATCAATGTTTACAGTTTCAACGGCAACCGGGAAAACACCTCTTTGAGCATCAGTAAAACCTTGGAGGATGTAACTTTTTCCACAGACTTCTATTACGATGTAAAAAACGGATCATCCAACATCAGTTTTTTCGTGAACGGTACCCTTAAAGCCGGTGAACTGAAAATCACCCTGAAAAAGCCGGACAAAACCGCCTTCCAGGAAATAACGATCTCCCCCCTGGCAGATGTAAACTGGAACCAGCAATTCAGATGGGATGAGGAAGTAACTGATGAATATCTGGGTAAGTGGACCATTTCAATCACCGCAGCAAAGGCTAACGGAAATTATCGGGTACAGGTTAATTCCAGGTAAGAAATGATATAAATATTGGCAGGACGCAATGTAGAGACGCATATCATGCGTCTCTACGTGCATTATGCAAGACGCAGTGTAGAGACGCATATCATGCGTCTCTACGTGAGTTTCAACGTATATTACAATTTATGTATCACCAACCCGCTCCGGAGCTTGGGCTCGAACCAGGTTGTTTTCGGGGGCATAATGTTACCGGTATCGGCAATATCCATCAATTGCTTCATGGAAACTGGGTACAAAGCCAGGGATACCGCCATTTCACCGGAATCAACCCTCTTTTGTATTTCACCGAGACCCCTGATCCCTCCTACAAAATCGATGCGCTTGTCGGTCCTCAGGTTCTGAATTCCAAGGATATCCCTGAGGATTAAATCAGAACTGATGGTTACATCCAGAACACCGATGGGATCATTGTCATTATAAGTACCAGGTTTAGCGGTAAGGCTATACCAGTTACCATCCACATACATACCAAAATTATGCAGACAACAAGGTTTGTAAATATCGGGTCCAATCTTTTTAACCATAAAAGTCACCGCCAGTTTATCCAGAAGCTGATCAACGGTCAAACCGTTGAGGTCTTTGATTACCCGATTATAATCTATGATCCTCAATTGGTTATCAGGAAAATGAACGGCAAGGAAAAAGTTGTATTCCTCGGTTCCGTTATGGCTTGCGTTAGCCTTCCGGCGCTCATTACCCACTAAAGCAGCTGCAGCCGTACGATGGTGGCCATCGGCCACATAGGTATAAGGTATTTCGGCAAACAGTTCTGTTATACGGTTAATGATCTGATCATTGTCGATAACCCAGAAATGATGTCCAATGCCATCAACGGAGGTGAAATTATACTCGGCAGGATGTTCAGCAACCCATGAGCCAACTATCTGATCAAGCTGAGTAACGGCGCGATAGGTAAAGAACACGGGTTCAAGATTCGCACTGGTTACGCGAACATGCTTCATCCTGTCTTCCTCTTTATCGGGACGGGTAAGTTCATGTTTCTTAATGATTCCATCGATATAATCCTGAACACCGGCGCAGCCTGCAAGGCCATACTGCCTGATGCCGTTCATGGTTTGGGCATAGATATAGTAGCAATCTTTTGCATCCTGCACCAGCCAGCCATTGGACTGGAAAAGATCAAACATTTCTGCTGCCTTGGCATAAACCGCAGGTTCATGTTCATCGATTGGCGGTGTAAAATTGATTTCCGGTTTAATCAGATGCAGCAATGATTTTTCATTACCGGCCGCTTCAGCGCGGGCTTCATTGGAATTCAGAACATCATACGGCCGCGATGCCACTAAGTGAGCAATAGCTTTCGGCGGGCGAACGCCTTTAAAAGGTTTAAGAACAGCCATAGAGGAGGTTAAATTTTTGTTGTGGGTTGTCGGTTATCGGTTAGCTGACTACTTTCCGAAAAACTGACAACTGACAACTGATAACTGACAACTGCTGATGGATAGACGCAAGTATGCGTCTCTACTTATTAACCTGATACTTCTTATCTCCCTTTTCAAAAAAGTCCCTGATCTGTTCGGCAGCAGCTATACCGGCATTGGTATTTGCTTCCTCCGTCTGGGCACCCATCTTTTTCGGAGTTGCATAAAACCTGCCGGCAAATTTAGCCTGAAAAGCTTCGACAGCATCCGGAGCCACATCGCTCAGGTACTGAAACTTAGGCTTTTGCTCCATTATCTGCATCAATCCATCTTCATCGATGACCTCTTTGCGGGCTGTGTTAACCACTACCCCGTCGTTAGGCATCAAAGAGAGAAGCGCAGCACCAATAGATTTTTTTGTTTTGTCATTAGCCGGCATATGCAGCGAAACATATTGACAGATTTTGTAGAGATCCTCGGCAGTATCAACAGGTTTTACACCGCAGGCTTCAATGGCAGCTTTTGGCACAAAGGGATCGTAGGCATACACATCCATACCGAAACCTTTAGCGATGGTGGCAACATATTTACCGACATTACCAAAAGCGTGAATACCAACCTTTTTACCTTTTAATTCGGTCCCTGATTTTCCACTGAAGAATCCTCTTGCACCATAAACCATCATCCCGAGTGCCAGTTCAGCAACAGCATTGGAATTCTGGCCAGGTGTGTTCATAACAACAACGCCTTTTTCGGTTGCAGCTGCAAGATCAACATTATCATAACCTGCACCGGCACGAACCACAATCTTCAGGTTTTTACCGGCATTCAGTACCTCCCGGGTAACCAGATCGCTCCTGATAATCACTGCATCCGCTTCTGCTACTGCCTCATACAACTGTTCCGGAGTTGTATATTTTTCCAGCAGCAGTAATTTATAACCAGCGTTTTCAACCACTTCACGGATGCCTTTAAGGGCAATTGGTGCGAATGGTTTATCGGTGGCAACTAATACTTTTTTCATAATTTCTGAAGAATTGATTAAAGAATGGACTTTTCGAATTCCTTCATGGCATCAACCAGAACCTGGACGCTTGCCAGTTCAAGTGCATTATAGCAGGAAGCCCTGAAACCTCCGACAGACCTGTGCCCTTTGATGCCAACGATACCTTTTGAAGAAGCGAAGGTGTTAAAATCAGCTTCCTTATCCTGGTACCCCTCCTTCATGACAAAGCAGATATTCATTCTGGAACGGTCTTCTTTAGCAGCCGTACCAACAAACACCTTGCTTGAGTCAATGGCTTTGTACAATAAATCAGCCTTTTCCTGAGCCCTGCGATCCATTTCCTTCAGTCCGCCAAGTGATTTAACCCATTTTAAAACCTCTCTCACGGTAAAAATGGCGGTACAGGGAGGTGTATTCTTCATCGAATCATTCTCAACTTGCACACGATATTTCAGCATGGTGGGAATATTCATCCGGGTTACTCTTTCGAGCATTTCATTCTTCAAGATTACAACGGTGACACCTGCCGGTCCCATATTTTTCTGAGCGCCGCCATAGATCAACGCGTATTTCGATACATCCACCGGCCTGCTGAGAATATCTGACGACATATCTGCGATCAGCGGTACCGGGGAATCGAGATCTTTAAGAATTTCTGTTCCAAAAATGGTGTTATTGGTAGTAATGTGAAAATAATCAACATCTGAAGGAATCTTATAATTCTTGGGATAATAGCTAAAATTTTTATCTTCAGATGATGCTAAAACCTGGACTTCTCCGAAAAGCCTGGCTTCTTTGATGGCTCCACTGGCCCAGGTACCCGTATTAAGGTAGGCTGCTTTTGTATTCAGGAAATTGAACGGTATCATGGCGAACTGGAGACTGGCTCCACCGCCAAGAAAGAGGACCGAATACCCTTCCGGGATTTCCAGGATTTCCTTAAAGAGATCTGTTGTCTCTTTCATAATGGCCTCGAAATCTTTACCCCTGTGGGAGACTTCCATGATAGATTGGCCGCTGTTACCCAGTTCGATAACTGCTTTTGCTGTATTTTCACGAACCACATCGGCCAGGATGCATGGGCCTGCGTTAAAAATATGTTTTCTCATACTGATAAAATTAAGTTGGTTGGATTATTTTGAGTTAATGAATGGTGTCTTGGTAATCTCTGCTTTAAGATTTTTATTCCGCACCTGGATAAAAATTTCGGTTCCGATCTTTGAGTATTCAGGTTTTACGTAGCCCATCCCGATACCGATCTGGAGCATGGGTGACTGAGTTCCTGATGTAACTTCACCTATTACATCACCAGCTTCATTTACAATATTGTAATGCTGTCTCGGTATACCGCGTTCCTTCATTATAAATCCACGAAGGTCGCGCTTTGGCTTATCATTTTTCTGCATTTCAAGCAAAGGCCTGTCAATGAAATCATTACCTTCCACGAACTTAGTAATCCAACCCAAACCGGCTTCAATCGGGGATGTTTCATCATTGATATCATGTCCATACAGATTATACCCCATTTCAAGCCTAAGCGTATCCCGTGCACCCAGTCCTATCGGCTTGATCCCGAATTCCTCACCGGCTTCCATAACAGCATGCCAAAGCACTGCAGCATCTTCATTTGCGCAATAAATCTCACAACCGCCGGATCCGGTATACCCGGTGGTAGCAAAGATCACCTCTTTAATACCGGCAAACGGAATCTTTTTGAAGGTATAATATTCCATGTCTTCAACATTTTCCGATGTGAGCTTTTGCATAGCTTTCAGCGCAAGAGGGCCCTGAATGGCCAGCTGGGCTATTTCATCCGATGCATTGTAAATCTCCTTCCCCACTATAAGTCCCATTTCATAAGCATTCTTCACACACCAGTTCCAGTCTTTTTCAATATTGGCTGCATTGACAACGAGTAGATAGGTTTCAGGATTGACGCGATATACGAGTAAATCATCTACAATCCCACCCTTACCGTTCGGGAAGCAGCTATACTGTACTTTGCCATCGTATAAGGCAGCTACATCGTTGGTAGTCAGCTTCTGCACCAACCTAAATGCTTTCGGACCCTTTACCCAGAATTCTCCCATGTGGGAAACATCAAAAACTCCGAGTTTTTCACGAACCTGCATGTGTTCTGCAGTTATTCCTGCATATTCGATGGGCATCAGATATCCTGCAAAGGGCTCCATCCGGGCCCCCATCGATTGATGAAATTGGGTAAAAGGCGTTATCTTAGCTGACATATTTATAATTTTTCCAATTTGGTATTCTTACAAATATAGGCCATTCGAAACAGAAAATTCATGACTAATATCGGGTTTGTGAATTAACTTCACCTCTTAAATAAACCAATCCATTATGGCAGGAAAGTTCACCTATGCTGATTTGACTTACCTCGAAAGTATGTCGTCGGGTAGTAACGAATTAATTGTTGAGATGATTCAACTATTTATTGATCAGCTTCCTGAATTCACAGAGGGACTTACCTCACACCTCAAAAACGGGGATTACATGGCGCTTGGAGCTCTTGCTCATAAAGCAAAATCATCCGTTGCTGTAATGGGGATGGACTCATTAGCCACAGATCTTAAAACATTGGAAATAAGTGCTAAAGCAGGAAAAGATCAGGAATTGTATCCAATCCTGGTTAACCGGTTTATTGACCAGGTTACCCTGACTGGCACCGAGCTTGAAGTGTACGCGAAAACAATCGGTTAATTCAAAGATTATCCTGAAAATATCTGGTCACCGTGGTTTTCACCGGGCATGTCCATATATCTCAAGAACTTCTTCATTTCTTAGTTATCAGAGGTTTCTGGTATTTTGCCTTTTTACTGCCTTCATAAATGTCATAACGACGGAATGAGCATTCAATGGAACCGTTGAGCATCGGTATTTTTTTCGTAGGATGCAATCCGATGGATTTCATGGCATCAGGATTTCCGCTGAAAATCCAAACCTGATATCCCTTGTAATGCTGTTTCATCCGGTCACCGATAAGCCGGTATAAACCCAGGATATTCTCAACTTTGAGTCTTTCGTCATACGGAGGATTTGTGATCATCCAGCCACCGCCGGCCGGCGGGATATAATTTTCAATAGATTCATGAACGAGCTCGATCTTTTTATCGAGGAATGACCGGTGTACTCCCTCACGGGCCAGTTGGATGGATTTAACCGACTTATCGGAACCCACAATCCGGTGTTTAAAATGGACATTCTGTTCGACCTGGTCAGCTACTTCTGTAAATAATTCAGGATCAAAGTTTTTCCATTTTTCAAAGCCGAAATTAGGCCGAAAAGTGCCCGGGGGAATATTCATGGCAATCATAGCTCCTTCTATCAGAAATGTACCCGATCCGCACATGGGATCAATCAGGTTTCCTTTTCCATTCCAACCCGCAAGCAAAAGCAGTCCGGCTGCTAATACTTCGTTTACCGGTGCCTGGTGTAATTGCGAGCGGTAGCCTCTGCGGTGCAGTGAACTGCAGGAACTGTCTAAAAGCACATTGACCTTTGTATCCTGGATATGAATAGAAATCAGCAAATCAGGGTTATCGCGATCGACACTCGGGCGTTTGCGGGTGCGGTCGCGGAACTGATCCACCACCGCATCCTTGGTTCGCTGAGCAATAAACTGACTATGCGAGAAATGATCTGAAAACAGCACACACTCAACAGCCATCGACATAGAAGGTTCGAGAAATCTGACCCAATCGATCTTCTGGATTCCCTGGTATAGTTCAAAGTCGTTCTTTGCCGGAAAAGTATCCACTTCCACCAGTACTTTCAGGGCTGTCCTTAGCCTGTAATTGGCACCATAAAGAGTTTTAAGGTCGCCCTTGAACCGGACGGCACGGTTCAAAATCTCGATATCCTGCACGCCCAGTCCCCGGATTTCCTGTGCCAGAACCTCTTCAAGTCCCTGAAAGGTTTTGGCAACCATGTAAAAATGTTCATCTAACATATGAGCACCCGATTAATTATTTCTATTGCATTTTGAACTCGTTCTTCCCCTTTTCCAAAGACCCGAAAATAGGTAAATCCTGCTGCATTAAGCTCCTGTTCATACTGTTCCGACAAATATTCCCTTCGATGCGGGTTTTCCCTTAGGGGATCATACTGCCAGGGCAAATCGGGTTCACATAACAGGTAAATACCTTGCCCGGCCCGCGGAATCTCCTCTTCGAGCCAGCCAGGTACATCATTATATACTTCACGAAACCAGACCTTTAGATTAATCAGACAGGTATCAAAAAAAACAATTGGGTTTTTCCGGTTCTGATAGATCAGTTCGATCTGACGACGGGCGATTGACTCAACATCTGCATAATTATAATGACGGTTTATGGATTCGAGATAAGTACGTGCATATTCAGGTATGCCAATACCTCCAAACTGTTTTGCAAGCTCTTCGGTAAGGGTACTTTTACCTGTGGATTCGGCACCTGTAATAAAAAAAAACCGGTTTATACTGTTGTTATCCATGCTTTTCTCCATTGCCGGTAACCCACTATAGCCATAATTATATACACCAGGAACAATATGGTGGTGGCATAAAGTTCCTGCCACAAATACAATCCGATCGATACAGAATCAATAACAATCCAGAAAAGCCATTGTTCGAGTATCTTCCTGGTAAGCATCCAGGTTGCCACAATTCCCCCCGAAGCGGTAAAGGCATCCCAATAAGGGATAGTTGAGTTAGTATACTCATTAAGTATGAAACCGATAAACAGCCATAATAGAAGCCATAAAACGATCAGAATGATCAGTAAGCGACAACTCGCACGGATTACCGGAAGCCTGGCATCCGCATCCGGATCCTTCGCTCTCGCCGACCAATGGAACCATCCATAAATACTAATGATTGCATAATAGGCCTGAAGTGCCATCCCTGCATAAAATCCGGAATGCTCATAAACCCATGCATATAGAATGGCCGATAGAATTCCGAAAAACCAGAGCCAGATGATTTGTTTAATGGCTAGAATCACGTACGTAAAACTCACCAAAGCTGCCGCAACTTCTATCCAATTTACTGATATCCAGCTCAGTATAATTTCCATCGCGATAATTGATTTTTTTTGACCCTGCGAAAGTAGGCTTTTCATCAGTCAAATCCAGAAAACGGGGAGAATAGCATTCATCAATAATTCATATAACCCCCGGCTTTTACATCATGTTCTGATTGAAGACGACCGGACGATCAGTCTGAGCAATGAAGAAAAGGTCAATTATTCACGTCCAAGTATCGATGTATTATTTGAAACTGCTTCATGGGCATTCGGGAACCGTCTGATCTGAATCATCTATATTCTGCCGCTTGAAGAAATTGGCCCTCTGATCAACCGCATTTTCTTTCCTATTCCCACTCGATAGTAGCCGGTGGTTTGGAGCTGATATCGTAAACAACCCTATTAATACCCCTTACCCTGTTAATTATTTCATTGGAAATGCGCGCCAGAAATTCATATGGCAGATGAGCCCAATCGGCTGTCATTCCGTCGGTTGAAGTAACCGCCCTCAGCGCAACAACGCTTTCATAGGTTCTTTCATCGCCCATAACTCCCACTGCCTGAATCGGTAATAGCATAGCTCCTGCCTGCCAGACGTGGTCGTAAAGCTCAGCCTCTTTCAATCCCTGGATGAAAATATGGTCGACTTCCTGTAACAGACGAACTTTATCGGTATCAACAGCACCCAGGATACGAATTCCCAATCCCGGTCCCGGGAAAGGATGTCTTTTCAGAAAGGCTTCCGGAATATGCAGCGCCTGCCCTACTCTGCGCACCTCATCCTTAAACAGAAGTTTCAGCGGTTCAACTATTTTCAGGTGCATCTTCTCGGGCAATCCCCCTACATTATGGTGAGATTTGATAGTTGCCGACGGCCCGTTTACCGAAACGGATTCGATCACATCCGGGTAGATGGTGCCTTGCGCAAGCCAGCGAATATCTGTCAATTTTGCTGCCTCTCTCTCAAAGACTTCAATAAATACGCGTCCGATCGCTTTGCGCTTTTTTTCAGGATCTGTCACTCCTTTTAACTGGGACAGAAACTCATCAGCAGCACGGACACCTATTATATTTATTCCCAGATGCTTATAGGATTCCAGAACCGTATCAAATTCCTTTTTCCGGAGAAGGCCATTATCGATAAAAATACCCGTAAGCCGGTTTCCGATCGCCTTTTGCAACAGAACTCCGGCCACGGTTGAATCCACTCCGCCCGACAAACCAAGAACCACCGGATCATTGCCTACAATTCCCCGGATTGATTTGATGGTACTTTCAATAAAGATATCCGGAGTCCATGATTGATTGCATCCGCAGATATCAACCAGAAAATTCCTCAGGAGATCCTTTCCTTCGAGGGTATGGTAAACTTCGGGATGGAACTGAATGCCAAAGGTTGGCTCCCCTTCGATGCGAAAACCTCCCACTCTGACATCGTTAGTGCTGGCTGTAATACGGTAATTATCCGGGATTCTCGCAATTGTATCGCCATGCGACATCCAAACCTGGGTGTTCTGGGAAATTCCACCGAAGAGCGGATCCGATTGATCAATAAAGGAAAGATTTGCCCGGCCATATTCCCGTTGGTTTGAAGGGAGTACTTCTCCCCCAAAAAAATGAGATAAATATTGGGCCCCATAACAAATTCCCAGAATCGGTACCACTCCTTTATAGCTTGAAAGATCAGGTTTCGGTGCGTTTTGATCACGCACTGAAAAAGGGCTTCCCGACAAGACCACTCCTTTGATATGGCTACCGGTGACCGGGAGCTTATTAAATGGATGTATTTCGCAATACACGTTTAATTCCCTGATCTTACGCGCGATAAGCTGGGTATATTGGGATCCGAAATCCAGAATTAAAATCGTGTCTTCCATGGCAATCGTAGTTGTTGCACAATAATATATAAAATTTGACCACCACCTGCCAGGCAGAAGGATTTTGTAATAAGAGGAGAGTATAATCAAATCTTTAAAACATGGATTTTGCAGAA
>Ga0265292_1003153_pt1 | contig 10417 bp, 7 predicted proteins | sample Munlanlewell296A_FD_189080 | JGI IMG/M metagenome (GOLD analysis project Ga0265292, IMG submission 189080) | Leachate microbial communities from a municipal landfill in Southern Ontario, Canada - Leachate well 296A | ecosystem: Engineered > Solid waste > Landfill > Unclassified | place: Canada... | reverse complement strand
TGTGAACGGTCGGCGGGTAAGCCTTACGGCGACCAAACCCCGCTTCATTGATGAGGCGCGTGATTTCTATGAAGTGCAGTGGTTTGCCGTGCTTGCGTAAGACCAGGTAAATCTTGTCGTGCATGCGGCGCGGCAAGATACTTCCCCAGCTGCTCAAGCCGTAGTCGCCGAACGGGTTACGACCGAGCGCCTGGCTGATGCCGAGTGCGGCAAGAATGCCATCATCAGTGAGTTGGTGCTCGTGTTCACGAGCGAACGGTGTCTGGCGGAAATCGGTCAGGATGTCGGGCTGGCTGAGCGGGTGGCCGACTTTTGTGATCACCTCAACGAGCGCGTGGATGGTTTCACGAACAAGTTCCAGTGAGCTGAGTTTTAAGCGCCAGGCTGGACGAAATTCATGGTCTTCGCGCACGGGCAGAATTTTTTCTGTAAAAAGTTCGCGAAAGAGAAAATCCAATGCTTGGGCATTCGTCTTTGTCTCAGCTGAGTATTGCAAAAAGTGGTGGACCAGGCTGTCGTGGTCAACCATGCCGCCGCTGTTTGATAAAAATGCCATGACCATTTGCTCGACCGGGTGAAGTGTGGCTTGCGCCGTCTTCTCGCTCAAAAGTTTTTGCTTGGCCGTACGTTCGATTTGACGGATGCGTTCGCGCGTCACTTTAAACGTTTTACCGATCTCTTCCAGCGTTTCCGGTGCCTGGCCATCAAGACCAAATCGCCGACGCAGCACGTCAGCTTCCTTTGTTTGCAGCAATTTCAAAATTTGACCCACGATCTCCGCCGGGTTGAAGTGCTCCAGAGCCACGCTTTGCTGACTTGAGAGCACTTTATCGAGAATTGAGTGCACCTCGTTGCCTGTGTTCATTTCGTTTCATAATATAGCATATCGTGACATTTATGTCAACGTGGCCTATTTATGGGCATGAAAAAACAGGCACTCGTCTGTAGGACACGCCCGCGAGATACTATGAACGACGAGAACGCCAGCGCTCCCACACAACGAGGAGCGGACTGGCCACAAAAATTGACGAGTATGTTCCTGAGGCAATACCGATGAACAGGGCGAGAACAAATGAGCGGATGGAATGCCCACCGAACAACAACAGTGTCGCCAGAACAAAGAGCGTGGTCAACGACGTGTTGAGTGACCGTACCATGGTCTGGTTCAAACTCACGTTCACGGATTCTTCAAATGCTTCGTCCGGGTGAGATAGTAAGCGCTCACGAATTCGGTCAAAGACCACAATCGTGTCGTGCACCGAAAATCCAAGTACGGTGAGCAGCGCCGTGACAAACAAACTGTCAATTTGGACGCGGAAGAAATGTCCCAGGATGGCGAAGATGCCAATGACCATGAGCACGTCATGGAACATGGCGATGAATGCGGACAAGCCGTAGACCCACGAGGACACCGGCCCTTGTGACACGCGACGGAAGGCCCAGGTGATGAAGAGAATGATCATAACAAACACGCCAATCAACGCTTGGATGGCCTTGTTCTGCAATTCACGGCCGAGCGTTGGACCAATGCTTTCAAAACTTAACTCGCGGATGCCAGGGAATTTTCCTTGCAGCGTGCCGAGCATTGTCTGGTGACTTGGTTCATCCAACTCTGGCAAGCGCAACACGAGCGTGCGGTCTCCCACTTGTTGAACGGTGATTTCGCCGGAAACCGTGCCGCTGAGCGCTGTCGTGATTGTTGCGGTGTCCGGCGGAGCGGTTGGAAAGTCCACGGTGAACAGCGAACCGCCTCGGAAATCAATCCCTAGGTCAAGTCCCCACAACCCCAGCGCGACCATGCCAGGAATGAGCAGCAGCAGGGAAACCGTGAACAGATAGTTTCGTTTTTGGATAATCTTAAACATGGTGCGTCTCCTCTACCTTTGAGCGCACACCAAAGAGCCACGGGTGTTGCAGCAGCCGCCAGCGGACCGCGAGGCGCAGGAATGTGCGGGTGACGCTGATGGCGGTGAACATACTCACGGCGATCCCAATGGCCAGGGTCAGGGCAAATCCCTTGATAATACCGGTACCAAACGTGTACAGGATGAGCGTGGTGAGCAGGCCTGACAGGTTGGAATCGCGGATGGACAACCAGGCGCGGACAAAACCGTCTTCCAGGGCGGGCATGAGCTCGCGGCCGCGGCGCAATTCTTCTTTGGTTCGTTCGAAAATCAAAATGTTCGCGTCAACGGCAATACCGATCGAGAGAATAAATCCGGCGACACCGGCGAGCGTTAAGGTGACTGGCCAGAGTTTGAAAATTGAAAGCACAAGCGCGGTGTAGATACCAAGTGCGAGCGAAGCAATGAGCCCCGGCAAGCGGTAAAAGACAAGCATGAAAATTATCACGAGCGCGATGCCCACGACACCGGCAAACAAACTCCGGTCAATGGCGTCACGGCCGAGCGACGGACCGATCGTCTGTTGACTGGTCAGGGTGATGGGAATCGGCAGAGCGCCGGCGTTGAGTCGTTGCGCCAGGTCTTTTGCTTCCTTGACGGTAAAGCTGCCGGTGATGACAGCAGTGCCGCCGGTAATTTCCTGCTGTACGACGGGGATAGAGAGCGGCGCGCCATCCAAGTAAATGCCCACAGGTTTGCCGACGTTGCGCTTGGTGATTTCTGCGAAGAGCGCTTTTCCTTCAGCGTTGAATTCCAAGGCGATTTCCGGCGACCCGTTAGTTTGATCAAACTGCACTCGCGCGTGGTTGAGCTGTTTGCCGGTCAGTGCGGTGGCGACAAACGTATCACTCGTGGCTGTCGGGTCCTGGGGCAGTGAGAATAAAATATGTGCACCGTGGACACTGAGCACATCGCTCCCATTTGTTTGCGTTGTTTTTGATTCAAGGCGTTTGATGATGTGAAATCCAAACTGCGACTGAACGAGCGTCGGCGTGACTTGGCCGTCTTTCAAATCGTCAAAAAGTGCTTTTTCAAATTCCGGGACAAATTGTCCGCGTTCAGCAAAGCCTAAGTCACCGCCTTGTTTTTTTTCGTCCGTGCCAGTGTTGCCCGGGTCTTCACTATATTGGTTGGCCAGTGCTGCGAAATCAGCGCCTGACGCTTTTGCTTTGACCAGAACTTCGTTGGCGTTTTTTTCTACGGCCGCCACTTGAGCGTCGTACGTTTTTTGCTCTTCACTCGTTTTGGCAACTGGCGCTTGTTGCTCGCGGAATTCCAAGAGTGGTGTTTCACCGATCAGACGGATTGCTTCACGGACATCTTTGACGCCCGGCAAATCAACAATCACACGCCACTGTGCGCCGCTGCGATTTGTTTGGATCACGGGTTCCGACACGCCGAATTGGTTGACACGGCGTTCAATCACGTCGCGGACTCCAGCCAGGGCACTTTGTCGATCAGCGTCACTGACTTTTGAAATGTCAGCATTGTAGACAAGGTGCGTGCCGCCTTTGAGGTCAAGGCCGAGGCGAAGGTCAGCCGCCCGCCGCCAATTGCCGATGTGGATGTTGGGACCACCAGGAATGGCCAAGACAACAGCGCCGGCAGTAAGCAGGACGATGAGGCAAAAGCGGATCCAGAGTTTTTGGGAGATACTCATGACGACAACGTAACAGCGGTAGTGTACGCGGCCGGCGAAAAACCGTCAACGGTCAGGGAAAGGAAAAAGGGTTGGGATTCCGTCTCCATGCTCGAGGTTCTCCTCGTGAACACAGAAATGGAAGCCCAACCCTAGACTCTTGTGCTTTTTCTTTTTATTTTTGTTGCCTGAAAGAGCACCTAGGACAAGTATAGCACGAAAAACGGCCTCTCGTCAAGGCCTGACGCTATTTTTTCGCCATGAGTTGCCGGTGTTCCTCGGTGTTGAGCAGGCCGCACTTTTTGTATTTTTTTCCCGAGCCGCAGGGGCAGGCATCGTTACGGCCGATGCCGGGGTCAGCGTTCGTTGGTGCTGTGGAAGAAATTGAAACCGGTGCCTCTGCGGCGGAGACATTCTGCATTTCCTTGGCCGGAGCTTGGTAAATCATTTGCTGGTGCTCGCGAGTCACGGGCTCACCGTCGATTTCAACTTTGAACACCAAACTCACGAACGTTTGATTGATGCTGTTCATGAGCATGGTGAACAGCTGGTAGGCTTCGCGTTTGTATTCCACCAGAGGATCGCGTTGGCCATACCCGCGCAAACCAATGCCGTGGCGCAGCTCATCCATTTGCTCCAGGTGTTCGATCCAGAGGGTGTCGATGGAACGCAACATCACGCTACGGATGATCACGTGGAAGCGGTCAGGATTTCCGGCTGCTTCTCGGGCGCGATAGCTTTTTTCGGCCAACTCCGTAAGGTAGTGAATCAACGCTGTACGAGCTGCGGCATCCTGCGCGCGATCCCCTGCCCGTGACCGAAGATCATCAAGTTTGACGCGATCGCGTATGTCGAGCGAAAAAATTGTTCCCACCACGTCGTAGATTTCATCCAGGTCCCACGCCCGCTCATCATCGTTCGACGTGTGGAACGAAACAACTGCGGTGAGTTCGTGCTCTATGAGTTTGAGCGCTTCGTTGCTCAACTCGTCTGGCGGCATGACGAGAATATCGTGGCGGCGGCGGTAGATCACTTCACGGTGTTTGTTCATGACGTCGTCGTACTCAACCAGGTGTTTGCGGATGTCAAAGTTGTGGCCTTCAACTTTTTTCTGCGCCGATTCAATCGAGCGCGAGACCATTCGATTTTCAATGGGCATGTCATCGGCGAGGCCGAGACGGTCCATGAGCGACTTCACCCGATCGCCGCCAAAGATGCGCATGAGGTCATCTTCGAGCGAGACAAAGAACTGGCTGGAGCCCGGGTCGCCCTGGCGGCCGGCACGTCCGCGCAATTGGTTGTCGATGCGGCGAGATTCATGACGTTCAGTACCAAGCACGTGCAATCCGCCAGCCGACTTCACTGCTGCTTGGTGCTCTTCCGCACTTGGCGATCCACCTAAGATAATGTCGACGCCGCGTCCAGCCATGTTGGTGGCCACAGTCACAGCGCCGAGCCGCCCGGCTTGTGCAATAATTTGTGCTTCGCGTTCATGGTTCTTGGCGTTCAAGACTTCATGCGGTACGCCTTCCCGCTCGAGGAGTTCGGACAGGAGTTCGTTCTGCTCAATGGAAATTGTGCCGACCAAAACCGGCTGGCCGAGTTCGTGGCGCTGTTTGATTTCATGGACCACGGCCTGGTACTTGCCCATCTTGGTTTTGAAAATGAGATCCGTTTCATCGCGCCGCACCATCGGCTGATGCGTGGGCACTTCAACCACGTCGAGTTCGTAAATTTTATGGAATTCCTCAGCTTCGGTGGTGGCGGTGCCGGTCATGCCCGCGAGCTTGTCATAGAGACGGAAGTAGTTTTGGAAGGTGATGGTGGCGAGCGTTTGACTTTCGCGTTTAATATCAACCCCTTCTTTGGCCTCAATGGCCTGGTGCAGACCTTCGGAGTAGCGGCGCCCGACCATGAGACGGCCCGTAAATTCATCCACAATGACAACTTCGCCGTCTTTGACGACGTAATCTTTATCGCGTTTGAAGAGCGTCTCGGCCTTCAATGATTGTTCGAGGTGATGGGCCAACTCAATGCCACCGGCGGTGTAGATGTTCGCCACGCCGAGCGATTGCTCCATTTTATGCACGCCGCCTTCGGTCAGTGACGCAGCGCGCATTTTTTCATCAACCGTGTAATCAGTCCCCGCTTCCAGTTGGCGCACGAGCTGCGCAAAGCGGTAGTATTGATCGGTTGGAACTTCAGCCGGCGCGGAAATAATCAGCGGCGTTCGCGCTTCATCAATGAGAATTGAGTCAACTTCATCGACAATGGCAAAGTGGAGCGGGCGCTGCACGGCATAGGTCGTATCCGGAACCATGTTGTCGCGCAGGTAGTCAAAGCCGAATTCGTTGTTCGTGCCGTAGGTGATGTCTGCGGCGTAGGCTTCTGTGCGTGAAACCGGCCGAAGCGCCGCGGTTTTAGGGTCGAGCGCGTGTTCGTCGTGGTACGTCGGGTCAAAGCGGTACGCCTGTTCGTGAACGATAATGCCGACGCTTAACCCAAGCCCATGGAACACCGGCCCCATCCAGCCGGCGTCACGACGCGCCAGGTAGTCGTTTACGGTGATCAAATGGCAGCCCTTACCCGTGAGTGCGTTGAGGGCCAGCGGTAGTGTCGCGACCAATGTTTTTCCTTCACCGGTGCGCATTTCAGCAATGCGGCCTTCGTGCAGAACAATACCGCCGAATAGCTGAACATCAAACGGCCGGAGTCCGATGGTTTGCTGGGCGACCGCACGGATGATGGCGAACGCTTCAGGCAGGATAGCGTCGAGTTTCCCGGCGTCGCCGTTGACTTCAACCTTCAGTTTTTGAAAACGCTCGCGCAGCTGTTCTGGTGTGAGTTTGGCCACCTGGGCGTCGTGGGCGTTGATCTTTTCCACGGTAGCACGAAACTGTCGTGCCACACGGGCGTTGGGATTACCCAGGAGTTTTTCGAGAAAAGCCATAAAATGTGATGCTAAAAATCCGGGGAGAGTATACCATGAATATGAGAGCACGACGAGATTGCCCCCTGCGCTCGCCGCGTCAGCCTATTCTTCGTGGTCTTGGCGGCTCAGTTGTTTTCGGAGCCAGCGCCACTGTCGTTGCGGCAGGCGGCTCAGTTGGCGTGGGTTTAACATTTTGCCCAGTCGGCGGCGGCGCGACTCACTGCGGCCGCGCCAATGTTCCAGTTCGCGCTCTAGTTTTTCTTGGACAATGTCCGTGGCCGCATAGGGATCGCCGGCGTTTGCCTCAGCGTTCACGGAATGATTGAGGAGCGTCAACGTGGCCCCGAGAGTAAAGACCTCACCGTGCTTGTGGTGGTGGTCGCGGCTGACACGAATATGCGCTGTCACTACCTCATTATCATACCGCGCCAAACGGCTAATTTTTTCTTCGACGTAGTCGCGGAGCGGTTGGGTGAGTTCGAAGTTTTTTGTGGAAAGTTGGATGGTCATCTCAGAAGCCTAAGTATTGCACTTCCTCATGAAGTTGCAACCCCAGCCGGTCGCGTACCTGCTGCTTCACAAAGCTGATCAGCATAATGACGTGCTCGGCGGTCGCATTGCCCGTATTGACGATGTAGTTCGCGTGTACAGGTGAGACTTGTGCTCCACCCATTATTTTTCCCTGACATCCAACAGCGACGATTGCCCGCCAGGCCGGAAGCTGGCCATCTACAACAAACGATTGAAGTTCTCCTGAAAGCGCGGCAGGGTCAGACACCGTGATGTTCTTAAAAATGCATCCCGTTGAGGCAGCGCTTGTCGGCTGGATTGTGTTTTTGTTCAAAGCCGCACCTTTTATGGAGGCGAGGAGCGTGTCCTTGTCATTTGTCGGCAGGACAAACCGTGCGCGTAAGATTATTTCGTTTGTGCGCTTGAAGCGGCTGGTACGATACCCAAATTCACATTCTTTGGCGGTTAATTCTTTGCGGTCCCCCGCCTCCGTTATGACAGTGACTGTGTCAACCATGTCGCCAAGGAATTGGGTGCGACCGCCAGCATTGCCGTAAATCGAGCCGCCGATTGAACCGGGCACGCCTGCAAGCCAGCCAAGCAAACTGGGATCACCAAGTCCGGCACGTGCGGCCGTACTCAGCAGCGTGCGAATTGTCACGCCTGCCCCGGCGGTGATTGTTTGACCATCCACCGCGATGTCGTCGTTGCACATATGAATGACAAGGCCGGGAAACCCCTGGTCGCTGATGAGCACGTTCGCGCCATTCCCCAGCAACGCGATTGGCCAGCGGTGTTCAGCGGCGTAATGAATGAGAGCGACGGCGTCATCATCGTTTTTTGGTTCGGCAAACCAGCGCGCCGGCCCGCCCAGTCGAAAATTCGAAAATTTGGACAGCGGGATATTTTCTTGTACGAGCGTTTTGATGTCAGGTGTCATGGTGATGACGTTATGATACTGCGAGCCCATTGGTCAATGTCACCGGCGCCCATGCAGAGGATAACATCGCCAGGCTCTAGCCACTGTCGCAGCTGCTGTTCAATGTTACTCAACGCGGGAAGAAAGATTTGCGTGGTTTTGTGGTGGGGCGGCAGCAGATCGCGTCCTGATATGTGTACGCCATGCTCGCGACCGGCAACAGAGTAAATTTCCGTCACAATAAGCGGATCAATGCCACTGAACACGGTGTGGAAATCGTTTTGAAGCGCTTTTGCCCGGTCGTGATGATGGGGCTGAAAAATGGAAATGATTCGGCGACTGGGGTAGTGCTCGTGAACAGCGTCAAGCGTGGCACGGATCTCTTGCGGGTGGTGCGCGTAGTCAGAAAGAACAGGATGCCCGTCAATATTCCCAATGAGTTCCTGGCGTCGCCACACGCCGTGAAAATTTTTCAGCGCGTCACGGATAATGTTGCCCTGAATTCCAAGTGTTCGTGCGGCGGCTGCTGCGGCGGCGGCATTCAGGCGATTGTATTTTCCAGGAATACCAAGAACGTCGGAAAAATCTCCAGCGCGAACATCGCCAGTGGCAAAGCCAAATGTCGTTACGTTTGTTGACACGGCTTTTCGTAGCCGCTGGGTCAGTGAATCTTCTTCATTCAAAATAAGATTGCCATCAGTCGGCACTTTTTTTACAAATGCTTGAAATGCCCCGCGCTGCAATTCAGGCGTCGGGTATGTGTCGACATGATCCCAATCCGTATTGAGAAGAATCACCGTTGTTGGATTGTAATGCAAAAAATTCTCGTTGAATTCATCTGCTTCAATAAGCACAAGGGATGATTGTCCAAAACGCACGTTGCCGTTCCAGGCCGGAACTTTTGCGCCCACGACAACTGTCGGGTCAAGGCCGGCGCGTTCCAGAATTTGGCCAAGCATGGCCGTGGTTGTGGTCTTGCCGTGCGTACCGGCAACGGCAATGAGTTGTTTGTCTTTTGCCCACCACGCCAGTGTTTGGGCATAGGTCCACACGGGAATTCCGCGTTTCACTGACTCCACGACTTCTGGGTTATTGTCTTGGACCGCGGCACTGCGCACAAGAAGATCTGTATCGGCTGGAATGTTCTGTGCGTTGTGAGGACCAATAAATAAGGTGATGCCTTGGTCCCGCAGTTGATTGAGCAGCGCCGGTGAGTGGACATCTGATCCTGTGACACGATAGCCATGGTGAACGAGCAATTGGGCTAGGGCTGAGAGACCAATGCCCCCGATACCAACGCAGTGAATGGTGTGAAAATTATGTTCTTGCGTGTCCATGGGGAAGGAGTGAGAGAATTTCTTGGGTGAGTCGCTGTGTGGCGTCAGGTCGGGAGAGGCGTTCGATGGCGCGGCAGAGTTGAGTCCGACGCTCGTTGTTTTCGAGCAGGTCGTGTATTGCTTGCGTGAGAATTTCCGGCGTCAGCGTTGTTTCACTGAGTACGACTGCCGCACCAGCTGAAGCGTAGAATTCAGCGTTGCGCACTTGGTGAGTGTGGGCCATGGGTACGAGCACAGTGGCTTTTCCCAGCGCGGCGAGCTCTGTCAGGGTGCCAAGTCCGGCGCGCGACACAACAAGATCGGCAACAGTCAACGCGTCCGCCATGCCGTCTGTGAGGAATTCACTTATGTGGTAGTGTGGATGTTCTAAGTGCGACGTGGCCTTGCCTTTGCCTGTCACGTGAATGACATTGACGTCGTCGATGAAATGAAAGACCGCCTCAACGAAGAGCTCATTGAGCCGTAGTGCGCCTGTTCCTCCGCCGAGCACAAGCAGGGTTGGCAGTGCGGGGTCAAGGTCAAACCGCCGCCGGCTCGACTCAATGCTCCCCTGCCGCAATGATGCACGCAGCGGATTCCCGGTGACCACGGTTTTTTCGCCGGGAAAATCCCTGAGCGAGCGTTCAAACGTTACGGTAATTCGTCGCGCAAAACGCACCATCAGCTTGTTCGCCAAACCGGGCTCAAGGTCTTGCTGATGGATGAGTGCTGGAATCCGCAACAGCCAGCCCATCCAGACCACTGGCACCGACACATAGCTGCCGGCGGAAACAATCACGCTGGGACGGAGTTTGCGTAAAAGTCGCCACGCCGCCACACACGCTGCCATAAGCTGCACAACATCGGTGATATTTTTCCACGACGCATAGCGGCGGTACTTTGCAGCGGGGAGTGTGGTGAATGGCAATCCAGCCTTGCGCACCAGCTCCTGCTCCGGGCCGTTGCCAGTGCCGACAAACGAGAGTGAAATATCCGGCCGAGTCGTGTGCAGGAATTCAGCCACGGCTAAGAGCGGTGTGACTGAGCCGCCTGTTCCGCCGCCGGTGAAAAGCATGCGCAGTTCAGCCACGGGTGCCTCCACGCTCCGTCCGAGCTGAACGAGAAATATTCACTAAAATTCCCACTGCCGCCATGGAAACAACGAGTGCTGTACCGCCGTAACTCACGAACGGCAAG
>Ga0265292_1003152_pt1 | contig 10419 bp, 9 predicted proteins | sample Munlanlewell296A_FD_189080 | JGI IMG/M metagenome (GOLD analysis project Ga0265292, IMG submission 189080) | Leachate microbial communities from a municipal landfill in Southern Ontario, Canada - Leachate well 296A | ecosystem: Engineered > Solid waste > Landfill > Unclassified | place: Canada... | reverse complement strand
CTAGCCGTTCCCTACCCCGTTTCCACATCCCGCTCATCGAACCGGACGGGCGGATTTCCCGCATCCGGCTCTCGGACAAGAGCTCATGCCTTCGCCCACGGGAAGCGCTTCGTCCGCACCTCCGGCCGGACCAGACCCAAGGTCTGGTACAGATATTCGTCGGGGCAGCGTAGTGTTCCCCGCCCCGGCTGTTTATGCTTTCGCATCAACCATTGGCGCAGCCGATGTCGAGCATGGGTGTCCACCGCTCGATAGGCCTTGCTGACCGGTCCGAGACAAAAGTAGTTCGACCACCCCACCAGCATCCGGTTCAGGTGATCGACCAGGTCCCGGACCTCCCGCCACAGCCACCGTCGTTCGGTATCCGCACGGATTTGTTCACACAATCGTCTGATCCGCTTGTTCGACGGTCGGGTTCCAATATAACTTTTACCCGTTTGGGTCGAGTAGCACCGACCCAGGGTGTAGCCGAGAAAATCAAAGCGATCTTCCGGTATCCGGCAGACCTTCGTCTTGGTCTCGTTCACCGTCAGCTTCAGCCTGGACATCATGTCCCGCATGACGGAGAGGGCTTCTTCGGAACTCCCCCGGCAGCAGATCACAAAATCGTCGGCATAGTTGACGATGTGAGCATCCAGTCGCCTCTCATGGCCTAGAACCTTCCAACCCAATACGAAGCGTCGCATGTAGAGGTTACTCAGGAGCGGTGAAATCGGAGAGCCTTGAGGGGTTCCTCGTCGCTCGTCCTTGTTGCGGGTCGTTCGCTGTTTTCTTCCCCGATCATCCGTCTCCTCCACCGGGGCTTCCAGCCACATCTTGATCAGATGCAGCACGTGCCGGTCCGAGACCCGGCGAGCCACCGATTTGAGAAGCTCGTAATGGGGAATGCTGTCGAAATACCCGCTCAAATCCGCATCCACCACCTCTCGATGACCGGTGTTCAGCAGTTTATGAACCGCTTTCACGGCATCCAGAGCGCTTCGATGGGGTCGGTAGGCGTACTGTTCCGGCGATAGATCAGCCTCGAAAATCGGTTCGAGCACGATCACCGCCGCCGTTAGTTTTGCAGCACTGCCAGGCATAGAGCAGAATGTCTTTACGGTACACCTTATCGTACAGAAGATAGAATCGATACTCCGGTGATCCCTTCGCTTTGGCATGTAACGCCGTCTGCAGCTTCCGAACACTTTGGGGAGGTTCCAGGCTCATCGCCAATCTCCTTGTTCTCGCTCGCTTCCTGCGTCGTCTTGAACCAAGGCCCCTTCCCTCCGCCGGTATTATCCGGCCTCAACGGTACTATGGGCCTTTCCGAATTCCGAGCTACGGCCCGGCCTGATCCTCGCGGATTGCCGGTTGAAGGTCACGCACCAACACCCTCTCGGACCTCCCGTGTTTGCGTAAGAACTCCTTGATGCACATGCCGTCGTCATTACCCCGGCGGAACCGCGGAGTCTGGGTCGCTCTTGGCATACCCCGCGATGACAGCCTTCCCCGAATTTAAGCCGGGTCGGCTTGGGCATTACCCGTTTCGAGGCCTGCTCGACGTTCACTCACGTTACGGCCTGCGCACTCGCCAAGTGACTTTGCATCACCCTCTACACCGGAGGCTCCAACGATGGGATTACTCCCGACATTGCTCCGATTGCTACCGGCAGGAGCGAAAGTTGCCGGGTGGGACTTGCACCCACTGAAGTTCTACGCCGTTCCACGGCGCACTGAAAAATGCGGGTTAATTGGATGCGGGAAGAAAAAATGATTTAAATCACCTGCAGGTGGAATCGGGTTCTGTAAAGTAGAGCCAGGTGTCGGCGACCCGGGTTGGGGTGATCTCGCCGATGACCTCGGGGAAAGGCTCGAGTTGAATTTTGTAGTGGTCGGCCAGGCAATCAAAGTCGGGGCATGATCGTGTTGGTTTTGTAGTCGATGATGACGAAACCTCCGTTGGTTAGTGCCAGGCAATCGAGCCAGTCCTTGTCCATGATTTTTCAGCGATGCTCGGGCATCGCCAGGCGTCAGTCGATTTGGGACGGTCAGGAAAAAGAGTTGGCCTATCGGGTGGCCCAGCTCTTTGAGCCCGTTCAGGTCATGATCGAAACGCTGTCGGAAGTCCTTTATCGGGAAACAAGTTGAAGATCATGCTCAATTGGTGGCATAGTCTTTCATCGTGGTGAACTGAACGTTTGAATGCTTCATGTGGCAAATAAATTCATCCAGGCTGGCGAGACAAGAGTCTCCGCAGTTTTTGTAAAGAAAGGGTTGGAATGATATTTTCGCCTCGTCGGTAATGACAGATTTCGGCATTTCGATAAATTCCCAGGGATGCAGGTAGAGGCAGAGAACAGAATCCCCCCGGGCGTTATGGACATTGGCGAACATTCGTTGGCACAGGTTTCCGAACCATTTTGCCCCTTTCAGGCGAAGCATCGGCCATTGGTCGCGGTTGCGATGGGTCGGATCGTCCTGGCCGGCGTCCATATCAAAAAAGACGGGCAACTCGAGGATGGTTGACTTTCCATTTTTCGACCAATCCCGACGCGAGGGATGGTAAGGGGTAAAATCCCGGTGATAAAAATAACAGGGGAAAGATGAATCGACCCGGTATCCCAATTCTTCGAGAGCATTGATCATGGCGGTTGAGCCGAATAAACGGGGAGCCCGGAAGGAGACCGGTCGTACCCCCGCAGCCCCGGCCACGGTTTTGGTCGCCAGTTCCAATCGACCTTTGATCTCACTTTCCAAAACAAAATTGGCCCCCGGCATATCGAAAACGGCCGTTCCCATCGTCTCATGGTACATGGTATGGCAACCAATCTCATGACCCTTATCGAGGATCGTTTTAACCATGCGGGGATTGTTTTGCGCCTCTCGGCCGGTGAAGAGAAACGTGGCTGGGATATCATGGATTCGCAAGACCTTTAATATTTCAACGGTTCCTTTTTTGATTCCCTGATCGTTTAGCGTCCAGGAGCCGATATCCGTCTCCATGTCAAAGCCCACGATGATTGTTTTTCGGTTCATGCGGATATCCTTTTATTTTTTAGGAGCGAAAAAGAGACGCAAGTATTCACAATTGATCACCTTTTCTCTTAAATCGTTAAGGGTATAGGCGTAATGACTGCTGGACTCAAAGCCGAGTCGTGAATCTTGCCGGGCCAATTGATAGAGCGTTTTGGCCAGGTCAATTTCCTCCTCCAGGATGGGGAACATTTTGGAGGCCTTATCGGAGGTTTCGGAATCTCGCAGCCGAATAAAAGCCGTTTGAAGAAATGAACTTCGAAAATGGCAGTAGACGGCCCAGGCGACTCGATTAAGATCGTCAAAGGCCTGCCGATGCTCGGCATCGATCATCGGCAGGGCAAGGCCAAGCTGCTCCAAACCCTGTTTCCAGGTTTCGCTTAGCTTTCGAAACTGATTTTCGTAAATTTCTTCGTGGTAAATTCCTCGCCACCGGGTAAGATCATCATAAGGATAAGTGGCTACCGTGGCCGAGTAAGCGGTGGGCGTCGCATAGAGTAGATTCGCAGGGCCATGGCTCTGGGGACCAAAGTAAAGGGCTGGGTGTTCAATGGAACAGTAAAAGGGAAATTCCGGAAAAGCCCGGCTGAAAAGATTCCAGGCTTGGCGAATGACCGGGGCTGCCCTGGGTCCAAATTTTTCCAAAGCCAGGGTTTCGGACGAAGTGCTTAAAAGGTCCAGGTTTCCTCCCGGATATCCCCCCAAGGTCCAGCTAACCATCAAGCCGTTTATTCCAAGATCGTTAAGGTTATTCAGATGTTTTTCGACAAGATCCACCGCCGGAATATACGGAACGGTGAAGCACTCCCAGGTATTATTCATTTGAACCTTGGCCATGGTCTTCAGTCCGCGTTTCGAGGCGTACCCCCACAATTGCCGGGCGTGATCCCCGGGGCCAACCTGCGAGATGGAATAATCCAGGATGTTTGCCGGAATTCCCCCGATATGTGTCGGTAAGGCTTCTTCGCTGGTACACATCAATTCGACGTTATCCGGTAAAAGATCGATCGCCCGGGAAGCCCATTTCAGATCCCAACCCCACGCCCATACGATCACCCTGGCCCCCGGCTTGGCGGCATGAACGCCCTGTTCGATGGTGCAATTCACTTGTGCGACCACTTCCGGTACGGGTCGTGGAGCGCAGCGCGGGCATTGATGGCCGGTCCACCGGGAATGACAGTGCGTGGGATTTTCCGACATGGTAATTGTAAATACCCCCGCCAATTCCGGGGCTTCGCGGAACAGTGTTTCGGTATTCCGACGCAATAAATCCAAAACCGGCGGGTGGGAGGTGCACAGGGTGGCCAAGCCGAATTCCTCAAGTTCCACGCCCTTCCATTCGGGATAGCGGTCAAAAAACCGTAAAGGCAAAGCACGTGGTTCGTTGAAGTACAAATACAAGCCGATCCCATATTTTTCGGCCCGCCGAGCCAACGCTCGCAGGTTTTTAATCCGGGTGTCGCATCCCGCCGACATTTCGGGGGCGGGATCCCATCGGACAAGAGTATATAAAAGCCCCTGCATCCACACCCCATTGATACCCTCTTCGGCCAGACGTTCCAGTAATCCATCGGGAAATGGATCGATTTGGGGATTTAGCAGCGGATCGCCGTACACGGCGAAATAGGGATAAATCAGCCGGAGATCGAATCGGTTCGACTTTTTCGAAATAGGTCTATTGGGTCGAGTTTTTTGAAAGCTCTCGACAAAGGCAAACGGCGGTTCGTCATGGGAAGTGTCATGGTCGGGAAAATGCTTTTCCATTGTTTGACGGATTTCCAACGTCCGCCGAATTTGATCCGGGGACAGCGGGGAATAATAAACGCCTTCGCATTGCGGTTTTAACGAGCCCAGCCTCCCCCAAAGGAAATCTTCCTCACGCAGCGAATTATCCATTTGTTCCACGGTCCAATCGACCAGTTCAAGCAACTGCGCATAAGGCAGGAGATGCCAGTTATTGCGGATGAGGGTGATGTACCCGCGAGTGAGCCAGGATGGACTCACCACGGGCGGCAGGGGCAAACCCAGGTCGCCGGCCAATTTCAGAATGGTTGGGGCATCGGTTCGTAAGACCTTCGCCAACCGTTCCACCGGAACAAGCTGCCAATTCCGCCAAACGATAGCTTGCTGACGCGTCGGAAAATGGGGAAAGGCAAGCGCGGGGGGATTGGGACCGATGGGTAAATCAATTCTGGGCTGTATCATTGTAGGTTTCCTTCAATCCAGACATTACAAGAAATTTTAAAATTAGCCGGAGAACCAGGCATCCATCTTTGGACTCATTGGAACCGGTCCTTTTTCCGTAATTTCATAACCGGTTTCAATCCGCACTCCATTAAACTCGGGATGGCCAAAGAAACTCACGTCGACACAAACCGTCATGCCCGGCCTCAGTACGTCCTGACTGGTGGGACCGAAGAACGGCGATTCGGCTTCATGCAGGCCGATGGTGTGAGCGAACGGGCAGACCAGGTACTTGGATATATTATGTTTGGCAAAGTAAGCCCTGGCGGGAGCGTCGATTTCCTTTCCCGTCTTTCCGGCAATAAGCTGAGCCTTGGTCAATCCGAAGGCCGCCTTGAGGTGCTCGACGCATTCTTTTTGTTTATCGGTATAGCTGCCGGAAACGGGGACCACATCACCGACCACGCCCGCATACCCTTTTATTTTTGGGGCAATACCGATCATGATCAGTTCCCCGGCTTGAAGAATCTTTGAACTGGCGGTCGGAACGACCGCGTTGGACCGCTTTCCGCTTCCGACAATCGCACTAAAACCAAATCCGCTGGCTCCACGGCTGCGGGCGGCATGTTCCCCGGCCGCCGCCACCTGGATCTCCGAGACCCCCGGGGCAATTTTTGCCTTCATGGCCTCGTAACAGTCATCCGCCAGTTTGAAAGCACTCTTGATTTGCTCACGTTCCCATGCCGATTTATCATACCGAAGTTCCACGAACGCTTGGGTGGCATCGACCAGTTCTACCCCTTTAAACCCGCTGACGATCTGCCGGTGGCAATCCGCGGGCATTCGTCCCGCCCCCACCAAACCCACCCTGGTGATCCGTCCCATCCGGGCCGTCAATTCTGAAAATAGGCCGGGAAAGTCGGTAATGATCGCATTGGGATACTCCTCATCGGGAACCATAAAGACCGGGAAATTTCGCGTTTCGGTGATCGCGCTATCGAGCTTGGCAAAAGGCTCGCTCTCCGGTCCGCCCAGAATCATCGGCTCACCCTTTCGCGGAACCAGCACCATTCCGCTTTCAAATTGCGGACACCAGCCCGTCAGATACCAGCCGTTGCCGATATTGAATTCATCATAATAAACCAACATGGCATCCAGATTCCTTGCGTCCATGATCCGGTTGACTTTGGATAACCGACTGTCTAGTTCATCTTTGGACAGATAACCCATTTTTTTCTCCTTCGTTAAAATTAATTTGTTCTTTTTTCCAATAAACTTAAAACAAACTCCTCCAGGTCTTGCCGCCGCTCGAAAACGGCAAGGGTGGTGCGCGAGATCAATTCAGACCCCTTAATAATACCTTTTTCTATTTTGGCTCCTCCAATCGTTTCCAATTCAAAGGCCTGCATATCTGGGTCAGAATTGAAGATGCTATAATTGTCGGCCGCGCAGTATGGGCCCTGGGGCTGATCGTTATCGGCGATGTTGAAAAACAAGTCGTCGTCGGGGTTAATTTTTTGGCGAAGGCAAATCAAGTTTTGGGACAAATCATAAAACCCGATCAACGAGGCCAGGGCCTCCTTCTTGATTCCAATCTGCCCCCGGCATCGACCATCGGTTTTGTAAGTAAATCCTTGAGCATGGTAGACGATGGTGGGACCGGGCAGGGGATAAAAGTCAAAATTGATGGCCGTCCGAGGGTTTGCGACTACCACAAACGATAGGGTGTCATCGGTGGCTTGAAACTGTTCGAGCGTCCACGCCGCCAACAGAGCCTGATCCACCGAAATCTGATTTATCACCTCAAAAGAGTCCACCGTTTGGTAAGAAACCAGGCCTTTCAATCCGCAGTTCTGAAGGATGACCGGAATTTGAGACCCAACTGAAATGGCTCGCGTGACTACGGCTTCAACGACCGTGCCCAGTCGATTAGTCAATTTCACTGTTTTCCGGATAGTGGCTGTATCTGATTGTTTATCAATGACCTGAAAAGGTTGGTTGTTGATGGCTGGTTGAACGTACCATTGATCACCGCGGTAATTAAATCCGAACTTTCCCCCTTCCGGCGCAGGCCAAAGATTTCCGCCCCCATAGTTATTAAAAGGTCTATCGGGATTTTTGACAGTATCCAGATCGATACGATGAAGTGAAATCCCTTCCAACTCGGCAAAAACTCTCCCTCCCATATCCGGGCACACGGTTACTTGTGCATTGCCCAAATTAAAAAAAATACTTGTGTTCTTTCTTAAGTCGATCAGAAGGGAGTATTGCGTTTTACTCATAAAAATCTCCTGAAATAATTACCTTCCTGTGTCTTGGGGCACCTCGCCGCAGGATTCGCGGATAATCAATCGCGGAAACAAGCTGATCTTTTCACAGGTGTCTTCGGTGAATTTTCCCTGTTCGATTTCCATCAGCCGCTCGACAGCGAGGCGTCCCATCTTTTCCCGATCAACCATGATGGTCGTCAGGCTCGGACTAACCATTTGGCCGATCGGCAGCCCATCGAACCCGACGACGGCGACATCGCGAGGGACACGGAGTTTGGCTTGATGCAATGCCTTCAGCGCACCGCAGGCCATTTCATCATTAGTGAAGATCGCGTCAAATTCAATGCCCGACTTGATCGCCTTCGAGACGGCATCAAAGCCGCTTTCGACATGAAAATCGCCATGAACAATCCGGTGAGGGTCGATTTCAATCTGCCGTTCCCGGAGCGCTCCCTGGTAGGCCTGGAGTAAAGCCGTAGTAAAATAATGGTCCTTCCGGCCACCCACTAGCAATATCCGGCGCCGTCCAAGGTCCAGCAGATGATTCATGGCCAGATAACCCCCATAAACATTGTCCATACAAATGGCGGCGGAATTATAAGGCTTCCGCAGAGTGGAATCTCCGGGATAATCAATAAAAACCAGATTGGAAAAATTCATCTGCAACGTTTCCGCATAAATCCGGGGAATATCTCCTACAATTAAAACGCCCCGAATCTCTCTCTGGCGTAAAATTTGGCTGAGTTTTAAAAACTCGGAATATTCCTTGTGAATGATGCCCAGCGAACAACCAAACCCTCGCTCAAAAAGCTGGTTCTGTACCGACAGGATGATTTCACGAAAATAGGCGTCCTGGATCGAATTTTCCTGCTGAAAAAGAATATAGTAATGGGTCGTGACCGTGGCTTGCTTCTCGTGGGCATGCCGCGAAGGCTTAAAACCCATCTTCTGGGCGGTCTTCAGGATAAGATCACGCGTAGGCGGGGAAACATTGGGAAAATTACGCAGAACTCGACTCACGGTCATTTTGCTTAAACCGCATCGCCGGGCAATCAACGTTATATTTGGTTTATCTTTTAATGAAACCATTAAGGTATCCTTAAACACAATATAACAATATAACATTATTTTATGATAATATCAAGACATTTACTTATGGATTTTGAAATATTCTTGTCTATATGTTTTGCGATATTGTAGCCACATCACAGAGTCCTTTCATCTCTGTAGGCAACGATTCATTCCTAGACGAACTTCTGGAAAAACACATTCACCTTGTGAAGAAAACAACCGCATTGGTATTGGAAAATCACCTTTGCAACGTATGAGCGGATGCTTTTCAGACCCATACTCTGAGGATGAAATGCAAAACTACTCTCCTCATATAAATAGTTCCATGGATTTACTTCGATGTATTTTTAAAAATCGCTGGCTCTTCTTCGTGGATGTTCTTGGCCGGACGCGCAGAACCGCCGCCATACTCTCCTTGGGACCCGCCTCGAGCGGGACGCCCCCCACAAAAAGACCGCGGCCCTGGCCGTTTCGCCGGACATCAATCAGTTGGTTGGACGTGTCGAGTTTCGGCACGGGGACCCCGATCAGGCATGAGGCCATGATGCGAACCGGTACCAGGGAACGATCCGAGAACCGATGATTGGATATGGATGTTTTTGAAAAGGAACACGAATCATGGAAAAACCCGCGACTTACGTCGTCGGACTCGACGTACACAAGTACCTGCATGTCACCTGCATCATGGATCGCCACGACACGATCCGGGCACGGTTGACGTTTCCCAACACCCGACCCGGCCTCGAGCAATTGCTGGCCGCGATGCGAAAGCTGGGGCGCAAATCGTCCTTTTTGATCGGTATGGAGGCCAGTGGCCCCTACTGGTTCAGCTTGTATGAGCATTTGAAGCAGGAAACGTTCCGGGTCGTCACCATCAACCCGCTCCAAACCCGCAAACGATCCAAGGAGGACATTCGGGTGGCCAAGACCGACCGGCTCGACGCCCGCCGAATCGCCCAGATCCTCCTGCATGGGGAAAACCGGCCCACCCTCGTACCCTCGCCCAAGGCCATGACCCTTCGGCAACTGCTGCGAACCCGCCACGCCCTGGTGCAGAAGAAGGGCGACCTCAAGCGACTGCTTCTGGCCCAGCTCCACCCCGTCTGGCCGGAATACGAAACCCTGTTCTGCAACCCCTTCATCGCCACCAGCCGGCAGATCCTCGAATCAGCCCGGAACGCCTTCACCTGTACCGCCTTGCTGGATGCCGCCGAACAGACTATCCCCCAATTGATCCGGCAGATCGACACGATGGACCAGGAACGGGCGACCCTGGAGGAAACGATCCTCACCTACGCCGACAAGCTGCCGACTTGGCTCGACCTGCCCGGCCTCGGTCCGCTCATGGCCCTGACCATCTGGGCCGAGACCGACCCGATCAAAACCTTCAATCGCCCACGGAAACTTGTGGCCTTCGCCGGACTGGACCTGACTATCGGTAAAAGCGGCCAGGGCCCCTACGCCAAGCGGAAGCTCTCCAAACGCGGCTCGCCGTACCTGCGGTACGCCCTCTACATGGCCGCCGAGTCCGTTCGCAAGCACGCCCCGGACATCATGAAGTATTACGACCGATTGCGAAACGAAGGCTTTCATCACATCGCCGCCACCTGCTGCGTTGCGCGGAAACTCTGCTACGTCCTCTGGCGGCTCGCCCAGGACAACCGGAAGTACAAACCATGATGGACTCAAACGAACATTTTTCATCGAATTTTTTTATTCAGCCGTTGACTTTGTATAGTTGGTCTTTTGGTGTGGAGCATCTGCTTTCTAACCCAACCTTCGCACTTTGGCCTCTCTGACCCCGCTGGCGTGGTCGGCAATGCGGTTTTTTACCCAAAGGTCTTCACCACAAAATCGCTTCGTCACTCCGTCAGGCCGT
>Ga0265292_1003151_pt1 | contig 10420 bp, 8 predicted proteins | sample Munlanlewell296A_FD_189080 | JGI IMG/M metagenome (GOLD analysis project Ga0265292, IMG submission 189080) | Leachate microbial communities from a municipal landfill in Southern Ontario, Canada - Leachate well 296A | ecosystem: Engineered > Solid waste > Landfill > Unclassified | place: Canada... | reverse complement strand
AGCTTGAACAGCGCGGCAATATCGCGGTCAACCGCTTCGGCGTCGAGAGGCCTTCCAGCCTGGACTTTGATCGTGTTGCGCAGCGCCTGCTCGGGGGTGCGGTTGTTGCCGGAAAACGCTATTTCCTGGATGATCTGCCCGCCGGCGTGGGCGCGCACAGGAAAGGCCGCCGCAACCGCAAAGAGCAGCAGAAAAAAGACGAGGACCCGCTTTGCTATTCCCCCGTTCGACATTTAAGGCCCTCCAAAGGTCGTCAAACGACCTCTTTCATCGGTTGAAGTCTGCCATCGCATAGCTCCAGGCGCCGCGACAGCTCAAGCCCGAGCTCGCGGTTGTGCGTCACTGCGACAAGCGCGATCCCCAGCCTGCGATTAAGGTCCAGCAGATACTCCCATACCTTCAGCCCGGTCTCGCGATCGAGATTGCCTGTCGGTTCATCCGCGAGGATGGCGCGCGGCCGCATCACCGCAGCGCGCGCCAACGCAACGCGCTGCTGCTCTCCGCCGGAAAGCATGGCGGGCCTGTGCATGGCCCTGTTCGCCAGGCCCATCGCATCCAGGACCTCGCGACCGCGCCGCTCGGCCTCATGCCTCCCGAGTCCGGCTATCAGCGCCGGCAGCATGGAGTTCTCAAGCGCCGTGAACTCCGGGAGCAGGTGATAGAACTGAAAGACAAAACCCACCTCCCGATTGCGGAATCGCGCAAGCTCCATGTCATCGAGTGCGCCCAGTTCCATGCCGGCTGCCAGCACGCGTCCGCGGGTGGGCCTGTCCAGCCCGCCCAGGATATGCAGCAGCGTGGATTTGCCTGCGCCGGACGCTCCGTAGATCGCGACCGATTCGCCCTCCTCGATCGCAAAGTCCGCGCCGCGAAGGACTTCCACGGGCACCGCGGTGTCCGCATAGCACTTCCAGATCCCCTGAGCTTCAAGCAGAGCCATTTATTTACCTCGCCTGCGCGAGTCCTTCCGCCGGCAGCACCGTCGCCAGCTTGTGCGCCGCAAGCCTCGATGTCATAAAGATCACTGCAGCACAAAAGAGTGCTAACATGCCACATATCGGTCCTGAAATGTCAATAGGCAGGGAGTCCACGAGATAGATCTCCGCCTCAAGCGGTATGAGCCTGAATGCGCCGATCGCAGCTGCGATGCCGATTCCCAGGACCAGGCCCGCCGCTATCCCCCAAACGCCGACCCTCATGCCCCCGCGGATGAAAATTCTGCCCACCTTTTTATCCGACAGACCCAGCGCCTTGAGGATAGCGATCTCGTGCATGCGGTAGATAGTCATTAGCACCAGAGTGGCCACGATGTTGAGAGCCGCCACTATGAGCATTATTCCCATGATCAATGCGGAGACAAACTTCTCGAGGCGCACGGCCGAGAGGAGATCGCCGTTGAGCTCATCCCATGTGATCGCGCGATAGACCGGCCCCAGCTCTTCCTCTATTGCGGCCGCAACGAGCCGGGCCCTGGTGGGATCGTCCAGTTTCAGTTCTATGCCCGTGACCTCTGTCCTGGGCGCACCGAATATCTTGCGTGCCAGGGGCAGCGACATCAGCATAAACTGCGCATCGTAATCGTGCATGCCGGAGGCGAACGTACCGACAGCGCGCGCCTCGACAAATTCCCTGCCGAGATTGCTCTTCTTATGGTCCTTGCCGGGGACCATCATGCGAAGGGTCGCGTGTGATTTGTTCAGGCCAAGCTCTCTCGCAAGCGACTCGCCGACTATAACGGTCGTGTCGGCGCCGGTATCCGAGGTCAACGCCTCTCCCAGGTCATTCGACCCGTCAAACAGCGCGATACTCATCCCGCTCACGCCCTTCTGCGTGGCCGGATCGATGCCCTTGACGACAACGCCGCGTATCTCTCCGCCGCCCACTATCAAGGCCTCGCGGTACAAGAATGGCGTCGCAGCGATCACGCCCTTGCGGGAGGCCTTCTCGATCGCGGCCTCTTGAATTAGCACGCGCTGCGGGACGAACCTGATTAGCGAGGAGCGCTCAAGCAGGCCCCGCGCGTCGCTCATCCAGGCAGCCAGCCACCCGTAGCGCGCAGCCAGCCTTCGCTCATCATCGGAGGAGAATTCAAATGCGCGAAGCGAGGCGAGCACTTCGTCCGGGTTTTCAATCTCGCCGGTGCCCATGACGATCACGTGTGAGTTGAAATCGAGCAGCGCCCGCGTGTAGGTCTTTTCGAATCCCCTGCCTATGGATACAGCGATGATCAGGGCAGCCACCGCTACGGCAATCCCCGTAGCCGCCACAGCCCTCATCACCTTGATGGAGCGAGGCATGCCGCAGGGCGAATTCAGGCGGGCGCTTATGAACCCGATTATCTTGACCGAGTTACTCATAGCGCAGCGCCTCTGCAGGGTTGAGCTCCGATGCCTGGCGCACCGGATAGAGCGAAGCGACTATCGCTATCGCAATTCCAGCCGCAGCGGATGCCGCGGACAATATGGGATCGAGATCGACCGGTAGAAAATCAAGATAGTAAGAATCCGGCAAGCGGATCGGCCAGCGCATGGCAGCGAGACAGATTCCGATCCCTGCCGCAAGGCCGATGCATGAGCCTATGGCGCCGATGAAGGCGGCGTTGAGCATGAAGATGACTCTAATCCTCCTGCCTGCTACCCCCACTGCCTCGAGGATGGCCATATCCCGGCGCTTCGCCGCGGTGATCAGCAGGATCACGCCTGAAATGGCGAACGATGCGATGGCCAGCACCATGACCAGGATCGCGCCCATCGCGAGCCTCTCAAGGGCCAGCGCAGCGAAAAGCTTTTTGTTCTGCGCGTCCACTCCCTGAGCCTTCCAGCCTTCAGGCAGCTTTGCCTGCATCGCGCGCAAAACACCTGGCGCATCGGTCGCATCGGCGAGCCGCACCTGCCAGCCTGAGACTGCCTGTTCGCCGAGGAGTCGCTTCGCCTCCTCGATCGACAGGAGAATGTACTTGCTGTCGAGGTCATAGATCCCGGCACGGAACATGCCGGCCACGCGATATATTCGACGATTCGGCATGAGCTCGCCGGAGGGCCCGACTTCAGCAAGCGGGGCAGTGAGCTCGATCTCGTCACCGAAGTCAGGGTGGACCATAAGCTGCCCAACGACCTCGTTTCCAATCACGGCTCCTGGAAGGCCGCGGCCCCCTGCCGAAAGCTCCGAAAAACCCTCGCTTGTCGGCGGGAAGTATATGGAGACTCCGCCCATAGCCCCAAGCTCTGCAGGGTCTATTCCGCGCACGCGCGCGCCCTGAGCGGAGGACTCGCCACCTGCCCTCGATGCAGCGATCACCTCTCCTTGTACAAAGGGCGCCACGTCGCGCACGTCTGCGCCAGCAAATATGGACTCGAGTTCTCCCCGGTTCATATCCTGCGCCGTTGCGACCTTCGTGAGCGTAATGTGGGCATTGAAACCGAGGAGTCGATCGGTCAGCTCGCGCTTGAATCCTCGCATTACGGACATGACCACGATGAGCGCAAGCGTGCCCATCGCGATTGACGCTATCGCAGTGGCGGTGAGAAGCGGTGCGAACCGGCCGGCGCTGCGCGACCATAGGTAGCGCCGGGCGATCCAAGCAGCGAGCCTGAGATTCACGTGCGGTCCTCGCCAGCCTGAGCAGCCTGCTGCTCCTGCTTCTTCTTAAGTAGCGGGAAGAGGATCACGTCGCGTATCGACGGAGAATCCGTTAGAAGCATGACGAGCCTGTCTATGCCGATGCCCTCGCCTGCGGCCGGGGGCATGCCGTACTCCAGCGCGCAGATGTAGTCGTCATCAAAATGCATCGCCTCCTCATTCCCGCCATAGAGCGCCTTGACCTGCTCCTGAAAACGCCCCGCCTGTTCCTCCGGGTCATTCAGTTCCGAGAACGCATTGGCTATCTCGCGGCCGTAGATGTACAACTCGAAACGATCCACGACTTCCGGATCTTTTTCGTTTCTGCGGGAGAGCGGGGAGACTTCGGTCGGATAGTGCGTGATGAAAGTCGGCTGGATGAGCTTCTTCTCTACCGTGAGTTCGAAGATCTCTGTGAGAATTGCGCCGAGCCCCTCCTTCTTTGACTTAAGTTCATCGCCCAGACCCAGGGCGTAGTTGAGCGCCTTCTCCCTTGATGTGAATATCTCGGGGTCGACATTGCCGATCTTCACCAATGCTTCCTTCATCGGATATCGCGCATACGGCGGCGCGAGATTTATCTTAGTCCCCTGATATTCGATCTCGGCCGTACCAAGCACGCGGGTCGCGACCGAGGATATCATCTCCTCGCTCAATCTGATCAGGTCCTCGTAGGTCGCGTAACTCTGGTAAAATTCCAGCATGGTAAACTCGGGATTGTGCTGGATCGATATCCCCTCGTTTCTGAAATTGCGGTTGATCTCAAATACGCGCTCAAAACCGCCGACTACAAGCCTCTTCAGATAGAGCTCCGGCGCAATCCTCAGAAAGAGGTCCTGACCGAGCTTGTTGTGATGAGTGACGAACGGTTTGGCCGCGGCGCCTCCAGGGATCGGGTGCATCATCGGAGTCTCGACCTCGAGAAACTTCTTTGAGACCATGAACTCGCGTATTGCCTGGATGATCTCGGAGCGGCGCACGAAGGTCTGCTTCACGCTTTCATTCACGATGAGGTCGACGTAGCGCTGGCGATATCTGGTCTCGACATCGGTGAGCCCGTGCCATTTCTCTGGAAGCGGACGAACCGCCTTAGTAACGAATCTTAGTTCATCCGCGGCAACAGTGAGTTCGCCCGTCTTTGTGCGGAAGAGCTTGCCTTTAAACCAGCCGAAATCGCCCACATCGAACATCTTATAAAGCTCGAAGTCTTCTTCTTTAAGAGTTTGTTTTTGAACGAAGACCTGAACCCTGCCGGTTCTATCCCTGACCTGCAGGAATGCGGCCTTTCCAAATGCCCTGATCGCCATTATGCGGCCTGCGATGGAAAACGACTTATCCAGCTGCTCAAGGCCAGCGGCATCCATTGCCCCATATCCCTCGAGGATCTCTGCCGCAGTATTCGCGGGAACTATCTCATTGCTGTATGGATTGATCCCCTTTTTGCGGAGCTCTGCGGCCTTACTGCGCCGCAACTCGACGTATTGATTGTCGGAATCAGACATGGCTCCCCTCTCGCCGATAAAACGGAAAGAATCATGAAACAATTGAAATTTCAGGGAGTTATATTTATAGGCAAGAGGAAGTCAAGCGATAAGAGACCCGGCTATTGCCGATAACGCGACAGATAGCGTCCAAACAAAAATTCTGCAACAAAGAGTTGACAAGCCTGGCCTGCGATCTAGTATGACGCCACATCGCACTCTTACATCATCGAATTCTTTGCCAATGCATTTCCATTTACCGATCTTTGGAAACATGCTGCGGCCCGCCTAGATAGTTGTCTCCCTGATCGATTTCAATTCTTCAATAAGTATGACCGCAGCATTCGAACTACTGGACCGCTGGTCCGGACAGGAGGGTGCTATGGGCATGCACTGGAAGGAAGAAATTGTCGAGCCGAGGTGTTGCATCCGCTACAGGTTTCATGCGGTGGGCATTATCCAGGATGATTCTGATTTCAACGACGACGGTTTCCTCTATGATGAGGAGTCATCGGAGTTGGATGACGCAGAGGCGTATCCGCACATCGTCCCTGTGGATCCGGATAGTCCAAAGCACAGCTCGCGCTGAGACAAGAATGTTGAAAGAAACCGAGTTACTCCTTGGCGCTTTGTAGGAGATATCGCCTGATGAACTCGTCGATATCTCCGTCGAGGACAGCATCGACGTTGCCCACCTCGAAATTGGTGCGGTGATCTTTTACCAGGCGATATGGCTGGAGCACATAGGAACGGATCTGGCTCCCCCATTCTATGCGTTTTTTATCTTTTTCCAGCTCCGCCTGTTCAGCCTTCCTCTTTTCCATCTCGAGCTCGTATAGCTTCGAGCGCAAGACCTTCATGGCAGTGGCCTTGTTCTGATGCTGGCTGCGCTCGCTCTGGCAGGCCACGACGATTCCTGTCGGCATGTGAGTAAGTCGAACCGCGGAGTCGGTTTTGTTCACGTGCTGGCCGCCCGCGCCGCCGGCGCGATATGTGTCAATGCGCAGGTCATCGTCGCGAATCTCGACTTCGACGTCGTCCGCGATTTCCGGGAGCACGAAGACAGAAGTAAATGAGGTATGGCGCCTCTTGTTCGCGTCAAACGGCGAGATTCGCACGAGCCTGTGAACCCCGTTCTCGGCCCTGAGATATCCGTACGCATATTCGCCGCTAATGGTCATGGTCACACTCCTGAAACCGGCTCCGTCGCCTGGAGTGAAGTCCACGACGTCGTTTGCAAATCCCCTTGCGTCGGCCCAGCGCCGGTACATCCGAAGCAGCATCTCCGCCCAGTCGCACGCCTCGGTACCGCCGGCGCCTGCATTTATGAACATGATCGCATTGTTGCGGTCGTTCTCAGCGGAGAGCATGCGCCTGAACTCGAGATCATCCAGAGACTTTGCAACGCGCGCAAGCTCCGACCGGCCTTCCGCCTCCAGCTCAGAGGCGCCGCCCTCCTCCGCGAGCTCTATCACAGCCTCCACATTAGCCATGGTTTGGACGAGGTCGTCGCATTGAGAGACCAGAGAAAAAAGGGAATCGCGCTCCTTGTTGAGCTCCCTGGCTCTGTTGGCGTCGTTCCAGAAATCGGGTTGATGTGCTATCGCGTCTATCTCCGCCACGCGCTTGCGCTTTGCATCTACGTCAAAGATGCCCCCGGATCTCGTAAAGCTTCTCACGCAGCTTGTTGAAATTATCCTTCAGTTCTTTGCTCATTGACCTCTTCCTTTCCGATACCTGGCAAATGTAACCATCGCGATGCCTGCAAGCGAGTACGCAATGCACGCCCATGCGAACCAATCGCCGAGCCTGGTGTAAGGTGTAAGTTCATTGAGCAATACCACGGGCGCCACGATCAAGGCGCGGGTGAAGATCGCAGACTCCATGCTCGCCTTGCCGGTAGGCGCTATGATCGCCGAAACGCCGGTGTTGGTCGCCCTCAACAGGAATCGCCTGTTCTCCACAGCCCTGAATACCGAATGCGCGAGATGTTGGTACGGCGCGGACGAAACGCCGTACCAGGCGTCATTAGTGACATTTGCGAGAAGCTGCGCTCCGTTCTTCACCAGCTTGCGCGCTATCTCCGGAAACACATCCTCATAGCAGACGAGGGGCCCGAGCCGCGCTGAGCCGGCCTTGAGCGGCTCATACGATTCTCCGGCTATGAAATTGCCGGCTGGGCGCGTGAGCTTTCGCGCGAAGAAGAAGAGCTTCTTATACGGCACATACTCGCCGAAGGGCACAAGATGCGCTTTGTGATAGCGCCCCTCTATCTTCCCCTTCGCGTCAAAGAGCAGCGCGCTGTTGTAATATTCGCCATCGGGCCTTTCGGATAGCGCGCCAATCAAGAGATACGGAAACTTGCCAAGTTCGTCCTTGTCCATACCCAGTGCACGAGGATCTATCTCGGTCGCTTCAGTGGAGATCGCCCAAGGGAATGCCGATTCCGGCCACGCGATCAAATCCACCGCGGCATCCCGCAGCTGGCGGGTTCCCTGCCTCATGATGCCGACGTTCTCGACGAGTCTGTTCTCAGCCCACTTCATCTCCTGCGCAATATTTCCCTGAACCATGCCGATCTTGAAAATCGGTGCGCCGGCGAATTGCGCCTTTATCTCATCGATCCGGAAGGCCCCATATCCGACGGTGGCGCCGATGAGGACCGCTGTTATGCCTATTTTGGCTGCCAGCATGCGCACGCGTTCACCCCTTATGCGGACGATGATCTCCACTATGCACGCATTGGTCCATACGATGAGAAAGATGATGCCGTAGATGCCGATCAAGTCGGCGATCTGGATGAGATGAAGGTTCCGCCACTGCGACATGGCGATATTGGCCCACGGAAACCCGTTGCACGGAAAATAATTTCTGCAGAACTCCGCGGCGGTCCAGAAGACTGCAAGCCAGGCCACGAATTCGCCTCGCCATCGGAGAGTCACCAGGCGCGCTGCCATAGGGGCCAACGCGACATAGGCGGCGACGATCACCGTGAGAAGCACGAGCACCAGAGCGCTTGTGAGAGAGGACAGGCCGCCGAAGGTGTGCATGGCGCGAAAGACCCAATAGAGCGAACTGCCGTACCATACAATGGCTGAGAGGAATGTGAGAGAGAAGGCCTTTCTCGGAGTAGCCCCTCTTACTGCGGCTATGAGCGGCACCAGCGCCACCCAGGCGAGCCAGCCCATCTCCGGCGCGTGCCATCCGAAGAGAACCGTTGGAAACGAGAAACAGACGAGTACTCCGGACAGCAAGGCGCACAGGATTTGCGAAGACGTCTTCATCTCATCATCCCCTTATAGAACTTTTACCAGCATTTCGAATTCTTTTATTCGCATCATGCACCAATCCCGCCGAGTCTCATCGCCCTGCCCCTTTATGTGCAGCAGGCCATGTATGCCGAGAAGAATGAGCTCATGCGCCAGAGGTTCTCTTCGCTCAAGCGCCTGCCGCCTGGCCGTATCAAGCGAGATCACGATTTCTCCCGCGAGATCCTTCTCATCATCGTACGCGAACGCCAGCACGTCCGTGGGAAAGGGGCTCTTTCGATATTCCGCAGCCAGGCTCGCTATCAGGGAATCGTCCGTGAAGAGCGCGTCCACCCTGCGATCTCCGAAACTCAGGAGGCCGGCGGCGAGGCCAAGCGCTCTTCTCACCCTACACAGATCCGGCCGGATTCGCCGGTGCTCGCTTCTCAGGTGGATTCGCGCCCTCTGTACTGCCCTCTGCGCCGTCATGTTCCATGTCCTTTGTATATTCGATCCGCTGGTGATAGATGCCCAGGAGAGTCATCTCAAATGCCTGAGCGATCTCGTTCAGATCCTTGAGCGTCAGATCGCACTCGTCGAGTTGGGACTCGTTGAACACGTCGTGAATCACGCGCTGCACCATCTGCTGTATCCTGGCCGAGCTCTTTTCCTTGAGCGCGCGCACCGACGCCTCGATCACATCAGCGAGCATGAGGATTGCGGCCTCCTCGCTCTGAGGCTTGGGCCCAGGGTACTCGAAGTCCTTTGGATCGACCTTCATGACCTCGGGATCCTCCATGCCCTTTGCCTTGTCATAAAATACGCCGATCCTCCTCGTCCCATGATGCTGCGGTATAATATCGACTATGACCTTGGGGATTCTGGCTGCCAGGGCCAGGTCCGCCCCGTCCTTCACGTGCGCTGCGACGATAAGTGCGGACATATGCGGCGTGAGCCTGTCGTGTCTGTTCTCGCCCGGCCTCATGTTCTCGATAAAGTAGAGCGGTTTTTTGATCTTGCCTATATCGTGGTAATAGGCCGCCACGCGCACGAGTAAGGGGTTAGCGCCTATTGCCCGCGCCGCCGCCTCGCCGAGCAGACCGACCATATGGGAATGATGATATGTTCCCGGGGCACGCACGATGAGCTCGCGGAGCAATGGATGATTCAAATTCGCAAGCTCGAGCAGCTTGATATCCGAGGTGTAGCCGGAGATCGATTCAATCATGGGCGCGGCTATCATCGCGTAGATCGCCGCGCCGATTCCGGACAGGAAAGCGAAGAAGACGCCCCAGGCGATCTCGCCGAAAGAATACGCGCCTGTGGCGGATGCATTGGCGATCAGATAAATTCCGAACACTGCAAACGCTCCGGCGATTCCGGTGATGGCGCCTGCCTTTATGATCTGGCTTCGGCGATCGACGTTGGCCACTGCAATTATCGCAACTATGCTCGTGATCAGGCTGAATGCGACAAACCGCACGTCCGCCTCGACAAAGAGGCCCGACACAACGCTTAATACGATCGCAAACATCACCGTGATCTCGGCCCCGAAGAACATCCTGAGAAGCATCGCGCCGCCCGCAACCGGCGCGGCATAATTGAGAGTGGAGATCGCCATGTCGAAGAAGAGCTGGTCGCGTATTGCCGGCGCCAGTATGAGCGAAAAGCGCATGAGGATCAGTATCGAGAGACCGACGAGGGCCATGAGCACATGATCGCTGCGCGTAACCCTGATCCTTCGGAAAAACCTCTCTATGAGATAGAACGGAAGCGTGATCAGCAGCAGTACAAGTATGAACGTTCCGGCGAATTCGAGATGATATGCGCTCAGCCGTTTCTCCATCTGGATGCCCCGCAGCACCTTGATGTGCCACGGCTCAAAACGGGCCCCTTCCCTTACGATCATCTCGCCGGCATTCACCTTTATGATCACGTTCTTCACATTGGCGGCAGCCGCTTCGCGACGGAGGTTTGTCTCAGTGCGGTTGAATGTGCAGTTAGGCACCACGAGAGATCTGGCTATCGTTATTATCGCATCCGATACTGCCGCGTCCCTGAACGCGCCCCCTG
>Ga0265292_1003150_pt1 | contig 10420 bp, 10 predicted proteins | sample Munlanlewell296A_FD_189080 | JGI IMG/M metagenome (GOLD analysis project Ga0265292, IMG submission 189080) | Leachate microbial communities from a municipal landfill in Southern Ontario, Canada - Leachate well 296A | ecosystem: Engineered > Solid waste > Landfill > Unclassified | place: Canada... | reverse complement strand
ACTGTTTTCGGCAATTTTATCAGCGAGTTTTGGATGATTTTTTAAGAAGGGATCCTTGTTGATAATTTCGGCGGCGGATTTTCTAGCTTTTTCAATTGTAATGAAATCAGTCAGGCTGGCCATTTTTAAATCCGGGATGCCGCTTTGGCGGACGCCGTAAACTTCGCCCGGACCTCGCAGTTTGAGGTCGATTTCAGCCAGTTCAAAGCCGCTATTATGGCTTTCCATAGCTTTCATTCGCGTATTTCCTTCTTCCGAGAGGGTACCGGTAAAGAGAAAACAGTAGGATTGATGGGTTCCCCTACCCACCCGACCGCGAAATTGATGGAGCTGGGCCAAACCGAAGCGTTCGGCACCTTCAATCAGCATGATGGTTGCGTTTGGAATGTCGATGCCGACTTCGATAACCGAGGTCGAGACCAAAATGTTTATTTTGTTGTCCTTGAAGTTGGACATGATTCGATCTTTTTCTTCCTGCTTGAGTTTGCCGTGGAGCATGCCGAGTTTGAGATCCGGAAAGATGTGCTCTTTGAGACGGGCGTATTCCTCCTGAACGGATTTGAGCTCGAGAGTGTCGGATTCATTGATCAGCGGGCAAACAATGAAGGCCTGACGACCTTTCTTGATCTGGTCTTCTATCCAGCGATAAGCGTCGAGGCGTTTTTTTTCGGGGACGACGCGGGTGATGATTTGCTGACGGCCACGCGGCATTTCGTCGATGACGGAGATGTCTTGATCGCCATAAATTGTGATGGCGAGAGTTCGTGGAATTGGTGTAGCTGTCATGCTTAGGAGATGTGGCGAGCCGAAACTCTTTAAGATTTCGCGTTGTTTTACTCCGAAGCGGTGTTGTTCATCGATGATGGCGAGGCCGAGTTTGTGAAATCCGATATCTTCCTGAATAAGCGCGTGCGTACCGATGACGATGTCGGCTGTGCCGGTTTTCATTTGATTTTTGATGATATCTTTTTGAGAGTCGATTGTGGAGCCGGCGATAAATTGGATATTTAAATTGAATTCGCGGAGTGTTTTCAGAAAAGTCTGATAATGCTGCTTGGCCAAAATTTCCGTTGGGGCCATGATGGCGACCTGATAGCCGTTTTTTACCGTGTTTAAGGCCGCCAGAGCGGCGACGATGGTTTTTCCGGAACCTACGTCACCTTGAATCAGGCGGCTCATGGGAATGGGTTTGTTTAGATCCGTGAGGATTTCTTTGAGGACGCGTGTTTGGGCGTTGGTCAGTTCGAATGGAAGTTTCTCAATGCATTGCTTGAGGAAATCGGTGTGAATAGTGAGGCTTTTTTTCTGATCGGCGGAAATTTGCTGCCAGTGCCATTTTTTTTGAAGAACTTTGAGTTGCAGTAAAAAAAGTTCATCGAAGGCGAGGCGTTCACGGGCCCGATTCAGCATTTCATCGTTTTCAGGAAAGTGAACATTTTTGATGGCGGTTTTGTAATCGACGAGATCGTGCGCCTGAATTGTTTCCGGCGGCATGTATTCTTCAAAAAGATCAGTCCAGTGATCGATGAGCGGCTTGAGCTTTTCCCGAAGCCACTTGGAGCTGATGCCTTCGGTTTCGTGATAGACCGGCACGATGCGGCCGGTGTGAATTTGTTCTTCGTATGGTTTGATAAGTTCGTAGGCTGGAGAAACGAGAGAAATCTTGCCGGAGGAAATTTTCGCTTTGCCGGTGAGAATGATTTCTTTTTTTCTTGGAAGCATTTTGATCAAGTGCGGTTGATTGAACCAGATGACTTCGATGGAGCCGGTGTCATCACTGAAAAGTCCGCGGGTGATCTTTTTTCCCGCGCGGCTGCGGATATTGAAGAGCGTTGTTAACTTTCCTTTGATGGTGTTTGTCTCGTCAATTTTCAGATCGGAAATTTGCGTGAAAGCGCTTTTGTCCTGAAAATCACGTGGAAAATACGTCAGCAAGTCGCGGACAGTGCGGATACCAAGAAGTTCCAGACGGCCAAGATGTCTTTTGGTTGTGCGTAAGACGGTAGATAAATCCCGATCCAACATTATTTTGAAATGACTTTGATGAATTTGCGTTTGCCCACTTGCAGTAAGTGCTCTTTTTTAATTTCGACTTCCTGTTCCGGTGATGCCACTTTTTCTCCGTCGAGTTTGACTCCCCCACCCTGAATCAGCCGACGGGCTTCACCTTTCGAGGCGGTGAGTCCGGTCTCGGCGATCAGGTCGACTATGTTCCATTTTAATTTGGAAAGTTTGCGAGTACTGATGTCGTTCGGCAATCCTTTGTGTGAAAAAATTTCAATGAATTCTTTTTCGGCCTGTGTGGCGGCGGATTTGTCATGGTATAGCGTGACTATTTCCCGTGCCAGACGCATCTTTAGGTCGCGAGGATTTTCGCCTTCTTTAAGCTCTTGTTTCACTTTTGCAAGTTCAGTCAGAGACAGGTCGGTGGCCAATTCAAAGTAGCTTGTAATCAACGTGTCGGGGATGGACATGGTTTTGCCATACATGTCCTTTGGACTTTCGTTTACGCCGATATAGTTGTCCAGACTCTTGCCCATTTTGTCATGGCCGTCGGTACCGACGAGCAGTGGAACCGTGAGGATGCTTTGAGGTGGTTGACCGTAGGCCTTTTGAATCGGGCGGCCGGCCAACAGGTTGAAAGTTTGGTCAGTGCCACCAAGCTCAAGATCAGTTTTTAATGCGACGGAGTCATATCCCTGCATCAGAGGGTAGAGAAATTCGTGCATGTAAATTTCGCGATTTTGTTTGATGCGATCCTGATACATGTCGCGATGGAGCATTTGTTGGACGGTAAAAATTTGAGCGAGGCGGATGACATCTGCAAAAGTAAGTTTGCCCAGCCAGTCGGCGTTCCATGCTATTTCAACTTTTTTTGTGTCGAGAATTTTGGAGACCTGATTTAAATATGTCTTTGCATTTTTCTCCAATTCAGATTGAGTTTTTGGTTTGCGGGCGTCTTTGCGATCGCTTGGATCACCAATCTGGCCGGTAAAATTTCCAAAAAGAAGTTGAATGTGATGACCGGCAAGTTGAAATTCACGCAATTTTTTTATGACAACCATGTGGCCGATGTGGAGATCGGCACCGGATGGATCGATTCCAAGTTTGATCCGCAATTTTTTTCCGGATTTTAATTTGGTCTCGAGTTCGCTACGGACGATAACTTCCACAACTCCCCTTTCCAATAAAGTTTTTAGATCGGGTTTCATGTGCTCAAGTTATCAAAATGAAACTTAAAAGGCAATCGGGCTGTTTCTTGGTTTCTGGAAGCTAGGTCAAATAGGCTTGACATATGTTTCAGTAGGACTATACTCATCCTCCTATCAACTTAACAAAAGCGGTATGCTAGAAGAAAAGCTGTGCCAAATAGGTTTGACAGCAAATGAGGCGAAGGTTTATCTGGAGATGTTGCGGATCGGTCCGCAGGGCGCAAGTGTCATAGCCAAGCGCTCCGCGCTGAATCGAACGACCACGTATTCGATACTGAAGGAGCTGGCAAAGAAAGGGATAGTTAGTTCCTGCGTGGAAGCAAGATGTAAGCTTTTTCAGGCCAACGATCCCAATGCTTTGGTGGGATATCTGGATCGGCAAAGCAAGACCTATGAATATTATAAAGGTGAAATTTTGACTGTAATTCCGCAACTCCGTGAAATGACCGGTCATTATCATTTCAAGGGGCCGGTCGCGAAGTATTATGACGGGATCGCCGGTGTGAAATATGTAATACAGGATACTTTAAGTGCCAAGGGCGAAATTTTAGCATATCTGGCTTTGGACAGATGGTTGAAAACAGGTTTGAAAGGTTATCGTGATTTGCCTATTCTAAAGCGCAATGTACCGCTAAGGGCGGTGGTAATGGATACTCCGGAGACGCACTCTTTTTTGAGTGAAAATCACGACCCGGAGAACTCAATGACAAAAATTTTGTATGTAAAACCGGAGCAAAATTCCGGTTTTTTTGAAAATGAGATCAATATTTATGACGATAAAGTTGCGATTATTCATCTGGAAAAAGGTGCGGAATACGCCCTGCTGATTGAGAGTAAAGAGGTCGCCATGACGCAGAGGGCGATTTTTGAATTGGCATGGAAAGGCTTCCAGGAAAGGTGATTTCCTTGCCAATCCCCTTCTATCTTGCGAAGATTCAACTATGAAAATTCAAAAAATTTATGAAGATCAGGATATTTTTGTAATTAACAAACCTGCGGGTTTATTGACGCATCCGGCGTCCGGAAAAGTGGAGGATTCTATTTCGGGTATTTTTGAAAAACAGATCGAAAGCGGTGTTGGTCAGGAGGGGCGGGCCGGGATCGTGCACAGGCTGGACAAGGATACCTCGGGTTTGCTGATTTTGGCTAAGACACAACGTGGATATGATTACCTGATAAAGCTTTTTAAAGGAAGGAAGATAAGAAAAAGGTATATGGCTCTTGTGTATGGCAGGCCGAAACACCCTGAAGGAGTGATTGATTCGCCGATCGGGAGAAATTTGAAGACGAGAAATAAAATGGATGTGGTGGGTGAGGATTTTGGGAAAAATGCGATTACCAGATATAAAGTCGTGGATGAATTTACGGTGAAGGATATCGGTGTTCTGTGTTTGATAGAAGCGGAAATCGAGAGTGGAAGGACGCATCAGATCCGTGTGCATATGAAGGCGATCGGACATCCGGTTGTTGGCGATACTTTGTATGGTCCGAAAAAACTGAATTTTAATTTTGGAAAAAGGTTTGGTTTGAAAAGGCAGTTTTTGCACGCTGCGGAACTGGAATTTGAATCTGTGGACAAGAAAAAACTGAATCTTAAGGCGGAATTGGCCGAGGATTTGAAAGGAATTTTGACTAAGCTTTCTTTTTAGCCGGAGTTTTTTTGGTAGCTGGAGCTTTTTTTACGGCCTTTGGAATAGTCGCTTTTGTTTCGGCTTTTGGGGTCTCTTTTTTGGCGACGCCGGTTTTGATGTCGGTGATTTCAATTTTGGTCAGATCCTGACGGTGACCGCGCTTTCTTTGATAGCGTTTTTTGGCCTTGAATTTGAAGATCAAAGCTTTTTCACCTTTGAAATGTGAGACGACATTGGCTTTTACCTGAACTCCTGCTACGAAGGGCTGACCGATGGTCATTTTTCCTCCGTCGCTCAAAATAAGGACCTTGTCGATTTCAAAAGAGTTTCCTTCTTTGGAGTCGACTTTTTCGACGGTCAATTGACTGCCTTTTTCGACCCGAAACTGTTTACCGCCGATTTCGATGATTGCGAACATGATTTTTCTTAAATTTGCAGAGAGAGTCTATGGAAAAAGCCGTTTTTGGTCAAGCTGATTTCAGGAGATCAATTTTTGAAGTTCTTTGGCGGCTTCTTGGATGGATTTTTTGAGGTGGGATAGTTCGTCGGAATTGAAGTCGGAAAGCACGAAACTGGAGGTATCTTGAGCAGATGGAGCTGATACTCCCCTGCTCTCTATGCCAATGCGGATGCGTGGGAACTCTTCGGTGCCGAGCTGTTCAATGACTGATTTTAGGCCGTTGTGTGTCCCTGCGGAGCCCTTTTGGCGGATGCGAATTTTACCAAGCGGCAGGTCGACATCGTCGTAAATGACAATGAGATCTGCTGGTGTGAGCTTGTAAAAATTTAAAATTTTACTGACCGCTTCACCGGAAAGATTCATCAATGTAGCTGGTTTAACAAGAATGAGGTTTTTTGTTTTCGCAATCATGGCTTTGAATTTTGCTTCTTCCTTCCATGTAAGATCTTCGAATTTTTCGGCAAAATGATCCAAAAAAATGAAGCCGGTGTTGTGCCGATTTTGGCTGTATTTAGCGCCGATATTGCCGAGACCGACGATAACTTTCATATTTATGGTCGATAAGAAATATCTTTTCCTTTGATGCGGATTATATCACCAATTTCAATTCCTTTTCTTTGAAGTGCGCGATTGATGCCGAGGCGGTCAAGATAATGATAAATTCTTTCGAGGCCTTCCGGGTTGCTGAAATCTGTCATGATTACCAGCTGATCCATGCGGCCGCCGGAAAGATGAAAAACACGATGATCGCCTTCGGTAGTTTTACCGTCAAAGTGGTATTTGATTTTTTCAAGGTGAGGACGCAGGACGGGAATCATATCGGACTTTTTTGTTTTGACCGGAGTTTTCTTTCTGATCTTTTCCAGATGCTCGAGAATGGCGAAAAGAAGCGGTTTTAGATTTCGATGAGTGGCGGCGGAAATGCTGAAAATTTTGGCTTTTTTAGTAACTTTTTGGAGAGATTTGATTTGTTTTGCCAATTGTTTCTCGTCGACTAGGTCGATTTTATTTAGAACGATCAGTTCCGGTTTTTTTGCCAGATTTTTGTCGAATTCTTTTAGTTCTTCGCGAATGACTGTGTAATTTTGGTCCGGCTTTTCGAGGTAAACATCAATAAGATGAACGAGAATTTTGGTGCGGCTGACGTGACGGAGAAACTGGTGACCTAGGCCTTTTCCCTGACTGGCGCCCTCGATGAGGCCTGGGATATCACAGACAACAAAGCTTTCATTTGCGTCGCCGCCGAATTTGCTCATGGAGACGACTCCGAGATTTGGAACGAGAGTGGTGAATGGGTAGTCCGCGATTTTTGGGCGGGCGTTCGAAATAACTGAAATAAGTGTGGATTTACCCGCTGACGGAAGTCCCATTATTCCGACATCAGCGACCATTCGTAATTCCAATAAAATTTCTTTGTCTTCGCCCGGCTCGCCCAGCTCGGCGATGCGTGGAGTCTGACGGGTGGAACTTTTGAAATGAGTGTTTCCCAAGCCACCTTTGCCACCCCGTACAATGATAATTTCTTCATCCAAATCGGAAAGATCGGCAAGAGTTTCGGATTTGTCTTTGGTATAGATAACTGTGCCTTGAGGGACTTCAAGAATGAGATCCTGTCCGGATTTTCCGGACATTTTTTTGCCATGGCCCGGTTCGCCATTTTCAGCACGATATGTTTTCTGTGACGTGAGGTGGCTCAAAGTGTTCAAATTCTCATTTACCTTGAAATGAATGCTGCCGCCACGACCGCCGTCGCCGCCATCCGGACCGCCTTTGTCCACGTATTTCTCGCGGCGAAGACTGACGCAACCGTCGCCGCCTTTTCCTGCGATCACTTTGATTTGAAGCTCGTCACAAAACATAATTCCTTTTAATATTTGCGTTTACTATATCAGGGAATTTTGTTAAATTACCAGCGTTCTTTGGCCCAGATGGCGGAACTGGCAGACGCGCGGGACTCAAAATCCCGTCCTAGCGATAGGGTGAGGGTTCGATTCCCTCTCTGGGCACCAGAAAATTTTTTCTATGACAGAGTTTTTTCAAATGTTTCTAAATTTCAGCGCTGATTTGGGATACTGGGGAATAGTTTTGCTGATGACACTGGAGAGCACTTTTATTCCCTATCCGTCCGAGTTGGTGATTCCACCTGCGGCGTATTTGGCTTATAGCGGTGAGATGAATCTGCTTTTGGTGATTTTGGCCGGAACGGCGGGGAGTATGATAGGGGCTACGATTAATTATGTGATCGGAATGGTGCTGGGCAGGACGGTGGTGTATGGATTGGCAAAGCGGAATTTCGCAAAATATTTGCTGATCAAACATCACCATATTGTGAAATCGGAAAATTTGATTTTGAAATACGGAAATGTGGCGACTTTTATCGGCAGGTTGATTCCGGGGGTGAGACATTTGATTTCTTTGCCGGCCGGTTTCGCGAAAATGCCGTATTGGACATTTTTGTTTTATACGTTTTTGGGAGCTGGACTCTGGGTGACGTTTTTGGCTGTGAATGGCTATTTTTTTGCGGCAAAATTTTGAAGGGTTTTGATGAGGGTTTTGGTGTTTTTGCCTACTGAAAACCTGTGTTTGTCGATTTGAATTACCGGAGCGACGCCATTGATGCTGGAGGTGATGAAAATTTCTTTTTGTTTCAGGAGTTGTGGGAGTTTGATGTTTTTGAATTTGGTTTTGAAGGGGGAAATTTTAAAAATGAGATCGCGGATAGTGCCGGCAAGAACATTGTTTTTTGGAGTGCAGAGAGTGTCTTTTTCAAACCAGAAGATATTGGAACGTGAACCTTCGGTGACGAAGCCGTTTTGATCGATGAGTATGGCTTCAAAAAACCCCTGTTTTTGGGCTTGAGAGTGGCTTAAATAAGTTTCGAGATAGGAGATGGTTTTGGCAGTCGGAATAGGACGCTGGATGAGGATGGTTTTGCATTTTACGCCTTTCGCAAGATCCTTTTGTTTGAGTTCTGTAGAAGTGATGAGAAGACCTTCGGCGACGGCGATGATTTTTATTCTTTGATTTGAACGTGGCGATTTCGTGGAAATTTTCTGGAGCATTGCTTCTATTTCGGATTTGGAAGATTTGATTTTTAAATTGATCTGTTTGGCCGAATCGAAAAGTCTTTGAATATGCTCTTTGCTCTGAAAGATGCGGTGATTGAAGGTGCGGAGAGTCTCAAAAACGCCAACTCCGTACATAAAAGTCGGTGAAAGCATGGAGATTTTTGCTTTTGAGGCATGGATGAATTTGTTGTTGAAGAGGATAATCATTTTAGAATTTTCATAAAAGATTTGGCCTTGTCGTATGTTTCGCGGAGCTCGGCGTGTTCGGTGGAGTCGTAGACGATGCCGCCGCCGACTTGCAGGTAGAGTGTAGCATTTTTTTTGATGATTGTGCGGATGGCGATGCTGAAATCGAGATCGCCGTTTGGTTCGATGATGCCGATTGTTCCCGTGTAAATGCCGCGGGTGGTTGGTTCGAGCTCGTCGATGATTTCGATGGCGCGTTTCTTTGGACAGCCGGCGATGCTGCCGCCCGGGAGCATGGAGAGCAGGGCTTCTACGGTTGAAATTTCAGGTATAAGTCTGCCGATGATTTTTGAAAATGTATGCCAAACGGTTGGGTTTTTTTGCAGCTTGCGATGGATGGTGACTTTGACTGTTCCGCTGGTGCATACTTCGTTCAGATCGTTGCGGAGGAGGTCGGTGATCATGTTTAATTCCGCTGCTTCTTTGGCATTTTCGAGAAGGTCTTTGGCTAATTTTCTATCTTGAGTTGTTGTTTTGCCGCGTGGACGTGTTCCTTTGATTGGATAGGTTTCAATATTACGATTCTTTATTTTGATAAATCTTTCAGGCGAGGCGCTCAAAATTTGGAAATTAGGGCCTTCCATATAGGAGAGAAAATCAACCGGATTTGTGGCTGCAACCTTGGTAAAGAGATACCGTGCCGATGCGGTTGTTTTTCCCTTCAAGCGATGGGTTAAGTTGATTTGATAAATTTCTCCGGCTTTTATGTAGTCTTTGATTTTAAGGTAAGCGTTTTTGTATGCTTTTTCCGTGATTTCGGCTTTGAAATTTTGATTTTTTGCGTTTGATTGTTTGAAGATTTTGCGTTTGGAAATTTCCAAAATCAGTTTCGGGAAGTTTTTGTTTTGAAAATGTAGAACGGTTTTTTTGTTTTCAAAAGTGAGACAATTTTCGAAAGCGAGGAAATAAATGTCAGGCAGTTTGAGGTCGTCTTTGGCCGTTGATTTGACATCGTGGAGGATGCGGCCGAGGTCATAAGATAAATAGCCGATCAGGAGTCGGTGTTTCTTTTGGTTCTTGGTGATGAAAGCGTAAAATTGCTTTAGATTGAGAGGACTTTTGGCTTTTAGGATAAATCGACCGCAGGGATTAAAAGCGAGTGTGTTTTGAAAGAAGCAAACGGATTTTTCTTTAATGGAAAGTTGCTGGAGAAATTTTAATGGATCTAGTTTTTTGAAATTAATTTTAGAAATTCGCTGCGGGTTTTAGAGTTTTTTAGAAAAAGTCCGCGGAATGCGGAAGTTGTCATGGTGGAGTTTTGTTTTTCCACGCCGCGGGCGAGCATGCAGAGATGCTGGGCTTCGATGACGATACCAACGCCTTTTGGATTGAGTAATTTGCTTAAGGTATCAGCAATTTGGCTGGTGAAACGTTCCTGATTTTGGAGACGGCGGGCGAAAATTTCCACGATGCGCGGGAGTTTGGAGATGCCGACGATTTTTTTTCGGGGGATGTAGCCGATGGAGATTTTTCCAAAGAACGGAAGCAGGTGATGTTCGCAGGTGGAATAGAAATCGATGTTTTTGCAGATGATCATTTCGTCGTAGTTTTCCTTATCGAATTCCGTGATGAATTTCCTGGCTTCCCTTTGGTAGCCTCCAAAAAGTTTTTCATAGGATTTGGCGACCCGGTGCGGAGTGTCTTTTAGGCCTTCACGATCGGGATTCTCCCCTATTTCCTTGATGAGTTCACGGACTAGTTTTTCGATCTTTTTTTGATCCATGGTTGTTTTTTAGCGGCGATTTCGGCAAGCGGAATCAAGACGAAAGCGCGATTTTGAATTTCCGGATGAGGGATAATCAG
>Ga0265292_1003149_pt1 | contig 10421 bp, 5 predicted proteins | sample Munlanlewell296A_FD_189080 | JGI IMG/M metagenome (GOLD analysis project Ga0265292, IMG submission 189080) | Leachate microbial communities from a municipal landfill in Southern Ontario, Canada - Leachate well 296A | ecosystem: Engineered > Solid waste > Landfill > Unclassified | place: Canada... | reverse complement strand
CAGTTTCGCTGCCAGCGCGTTATAGAGCACGTCGCTCATCAGGGACGATTTGCCCGACCCCGAGACGCCCGTGATGCAGACAAACTTGCCGAGCGGGATGTTGACGGTAATATCTTTCAGGTTGTTAGCGCGCGCCCCCACCACGGTCAGCATTTTGCCGTTGCCTTCGCGCCGCTTCTTCGGCACCGGGATATGCTTACGTCCTGAAAGGTACGCGCCGGTCAGCGACTTGGGATGGGCGATGATTTGTGCGGGTGTGCCTTCAGCGATGATTTGCCCGCCGTGCTCACCCGCGCCGGGCCCCAGGTCAATGACCCAGTCGGCGGAGCGGATGGTATCGTCGTCGTGCTCGACCACCAGCACGGTGTTGCCGATGTCACGCAGGCCTTTGAGCGTGGTCAGCAGCCGGTCGTTATCACGTGGGTGCAGTCCGATGGACGGCTCGTCCAGCACGTACAACACACCCACCAGTCGTGAGCCGACCTGCGTCGCCAGGCGAATGCGCTGGGCCTCACCGCCCGAAAGCGATCCGGCGGAGCGGTGCAGGGTAAGGTATTCCAGGCCGACATTCACCAGAAAGCCCAGACGCGAGACGATCTCTTTCAGAATTCTGTCGGAGATGGCTTTCTGGCGGGCGGTGAGGGGAGTTTCTGATCCCGCCAGCCGCCTGGCCCATTCGAGTGAGCGCAACACCGGCCACTCGGTGATTTGCAATATATTGGTGCCATCCACGGTGACAGCCAGCGCTTCGGGGCGCAGACGTTTGCCCTGACAGGTCGGGCAGGGCCGGTCGGACATGTATTCGCTGATCTTCTCGCGGATATATTCCGAGTTCGTCTCGCGGTAGCGCCGCTCCAGGTTGCCGATCACGCCCTCGAAGGCGGTGTCGAACGTCGCCTGGCGTCCGTCGCGATTGTGATAGTGGATGCGGACTTTTTCGCCTTTGGTGCCATGCAAAACAAGATTCTGATGCTCGGCAGGCAAATCCTTGATGGGCTTATTCATATCAATGTGATAATGCTGCGCCATGGCTTCGAGCATTTGCCAATAATAGCCGGGATTCCCGTCCTCGTGGACGTTGTTCCATTCCATGGCGATCAGCGCACCGTCGGCGAGAGATTTCTCCGGGTCAATCACGCGGTCGGGGTCAATTTCGAGTTTATTGCCCAGTCCCTGACAGTCTGGGCAGGCGCCGTGCGGGGTGTTGAACGAGAAGGTGCGCGGCTCGATCTCCGGGATGCTGATGCCGTGCTCCGGGCAAGCGAGGTGCTCGGAGTAATGTAAATCGTGGTTCTCTTCGGCTTTTTCTGCCAGGACTTGAACAGTGAGATATCCATCTCCGAACTTGAGGGCGGTCTCGACTGAATCTGTCAGCCGGGTGATGTTTGCTGTCTGCTCCTGGTCGGACCCGGAACCGGATACCACCAACCGGTCCACCACCGCCTCGATGGTGTGGATCTTGTAGCGGTCGAGGCTGATTTCATCATCCAGGTTGTAAATGGTCCCGTCAACGCGGACACGCGCGAACCCGGCTTTGCGGATCTCCTCGAAGACGGCCTGGTAGGTCCCTTTGCGGCCGCGCACCACTGGCGACAGGACCAGGATGCGGGTGCCCTCCGGCAATACCCCGACTGCATCTACAATTTCCTGGGCAGATTGCTTGACCACTTCCCGCCCGCAAATCGGGCAGTGGGGGACACCGATGCGCGCAAAGAGAAGGCGCAGGTAGTCGTAGATTTCGGTGACAGTCCCAACGGTCGAGCGCGGGTTATGAGAGGTGCCTTTCTGGTCAATGGAAACGGCCGGGGAGAGACCTTCGATGTAGTCTACATCAGGTTTCTGCATCTGGCCGAGGAACTGACGGGCATAAGCAGAGAGCGACTCAACATAGCGTCGCTGACCTTCGGCGAAGATGGTGTCGAACGCCAGGGAGGATTTGCCGGAGCCGGAGAGACCCGTGATAACCACCAGTTTGTCACGCGGAATCTCGACAGTGATATTCTTGAGATTGTGTTCGCGTGCACCGACCACGCGGATGACGTTAGAGGACATGCGAACCTCGTTTTGGGGGATGTAATGCGATTATAGCACAAATGTTTTATGTATGACTCATGCGCTTTGGTGCGCGAAATGGTATTATAGTGGAACTTTCTAAACCCGGCGGGGTTTAATTTATCAAATCCCGCCGGCAGGGATAAATCTATGCCGGAAACCGAAGCCGCGCGGAGAAGTGCTGGAGCACACTTCGTTTGTCCTGCGTGGCGGAATCAGTGAACGTAGAATTCGATCTTAGCCAAGGAGGCAGATTATGTTACGTATCGTAACCGATGGCGCAGCCGATGTTCCCGCCGGATGGGAAAAGGAATATGACATTGATGTCATTCCCATCAACATCCAATTTGGGGAGAAAACCTACTTGCAAAATGTTGACTTGGACAGCGAGGGTTTCTACAAGCTGGTGGACGAAAGCAAGAAGATCCCCAAGACTTCCCAACCCTCCCCGCATCAATTTATGGAATTCTACAAAAAGATCGCTCAAAAGGGCGATACCATCCTATCCGTCCATGTGACAAGCAAACTCTCTGGAACATACGCCTCGGCTGTGGCAGCCGCGGAGGAATTGAAAAATATGTTCAGGGTTGCACCGTTCGATTCAGCCGGAGGCTCGCTGGGACTGGGGCTGATGTGCCGGGAAGCGCGCAAGATGGATCGGGCCGGTAAAAGCGTGGAGCAGATCGTCAAATACCTGGAAGGCATACGCGACCGCGTCCGCATCATCCTGACACTGGATACGCTCGAATATGCCCGTATGAGCGGCCGCGTTGGCACTCTCTCCGCCGCGCTTGCCTCGTTGCTGAATGTTAAGCCGATTGCAGTGCTCAAAAATGGTTTGGTGGATATGGTGGAAAAAGTGCGGACTCGCAAAGTTGCCCTGGATCGCATCATCGAAATGGCTGTGGAAGAGTTTGGCAATCAGCCGATCTATCTGGGCATCATCCATGCCCGCGATATCACCTCTGGCAATGTCTTGATGGCGGAGGCGAAGAAACGTTTAAACAGCAAAGAGACGGTGTTGACCGACCTTTCCATTTCGCTGGCCGCAAACTTTGGCCCCGGCACTGTTGGATTGGTGCTCTACCCGGTCGAATAGGTTTGTGCTCGAAAGATTCAATAAACGGCTCGCAAGAGCCATCTAATTTTTTTATAACCCTGTATTCTACCCGCGTGAAAATGTCCCACTTGGTGAGCATACCAACGGAGCATCTGACGCCATTCTGGTAGCATCGTGCATACAGCCAATAGCAGACCTCCAAGGCTGATCAGCCTCGGAGGTCTGCGTGCGTCTCATCATCCTGGAGAGTAGAGTCCTCATGGGTCAGGACGTAGAAACTTCGCTCATTATCATGGACGAAGTCGGTGACCAGATAACCGGTTGCAAAGGCGTTCTCGAAGACTTCACGGGTGTAAAAGCGCCAGTCGCGCGCCAGGGGCAGGTCAGCGGCCTTCAGGGCCGGGAAATCGGACGGGATTTCGATAAGCAGCAGCGTGCCCGTCAGCGTGGTAGTCCCGGTTCCAGCACGGGGCGAGGAAGTTTCTTCCGGCGGACAGAGCGCAGGCCCCCGGTCCGTGTGCGCTTCGAACAGAGTCGCTTCGGCGGTGCGGTAGTGGTCGAGGGTCAGGGCCGGGCGTGAGCGGCGGCTGAGGCGTCGTTCCACGCGTTTGGTATTCAGCCACCAGTCCACTTGGAAACGGTCGGAAGGCAGGCCGGCGTTCAGGCCGTCGCGCATCTCGCCATATTCGGAACGCAGGTAAGTATTGCAGACCGCGCCCAGACGGGAAATATTGAGATGGGCGTTGCGACTGAGCAGAGGGTCGTAAGTCCAGGTGATACGGTCGAGGCCCTGTTTACGGACCATCTGCCACTGGGCGCGCTTGAGGGCAAAGCCGATGCCTTTCCCGTTCCAATCCAGATGGACGCCGAGAATGTGTGAGTGGTGTTTCAGACGTGGACCGTCGGGCGTTGTATAGATTCCAGGAAACCCGAAAGATACACCCACCAGGTCATCCTCCACGAATGCGCCGAGCACCAGCCCGCCGTTATGGACCGCAGCCAGCAGCATGTGGGCCGGTATAACGTCGGTCTCGGAGCCAAGCCAGACCAAGCGCTGAAGCGCCTCGACGGCGGTCATCTCTTCGGGGGTTTCCAGGAGGCGGATGGTCCACTCAGACATAATGGGTAAACAGCCTGCGGAGCAGTTGCCGGGTCCAGGGAACGTTGCGCAGGTAGTCCAATCGGGAGGCGAAACGGGCGGGCATCAGTCCGAAGATGCGCGTGATCGTGTCCACCGGGCAGGTGCGGTTGACGGCCAGGTAATCCAGCCAGAAGATCGAGGCAGGGAAGCGCGGAAAGATGGATTCCATGATGATGGTCAGGGCGCGCATGGATTGCGTCGGCCAGTTGACCAGCAGACGCCGCTGGCCGGTTACTTCCATAATTGTCTCGGTCAACTGGCGCAGGCTGATGTACTCACTGCCGCCCAGGTCGTAAGTCTGGTTGAGTGTTTCGGGGTTATCGAGGGACCAGATGAGACAGGTGACCAGGTCCTCGATCCACAGCGGCTGGAGGAGCGTCTCACCCTTGGCTGGCAGGGGCAGGAAACCGGGAGCGGCGGTCAGTAGCATCGCCAAACCGGTGGTGAATTCGTCACCCGGACCGAACAGGACCGAGCCGCGCAGGATTGTGTGCGGGACCCCCGACTTGCGGACGTATTCCTCGGCGATACCTTTGGCTTTGAGCACCGGGAAACCGGCGGCCCGCCCGGCGCCCAGGTGGCTCAGGTAGAAGAGACGTCCAACGCGGGCATCCGCGGCGGCTGCGCACAGCGCCCGCGTGCCGTCTATGTCCACGGCCTGCAGGTTGGCGCGCCTGCCCTCGCCCTCTCCCCCTGCCAGATGGTAGATTGTTTCCACGCCGCGCATGGCGGCGCGCAGACCTTGCACATCGCTCAGGCTGGTGACAGCCACTTCGACCGGCACGCCGGTGGGCAGGCGGGGCGTACGCGGCGACGGCCGCAGCAAAATACGGACCTGGTGGCCGGTTTCGACCAGTTGACGGGTGAGCACCCGGCCGATGAAGCCGGTGCCGCCGGTGAGGAGGATCATCGAGGGAGATTATAGCAGAAAGTTATATAAGGCGATCGCCCAACACCCCCTCTTTATCCCATCACCACGGCGATTCCCACGGTAGTCCCGGTTCCAGCACGGGAGAAAACCAACTCGGACTTTTAACGCAATTGCACTGGTTAATGCTGCTTAGTTGAGGTAAACTAAAGCAAGATAAGCGATGAACTGGCCAAACGTGTTTGCCCTGGTCGTGTCTACCGCTGCAGCCATGTATGTTTGTATAGTGGCCTGGGGGCGACGTACCGCGCCGGGTGCTCGTCCATTGATGGCGCTGGGGGGCGCGATCGCCGCCTGGACATTGACATATGCGATCCATTTTTTGGTTGTGACCGAACCTGCCCGTTTCTTCTGGTTACGGGCCACCTACCTGGGGGTGCTGACCGTTCCAACTACGTTCCTTGTTTTTTCCATTCAGTATGCCAACCGAGGACAATGGTTGAAGAAAAGGGTCATTGCCCTGCTCACCATTGAGCCGGTGCTTACTTTCATCCTGTTGTGGACTGATCCCTGGCACAACCTGTTTTTTGGCGGCAAGCATGTGGATGGAATGATTCTGGATGGCGGCCCGTGGTTCTGGATCAATGTTATTTATTCATATGGGTTGGTTTTGTTCGCAATCATCCTGCTAATCCATGCGTACCGGCATACGGCGCGTCCACTACGGGGACAGACCGCAGCTGTCTTGGCCGGAGCGTTGTTGCCCTGGGCGATCAACATTGTCGGGGTGTTGGGTCTCAATCCATTCTCCGGCCTGGACTTAACTCCCTTTGCTTTTACTATCACCTGTATCTGTTTCACAGTTGGCTTTTCGCGTTACCGGTTGCTTGATCTTGTGCCTATTGCCCGGGATGCTCTGATTGAGAGTATGAATGACGGCGTGATGGTTTTGGATGCGCAGAACCGTATCGTGGATGTTAACCGGACAGCTCTGCAGATGATTGGAAAACCCGGACAATTGGTCATTGGCGAACCAGCAGAAAACGTTTTCGCAAATGTCAGCGAAATATTTAACCGGTTTCGGGATACGCTTACCACCCGTCAGGAAATCGTGATTGGTGATAAAGAATTGCTTTATTTCGACCTGCGCATCTCGCCCCTTTATGACCGCAAGGGACATTACTCCGGTAGGCTGATTGTCGCTCGCGATATTACCGAACGCCGTTTGATGGAGCAGGCTGAACACGAACAGCGCGTCTTGGCTGAGGCGTTGGCTGATACTGCCGCGGCATTGAACAGTTCGCGCACCTTTGAAGATGTGCTGGACCGCTTGCTGGACAATGTTGGACACGTTGTCCCTTATGATATGGCAACTTTTATGTTGCTTGACGAACATAATATTGCGCGAGTAGCCCGTTCACATGGATATCGGGAGCATGGCCTGGATGAAAAACAATTAAATTTTTCGGTGAACGAGATTCAAAATTTTTGCACAATGATGGAAACTGGTCAGGCCTTGGTGGTACCAGATACCCATCAAAGCAAGAATTGGGTTGTGATGGAGGGCTTGGAAAAGATATGTTCTTATGCCGGTGCACCCCTGCAAGTGAAAGGGGAAGTGATTGGGTTTCTGGACCTGACCAGCCTGACCCCGAATTTCTATAACCAAACCCATGCTGACCGATTACAGGCATTCGCCGACCAGGTCGCGATTGCTGTTGAGAATGCCCGTCTCTTTGAGGAGGCTCGGCAGCGCGCAGACGAGTTGTCGACCCTGCTGGATATCGGCCTGGCTGTCACCTCTGGCTTGGAGATGGACAAAATCCTCAGAGCACTTCTTGAGAAGTGTAAGCATGTCCTGCCTATCGAAGCCTTTTACATTGCAACCTATGATAATGAAAACGAGTTGATCGGGTTTCCCCTCTTTTATGATAAGGGGGAAATTAGTGTATTGCCCCCGCACGAAATTCGCCAATCTCCAGGGCTGACCGGGTACATTATCAAAACCCGGCAGATGCTCTACGTGCCGGATGCCCTCGCAGAAGAGGCCACGCGGAAATACAATATCATCGATTTAGGTGGTGACCCGAGTCGTTCTTATGTCGGTGTGCCGCTTCTGGTGGGAGAGCGGGTGGTAGGCGTAATATCCATGCAATGTTCCCAGCCGAATGCTTATCATCCGGATCAGATCCGTCTGTTGGAAACGATTGCCACCCAGGCAGCCGGAGCCATCGAAAATGCCAGGTTATTCGAAGAAGTGCGCCTGCGCGCCGAAGAGATGACGGCGCTCTTTGACATCGGCATTACTGTCACTTCAGGCCTGGACATGGAACAGGTTTTGAGGACTTTGTTGGAGAAATGCCGGCAGGTACTCCCCGTGGAGGCGTTCTATATCGCTATCCTGGACCCGGACACCGGCTTGATCCACCATCCCCTTGCCTATGATATGGGCGAATACCCGCAGATTCCCACCCGTGACATTCGCCGAAATCCCGGGCTAAGCGGTCATGTCATCAACAACCGCCAGACGCTCTACATCCCGGATATTACAAACCCCGATGCGATTACGACTTTCCAGATTTTCCGTACCAGTGGTACGCCCACGCGGGCATATGTCGGTGTACCTATGATTGTCGGGGATCGCATCGTGGGAGTCATTTCAATGCAGAGTTACCAGCCGAATGCTTACGATCCTGGCCAGATCCGCCTGCTGGAAACGATCGCCACCCAGGCCGCTGTGGCCATCGAAAACAGCCGCCTGTATGCGAAGGCCCAACAGGAAATCAGGCAACGCGAAAAGGCCGAGCACCGTTACCGGGCTTTATTCGAGCAGTCACATGACGCCGTGTTTATTCTTGATGTTCAAGGGAAACACCTGGAAGTCAATCAACGCGCCTCTGATTTACTAGGTTATTCGGTTGAAGAATTGACGCAACTGTCCATGACTGATCTTTCAGCGCAGAAAGAAGAGAGTGGAACTATACTGGAACGTTTACAGAAAGGCGAAAAAATTCCCCTCTATGAACGTGTTTATAATAAAAAGAATGGAGGGAAAGTGATCGTCGAGATAAATACTGAATTGGTTTGTGATGATGAGGACACTCCTATTCACATTCAGAGTGTGGTCCGGGATATTTCTGAACGCAAGCAGAACGAAGTTGTATTGCAGGAAGCCAATCAAAAATTACGGAACCAGCTTGAGGAAATTGAAACATTACAGACCCAGTTGCGTGAGCAAGCCACCCGCGACTCGTTAACCGGTCTCTTCAACCGTCGTTACCTCGAAGAGACACTGGTGCGCGAGTTTCTGCGGGCCGGGCGTGAAAAGAGCACTGTCTGTTTGGTTATGATGGATATTGATGGATTCAAGGCGTTCAACGACACTTATGGGCACGATGCCGGTGACCTGCTCTTGAGAAAACTGGGCGAATTTCTGAGTTCTCAAGTCCGTTCCTCGGATATTTCCTGTCGTTACGGCGGTGAAGAGTTTTTAATTGTCATGCCGGGTGCCCTGCTGGAGAATGGCTACGAACGTGCCGAGCATTTGCGCGCCGCTTTTTTGTCGCTTGACATTGAACACCTGGGGGTGAAACTGTGTGCCACGTTGTCAATCGGAGTGGCGATCTACCCGCAGCACGGTGACACCTGTGTGGAAGTCCTGCACGCTGCCGACCAGGCGATGTATGCCGCCAAGGATGCCGGGAGAAACTGCACTCGCACCGCCAAATAAAAAAAACGCCCGAGGGCGTTTTTTTTATTTCTTCTTTGGCTCGGCCATTTCCTGCCGGACGGTGTTCAACAGGCTTTCTGCCTTGAGTTCGTTCAGAGTGTAGCAGGGGGCTTCGAGGTGGTCGGCCAGCGCCTGGGCCAGGCCCTGGTCGAAGGAAGCGTGTTCCATGTTGATGACCACGGTCCGGTAGCCTCGACCTGCGATCTGCTCGGCGAATCCGAAGGCTTCCTCCTGCGGAGGCAGGACGCCAATCGAAACGTTCGCCGCCCCATCAGTCAGGATGATAAGCAGCGGTTCCACGTCTGGATGGATAATCTGCTCCTGCGTGAGCACTTCGTAGGTCATCAGCAGACCGGCCGAAAGCGGCGTCTTGCCACCCACCGGGATGTCGGACAGGGCGCGCTGGGCCAGTGTGATGGAATTCGTCGGCGGCAGGATGAGCGTGGCGCGGTCCTTCTGGAAGACAATCAGCCCGACCCGGTCGCGGCGCTGATAGGCGTCCGTCAGCAGGGACAGAATGGCACCCTTTGTGGCTGCCATGCGCTCTGCCACGGCCATGGACCAGGAAGCATCCACCAAGAACAGGATCAGGTTGGCGGCCTTCTTGACCCTTACCTTGCGTTGCAAGTCACTCTTCTGGATGGCAAAAGCCACCTTCTTGCGCTGCTCGGCGCGCCGTTTTTGGAAGGGCGCTGCCGCGCGGATGGTGGCATCGAAGGCCACATCGTCGGTTTTGCCGTTGGCTGGTCGGGATTGGATGTAACGGCCTCGTTTGCGCTCGGTATGCGTGCGCGAGCGGCGTCCAGAATGCTGACGGGTTAATTTGTCGAGGGGGGTGTCGAGTTTGCGCGGGTCAAAGGTCTCGCCGACCTTGACCTTTTTACCGCCGTCCCACCAGTGAGCATCTTGGGGACCGAAGACGGTCTGCTGGGGGGATGGTTCGGCATCCGGCGGCTGGTCGGGGTTGTCCTGCTCGGCGGCTTCAGTTATGACTTTTTTTTTACAGACTCGGCGTCGGGCTCTTTCTCGGCCGGTTCGGAAGGCTCGCCTTCGGTGGACGAACCCTGTAACTGTTCGATGCGTTCCTGCAACTGCTCAGGCGAGATCTCGCTCTGATGGAAAGGACCGTGCTTGATGCGGTGGGGGAGGGCCAGTTCGGCGGCCAGGGCAATATCCCGGTCCGTGATGGCACTGCGTCCCTCATAAGCGGCGTGGGCGCGGGCGGCCTTGAGGATGACCAAGTCGGCGCGGTGGCCGTCGACGTTGAGGGAAGCGGTCAGCGCGGCGATGGAGAGCAGGTCGCGGCGAGTGTAGGTCACTTTTTCGACCATGGTACGGGCGTGGGCAATGATGCGGCTGAGTTTCTCCTCGTGCGGCTGCCACAGTTTACGGAAGGCTTCCGCGTCAGCCTCGAAGGCCAGGTTGTTTTCGATGATGGTTACCCGGTCGCGCGCCTCGCGGATGCCGGTGATGTCCACCGAGAGGGCGAAGCGGTCGAGCAACTGCGGGCGCAGGTCGCCTTCTTCGGGGTTCATCGTGCCGACCAGGATGAAGCGTGCCGGGTGGGTGA
>Ga0265292_1003148_pt1 | contig 10425 bp, 9 predicted proteins | sample Munlanlewell296A_FD_189080 | JGI IMG/M metagenome (GOLD analysis project Ga0265292, IMG submission 189080) | Leachate microbial communities from a municipal landfill in Southern Ontario, Canada - Leachate well 296A | ecosystem: Engineered > Solid waste > Landfill > Unclassified | place: Canada... | reverse complement strand
AAAGCCCCTGGAGGGGTATCGAAGTGGTCATAACGAGCTGGTCTCGAAAACCAAGCGTTACGGAAGTAACCCGTGGGTTCGAATCCCACCCCCTCCGCCATCCTTTTAATGTAGGTTTCACTGCATCCCGTACGGTTTCTGTTTGAAAACAAAAACCCAGGTATGAAAGCTTGCACATACCCGGGTTTGATTGGGGTTTTGGTTTCTGATAATCTTTTCCACTTTTACTTTGCTACCATGATTAAAAGGGGAATTCCGATAAGAATCGTCACCAAAAACAAGATCAAAAGGAACAGTTTTATTTCTATTTTTGTTACCATTTCAACCTCTCCTTTGTTTTTATTATTTCCTAATAACCTATATACCACAAAGCTTGAACTTATTCCATCTCTGTTTATCTTATTCACAGGAGTAAGTAATAAATACCCCTAACCCTTGGTGTTGACTGCAACAATAAAAGCCTCGTAATCGTAAATATAGTGAGTTTCAAAGTTATTTTTCTCCAAAAATTCTTTTATATCTTGGTCGCTGTTGTTATCTATTCTGTGACATTCAATCAAAATATATCTAATATTTCTTAAGATAGTTTTTTCTAAGTTAAAAAGAACTTCATATTCTGCTCCTTCCACATCAATCTTTAACAAATCAATTTTCTTAAATCCACACTCTTTCATCACAGTAGCTAATGAGAGGCATTTAACCTCGTGCTTAATTTTTTCATATTGCTCAAGATGAGTTTCATAAAAAGTGTGACCTGCTGAATAGGTTTTTATTTTATAGAAGGTTTTTATGCAATCTTGCGACCATATGGCGTTCTTCAAAAGAGTTATTTTGTCTTCAAGCCTATTATTCTTTATGTTTTCTTCAAAAATTAAATAATTTTCTTCTTCTGGTTCAAGGCTAACTATTTTTATATTTGGAATTAAACCTGCGTAGAGTAAAGAGACGTAACCTTTATGTCCACCTAAATCTGCCATTGTACTAATTTTTTTCAAATCAATAAATTTATTGAAGTAATAATCTTCACAAAATACTTCTTTAAGAATCTGTAGATCGCCCCATTTTTTGGATAAAAGTATCTTCATCTTTTTTATTTCACATAAAATAGTATCTTGTTTTTTATTGCTATAAAGCTTTGTAAGCAATCCTATGTAGTTTTTTATGTTAAGAAAACATCTGAGTTCGCGTAGTGCTAGTTTTTTACTTTTGTAGAAATATCGTTTTGAGTAATAAAGTAGTTTTTTCATAACTTATTTCAATTTACAAGCCAAATTATAGGTAATTCCTATTTCTTGTATCTGTTTCCAGTTCTTTAATTAGGTCAGATACTTCCCTTACCTTATCTTTTGGAACAACAAGAAGTACATCCTTTGTATTAACAACAACAAATCCTTCTAGTCCTACTGTAGTTAAAAGCTTTGATCTCTCCTCATTTATTAACAGGGAATCTTTTGTTTTAAAGCTAGATACATTTCCTTTAGCTAAGTTATCTTCTCTCCTTTTAATCAAAGCTTCTTTTAATGCATATAGAGTTCCAGGATCAGACCATTCTCCAAGGTCAGCTTTAACAACAACAGCTTGGTTAGTAGATACCTTTTCTGCAATAGCGTTATCAAAGTGAATTTTTTCTAGTGTTGGATAGATTTTCTTAAGTGTAGTTTTCTCTTTCTTTGTCCCAATACTTTTCTCTATCTTAACTAATTCTTTATACATCTTAGGTTGAAGCTTCTCGTAAAGAGATAAAGCATAATCCAAATCCATAATAAAATACCCAGAATTCCAAAACCATTCTCCTGACTTAAACATCTTGATGCATTTGGCTATTGGAGGTTTGTAGTGCCATTCAATAAATTTAAAGGCTTCAGGTTCTACAGCTTTTCCTGTATGAATCCATCCTAAGTTGTTATTTGCAAATCTTGGTTTAACACCTACAAATACTATTCTACTAGGATTCTTTTTGATTAGCTTTTCTCCTCTTTTAAGGACATTTACAAAATTGGCTTCATTTTTTATTAAATGATCGGCCCAAAGAATAGCAACAGGTCCTTTATAACCCTGTTTTCTTAACCTAATTAAGTTATAACCAATAGCTGGAGCTACATTTCTTAATGCTGGTTCTCCAATAATGTTTTTTCTTGATATCCCTGGAAAATATTTTTTAACTAAAGGAATGTATTTATCTAATGTGCTTATGTAAATGTTTTCAGTTCCAAAGCTTTTTACTCTTCTAACAGCTAGTTCAATAGTTGATTTACCATTAAACATTTTAATAAACTGTTTAGGAAATGATTTTCTAGATAAAGGCCAGAGTCTTGTTCCAACACCACCTGCAAAGATTATAATTTTCATAGCTAGTAGGCTACTCCTTGAAAGTTTGGACAGTTATTCTTAGACCAATTAATACACTCTTCTGTGCATTGAGTTCTTTTAGTTGTTCCTATTGCCGGCATACAATTTAGCCAACCATTTTCTGGGCACTCACAACCCTTTTCTTTTGGGAGTGCGGGCCTTTCAATGTTCAAAGAACGGTCTTTAAAAAAGGTTATTGTATCAATTAAATTAGAGTGTCTTAATAGAAAATAAGTTCCTACTCCGAAAATGAGTATAGCAAGGATTATAGATGTTTTAGTCAGCTTCATATCTATATTCTACTATGTTGTTGAGGTCGTGTTAAAATCAGAATGAAGTGTCTTGGAGGGATCGCATAGTGGTCTAGTGCGCAGTCCTGGAAAGACTGTATAGAAGTAATTCTATCGAGGGTTCGAATCCCTCTCCCTCCGCCAATTTTCAGAATTCGGATTTTGGGCGATTGTTGCCTCGCCCCGCCAAAGGCGGGGCGGAGCGTCAAAGTTCGCAATCCGGATTTTCGTCAAAAAAAGTTCGGATTTTAACCAAAAGGTACCGCCACAAACCTCACTAATTTTATTGTTAACCTATTCCATTAATGCTAAACTTTTATTATGAAAGGTATAACAGGTAACAAAAAGGTTCGTTTAATAGTGATAGTTGTTCTGCTTCTTATTGCTGCTTATATGTTGTATTCAATTTGGTAAAATATATGGCTATTCCAAAATTTAAACTATTTGCAAATGCTACTGAAGGAAAAAGGAAAGTATTTAAACCTATTTTAATGGGTGTTATTGCTCTTTTGTTAGCAGCTCTTGGACTTGAAGCTTCAAATAATGATTGGGATCTAGGAAAGCTTTTGTCAGGATCACCATTCTCAGAGGCTAAAGTTATGAGAGATATAGAAGGTAATGTTGTTACCACTGGTGGTAAGTACACAGATGAGTATAACTGTGATGACTTTACTACTCAGTCTCAGGCACAGAAGTTCTTCAAGAATGCTGGTGGGCCAAGCATAGATACCAATCGTTTAGATGGTGATAACGATGGTATTGCTTGTGAAGCCCTTCCAAAAGGGGAGTAGCTCTGTCTATTGCCATTAGATTATACTTACTATCCACTAAGATACCCCTGTGCTATACCAGTTATAATGCCGTTGTTCACAAAACCACAGCTAAAAAGACTATCAAATATCTTTGATAATGCTGGTCAAGTGATGCTAGGCTATTTAGTTCTAGACCCAATAATTAGTACAAGTGGTTTTACTAAGGTCTTCGTAACAACGTCATTTGGTATACTTATTACAGTATCATTTTGGTTAATCTCCTTGATACTAGAAAGGAACTATTTATGAATGTTGGTTCCATAAATACCACCTTACTCATTTATATCTTTCTTGGTGTTTGGTCTGTTGTGATTTTATTGATGGTACTCCTAAATAAAAAACCTAAAAGAAAGAATTAACTTTATATTTTCTACACATTAGTAATTTATTAACTAAATCTTCCTCAGTTGATTGTTTTAAATGTTTCACACCCTGACTACATTTTCTTTAGGTAGTACGTAGTGCTGGTAAAAAATTTCCAGAAATTATGGGTATACTTAGCCTTTACCTTAAGACCGAGATTATAAAACAAATCTTCCCATTCTTCTTCACTCTTGTTGGTATGTGGCAATCCAAGAAACTGATGGTTTGTAAAATTATCCATTAGGTAAGTTAGGTACTTTTGAATGGTATTCTTATATGTATCTTCCATTATTACAAGCTTTTTAGATACTCTTACTGCCTCTTTCAATAACTGTTCTGGATTGTTGGTATGGTGTAAGGTGGTTATTAGTAATGAAACATCAAATGAACTTTCCTCAAAAGGTAACTTTGAGCCATTATAAATAACTGGTCTTAAATTGGAGTATATACTGAGATCCTTAATATCCACAGGGAGAACGTTATACCCCATTTTTATTAGTTTGTTACTAACTGTACAGTTGCCCGCCCCAATATCTATGATCTTTTCTTTATCGTTTAAGTAAGGTTCTATCTTCTCTATAATGTTGGTTGTTCTCGGAAGGTCTTTACGTTCTATCAGATTTACCAATACGTTGTCGTTTTTAGCTGGTTTTGGGGAGTACTTTATCAACATTGCCACATTATATACCTGGTTATAGCTTCCTAAAAACCTTATTTCCTTTGTAAAAACAGTGAAACTGTGCTATATAATCCTTAAATGGATCAAGTAGCGGAAATAAAACAAAAACTAGATATTGTAGATGTTGTAAATAGCTACGTTACGCTTAAAAAATCAGGTAGAAACTACAAAGCTATTTGTCCTTTTCATAGTGAGAAAACCCCATCTTTTATGGTATCCCAGGAGCTTCAAATTTATAAATGCTTTGGGTGCGGTGTAGCCGGAGATGTATTTAACTTTGTTGAAGCAATTGAGGGGGTAGATTTTCCAAGAGCACTAGAGATTCTTGCAGATAGAGCAGGAGTAAAGTTAATAAGATCACAGGAACTTGATACTCAATCACAAATTAAAAAGAAAATACACGAGATAAATGAATTATCGACCCAGTTCTATCAATATGTTCTTCTTAAGGAGAAGACTGGAAAGAAAGCATTAGATTATTTAAAGAAAGAAAGAAAACTAACAGAAGAAACAATAAGAGAATTTAAGATTGGTTATGCTCCTGATTCATGGGACACGCTTTATAAATTCCTTCTATCAAAAAAGCTAAAGATAGAAGATATGGTACTAGCTGGGGTAATAATAAAAAAGACAGGGAGTAGTGGATACATAGATAAATTTAGAGGAAGAATAGTATTTCCATTAATTGGAGTAGATGAAAGAGTAGTTGGATTTACTGGAAGAACATTATTTAATAGAGATCCAAAATATTTAAATACAGGAGATAGTCCTGTATTTCATAAATCATTCTTTTTATATGGACTTAATAAAAGCAGAGTAGCTTTAAAAAAAGAAGGAGCTATATTTGTAGAAGGACAAATGGATTTATTATCTGCATATCAAAATGGAATAGACAACGTAGTTTGTGTATCAGGTACAGCATTAACAGACAGTCAGCTAGTAATCTTATCAAGATATACTCAGAATATTACATTCTGCTTTGACTCTGACTTTGCGGGAGTAGAGGCCTCATACAGAGCAATAGAAATGGCAGAAAAGAGAAACTTTAATGTTAAAGTATCTGTTCTTTCAGATCCTTATAAAGATCTTGATGATTTTCTAAAAGCAGATAAAGAAGGAGCTTTAAAAATGATAAAGAACTCTGTTCCAGTTTATGACTATTTCTTGGTAACTACTCTTAAAAAACATAATAAAGCAACTGCACTTGGTAAAAAAACAATAACAGAGGAGCTTATTCCAATATTTTCAAGAATAACAAACCAAGTTCTTGTAGATCATTACTCTAAACAGTTAGCAAAGGAACTTGATTTATCTGAAGATACAATTTTCTCTATGATTAAAAAAGGAAGTGTGAAAGAAGATGAATATGAAGAAGTAGAAGAATATAATCAAAAGTTTCCTATAGAAAAACAACAATTTGAAGGCTATTTTATCTCCCTTCTTCTTAAATCTCCAATAGATTTGGCTAAGGAATACTTAAAGAAGGTAAAAAAAGAGGATTTTCTAAATGAAAACTTGGGAGAAATATTTGAAGAAATATCTGACTATATTCGAGATAGAAAGACAGATATAAAGGTAAAGTCACTTGTTAGTAGATTTGATGAAAAGAAAGGAAATCTTGTAACCGAGCTTTATATGTGGGAACAAGAAGGAAAAAATCAAAAAGAAGAAATAGATGTAAAAGAGCTTAAGAATGAGCTTAATAGCATGGTTGAAAGGATAAAGATGGCTTCAGTTAAAAGACAGTTGAAAATTATAACCGATGAGATTAAAATAGCCGAGACTAAAAAGGATGAGGGAGAGGTAGAAAGGCTCACTAAGAAGTTTGATAAGTTGTCAAAAGGCCTTTTGTAGAGTATAAATTTTTTGTATATTTAATTCCCTCTTTTTATTACTATTATGCCAAAGAAAAAGAAAAAAGTTTCTAAAAAAGTATCTTTAAAAAAGAAGATTAAAAAGGTATTTAAGAGAGTTAGAAAATCAAAGAAAAAGGTTAAGGTAAAGAAACGTATTAAGAAGAAGATAAGGAAAATTAAGAAAAAACAGATAAAGAAGAAAAAGAAGATAGCTAAGGTAGTAAAAACAATAGCTAGGATATCCAAGAAAGAAAGGAAACCAGTTGTTGAAAGAATAGTAGATATCCTTGAAGATGAGAATGAAGCAACTCCTAAAGAAAAGAAAGAAAAAAGATTAAAGATTGATACCAGAGAATTAGGAATAAAAAAACTTATCAAAAAAGGAAAAAAGCAAGGATACCTCACCTTAGATGATATTTTAGTATTATTCCCCAATGCTGAGGAAGATCTTGAAACACTAGATTTCCTTTATGAGAAACTCCTTGAAGCCGGAATTGATGTATTTGATATGGAGTCAGAGAAAGAAGCAGAGAAGTTAGCAAGACTAGAGGAAATTGATTTAACAAAGATAAAACTTGATAAAACAACTACATCAGATCCAGTAAGGATGTACCTTAAGGAAATTGGAAGCTACAATCTTTTAACAAAAGATGAAGAAGTAGAACTTGCAAAAAGAGTAGAAAAGAGTGATGAAGATGCAAAAATGAGGTTAGCAAGAGCAAATTTAAGACTAGTTGTTTCAATTGCTAAAAAATACATGGGGAGAGGTTTGCAATTTTTAGATCTTATTCAAGAAGGAAACATAGGTTTAATGAGAGCTGTTGATAAGTTTGATTGGAGAAGAGGTTTTAAATTCTCGACTTATGCTACATGGTGGATAAGGCAAGCAATAACAAGAGCAATTGCAGATCAAGCTAAAACCATAAGAATTCCAGTTCATATGGTTGAAACAATAAATAAATACAAAAAGATTGAAAGACAGCTTGAACAAAAGCTTGAAAGAACACCTACTCCTGAAGAAATAGCTAAGATTATGGGAATAGAACCAGAAAAAGCTCATGAGATTGTGAAGATTTCTCAAAATACTACATCCCTTGAAACTCCTGTTGGAAAAGAAGAGGATACAAGACTTAAAGAATTTATTGAAGATGAAGTAACATTATCTCCCTTTGAATCTGCAAGCAGAGAGCTTCTAAAAGATCATATTGGAGATGTACTTCACACTCTAAATGCTAGGGAAAAGAGGGTTTTGGAGCTAAGATTTGGGCTTAAAGATGGAAGAACAAGAACTCTTGAAGAGGTAGGCAAGGAATTTGGAGTTACTAGGGAAAGAATAAGGCAGATAGAGGCAAAAGCACTAAGAAAGCTAAGACATCCATCAAGAAGCAAGAGATTAAGAGATTATTTATAAGTAATATAAAATTATATTGTGAGACTAAAAAGAAACTTTTATACACAGAATGCTTTAAAAATAGCCCCCAATCTTTTAGGAAAGATTTTAGTTAGAAAATATCCCAGTGGAAAAATAGTTAAATATATAATTACTGAAACAGAAGCTTATTGTGGAGAAAAAGACAAAGCTTCCCATGCATTTAAAGGAAAAACTCCAAGAACAAAAGTTATGTATGAAGAAGGTGGTTTAATTTACACCTATCTTGTATACGGAATGTATTGGATGCTGGCTATTGAAGTTAACTCAAAAAATAATCCAGAGGTTGTATTCATTAGGTGTTTAGATGGATTTAGTGGTCCTGGAAAAGTAGGCAAGGAGCTAAAGATTGATAAAAGCTTCTATGGAGAAGACTTAACTAAAAGTAAAAGGATTTGGATAGAAGATAATCTTCAAAGACAGAACTTTACCATAAAAAAAGCTAAAAGAGTTGGAGTTAATTACGCTGAAGAGTACGCAGAGAAGCTTTGGAGGTTTATCCTTGTAGTAAAGCCTAAAATATGGGTTAAAACTGGTAAGAAAGGCTTAAAAACGGTATAATCCATATAATATGGAAGGTGATTTCATTTTAAATAAAGGTCCAAAAATCATGCCAGAACAAGAACAGGAAAACATGCAATCAGAACCTCAAGAGCAAGAGGACGCTGTAGATATGGGTAGTGTAGAAACTCCTGTAGAAGAAGTAGTAGTGGAACAAGAAGAGATACACAATCCTGTCGTATTGTCTGAGGTAGATTATGTAGATAATAAGGATCTTACAGATTCATTTAATAGATATGTAAGGAGATTCAAAGAAGCAGTTATTAAAGAAAATAGACATGCTTCAAACCCCATTTATGTAGATGAAATTGCAACAAGAGTAGCTAAATTTTATGAGCTTGTAAGAAAGATTGTTGATTGGAAAGAAGAACATTTACTAAGAAGATCTGCAATTGAAAGAATTTTAAAAAGAAGATTTGTTTCAGAAATATATGGAATAAGCATTCTGCCTGATGTAAATCCAGCTGATACAGCCGAACCTTTTGTTTTAGAGCTTGTTCGAAGCGGTTATTTTCCTAATGGAAAGATTGGAAGAGAAAAGATACTTGAAATCCAAAAGGTATTAGAGAAATACCTTTTTATTTTAAAGAATGGCCCAATAAAGACAGAAAATGGTGCTAGTGGTAAATCCAAAAAAGAACTAAAAGCTGGAATAAAGAAGAAAATTAATTTCTATAACTGGGTAATTGAGATTGCAGCTTGTGAAATAGAAGAAGTTCTTGATGCCCCTTTAAGAGAATATGCTCTTTTGGATTTAATGACAGAGTGTTTATGTCAAAGAATTAAATTTGTACCAGAGGGTGGAATATCTGATGAAGAAAAGTATATTCAAACATATATTGCAGTTCATAGAACTTTATATAACTTAGACGAACCTATCATTATCTTTCATCTTCTAAAGTATAAGTATCCTGATCTTTTTAACTCAGATGATTTTATTCCTGTGTTTACAGATAGAGTTCTTGAAATATGGCAGGAGATGGAAAAAGATTTAAATCATCCTAAAGCTTCTGAGTTTTATAGAATAGCGGAACAATATGATGCAGCTTATCTTATGATTGGAGACTCAATGAATAAACTTGAAAAGAATCTAGAGGAAATTGATGAAAAAGTTGCAGAGCAGCATGTTCTTTTAACCCTATCTGAAAAGTCCTATAAAGAAAGACTTGCTACTCTTAAGGCCAGGCTTTTAAAACTAGCTATTTTTTCAACACTATCAATTTTTGTTGCAGGTAGCGTAAGTTTGGTCATATTTGAAATTCCAATAGCAAATCTTATACACGGAAGATTTTTCCCATGGGCAATTGTTGCAGACATTGGAATACCTACCTTGTTGATGTTTATTCTTGTTTGGATGATTAGACCCCCATCTGAAAATAATCTAGATGCAGTAAAAGAGGAAGTTAAAAAGATTGTATATAAAGCAGATGAGATAGATGTGTATGAAATTAGACTAAATAAAAGAATTAAAAAGCTTATGAATTTTATATTTGCACTAATCTATTTGGTAGGAGGATTGGCATCCCTGTATTTAATCTTCTGGGTATTTTCAATTGCTGGTGTTCCATGGACATCTTTGTATATTGATACAGTAAATGTGGCTATGATTGTATTTGCTGCTATGGTAATAAGACAAAGAGCTAAGGAGTTAACTATTGTTGAAAAAGATAACGTAGTTGAGTTTATCTTGGATTTCTTCTCAATTCCTCTTGCAAAAATGGGTAGTTGGTTTTCTAAGGTGTGGAAAGAATACAATATTGTTAGTGTATTTTTTACAGCCTTGATTGATTTTCCATTCTCTAGCTTTGTTGCAACTATTGAAGGCTGGAGAAACTTTATTAAGGAGAAAAGATCAGAAATACATTAATTAGTTGCTAGGTATTGAGCTTGAAGGATTTCCATGTTTTATCCACTGATTATTAACTTTTATCCATATGTCTTCTCAAATATTAGTGATAGATTTAAGGAGTATACTGGTTAGTTTTAACTGACAGATTATCTAATTACTACCACTGCATTAGGAATAGGTACTAGCTAAATAGGTGTTCCGTTAGTTTATATCTAATAACGTAGGTTACTTGTTAAG
>Ga0265292_1003147_pt1 | contig 10425 bp, 9 predicted proteins | sample Munlanlewell296A_FD_189080 | JGI IMG/M metagenome (GOLD analysis project Ga0265292, IMG submission 189080) | Leachate microbial communities from a municipal landfill in Southern Ontario, Canada - Leachate well 296A | ecosystem: Engineered > Solid waste > Landfill > Unclassified | place: Canada... | reverse complement strand
CGCATCTTCACCTGCGGGCTCGTGGCATGGCCGGGGGTGAGGCACATCAGCGATCGCAACTTCAAACCGGTGATCGATGCGGCGCTCGCGGCGCCGGGGTTTGACAAGGACGGTTCGGACCGCACGATCCTGGTCGGCTTTGGGCACGACGCGGTGCTGGGAGTCGCCGATAAGGTTATCGACGCGGTGAAGGCGGGAAAGATCCGCCACTTCTTCCTCATCGGCGGGTGCGACGGCGCAAAGACGGGGCGCAACTACTACACCGAATTCGCGGAGAAGGTGCCCAAGGACTGCGTTATCCTGACGCTCGCGTGCGGCAAGTACCGCTTCAACAAGATGGAGTTCGGCGATATCGGAGGGATTCCGAGATTGCTCGACTGCGGGCAGTGCAACGACGCGTACTCAGCGGTGAAGATCGCGACCTCGCTCGCGCAGGCGTTCAACTGTGGAGTGAACGACCTCCCGCTCTCGTTCATCCTGTCGTGGTACGAGCAAAAGGCGGTCTGCATCCTGCTATCGCTGCTGCATCTTGGTATTCGCAACATGCGGCTGGGCCCGAGCATGCCGGCATTCGTAACGCCCGCGGTGCTGAACGTGCTCGTGGAGAAATTCAATATCATGCCGATCACTACGGCGGAGGAGGATCTGAAGGCGATACTTAAGCAGTGATATGCAACACATGTCACGGATACAACAGGGGGCGGCTCGTAAGAGCCGCCCCCTGTGTCATTGCGAGCCCTTCGACTTCGCTCAGGGTAAACTCCGCGAAGCAATCCCCCGACACCTGCCGCAGGCAAGGTGCGCTCGTCGTTGCTGTAAGACCATGACGAAGCAATCGGTGATGGTTGATAATACTATGATATCACTGCTGTCCGGTTAGATCTGAAATTGAGAGAAAGTTGCGTGTAACTTCTTGAAAGCACGTGTCCTCGTTTGTATCTTGGATTTCAAATCCCTCCCCTTTGTAAGGGGAGGTTAGGAGGGGTAGATACCGGGAAACCCTTGATCTACCTCCCCTTGCCCCTCCTTACAAAGGAGGGGAATGGTGGGCACACGGTTAAACCGGACAGTAGTGCTATGATATATATGACAAATTAAACCGCTTCGTCATGGTTTTTCCCTTTTGCGGAAGCCCGCATTTCCAACGCAACTTCTCTGAATAACATGCGATAAAGGGCACTGAAGATACCAAGAAACTGCTGGGAGGATATATGCTTGGAGAACTGATGCCTTTATCCGCAGCCATGCCGCCGCTCATCATCACAGCGGCAATAACGGGCGCAGAGACAACGCGCGAAGACAATGAAAACCTTCCCATCACTCCTGAGGAGCAGGGGATTGCTGCGGCCGACGCAGTCGAAGCAGGTGCCTCGGTAATTCATCTTCATGTGCGCGATGATCAGGGTATTCCCACGCAGGACATAGACCGCTTTGCTGCTGCGATCGAAAAAATACGAGAGCGCTGCGGGGGCACAAAGCCGGTCATCCAGATCTCTACCGGTGGCTCAGTGGAAGCGACGCTTGAAAGCCGCGAAGCACCTCTGAATGCGCTTCACGGTCTATATGAGATGGCCACACTCAACCTGGGGACGATGAATTTTTTTAAAGATGTTTTTTATAATCCCGATCCCTATATAAAGGCCTTGGCCGGGGTCATGCTTTCACTGGGTGTTGTGCCCGAACTTGGCGTCTATGATCTGGGTCACATCTGGACTGCGGAAAGACTTTTGAAAGAAGACTTGCTCAAGCACCCGCTGCACTACACCTTCGCACTTGGCGTGCAGGGAGGAATGAAATTCGCGGAAGATATTCTGCGGTTTGTGGCAAGTCAGATCCCGCAAGAGGATATATGGGGGGTTGCAGGCATTGGGAGGCATGAATTTTCGGCCGCGGAGTTGGCAATAAAAATGGGCGGCCACGTCCGCGTCGGTTTCGAGGACAATGTCTATATTGAAAAGGGCGTTAAGGCCGAGAGCAATGCGCAGCTTGTGAGGAAGGCAGCGGCCCTTGCACTGAAGGCAGGCCGCAGGATCGCCACCCCGACCGAAGTAAGGCAGATGCTGGGAATTCCAATTCGAACGTGAATGTCGTCATGTTACATACGAGCTGACGCAAGGCACCTGCTAAGCCTGCTCTAGTGCCGCGATGCGCTGATCGTGGTTGTCGATGCGCGGGCAGAGACGATCGAACTTTGAATCGAGGATCAGGATATCGCCTTTCACTCCCCGCAATGCGCCTTCAAGGGTCAAAAAACGGTTATCCATATATTTTCTGAGATCCCCGAATCTGGCTTCGATATCCCTGAATTGGATATTGATCCTCGACTCCATATCCTTGAATCTGGCATTGATCCTCGACTCCATATCCTCGAATTGCGTATCGATCCTCGACCCCATTGCCTGCATCGACTCGATGACCAATTGCATCTTGGATGTGAGGTCCTCGATCAAGACCGCGTTGTAATGCATCAGCGTTTCCTTCTGCCCAAGTTCGCCTACCGGAGTATCTGAACGACTCTCGATTGCTTCTGGGACTTTTGTCCGCGACTTCTTTGATTTCATGCAGCCTCCTCTGTCTATGTTCGGCCAGGGGCATGTGTCAATGCGAAACGAGGAAGAAAATATTACGTATGCGTGAATGTTAAAGAGCAAGGATCATGCCGGAAAAAAGCTGATTAAAATCAGCGGCGCTTGCGAGTTGGGCTGCAGCGAATCGCTGCAGGGCTGCACGAAATCCGGGCAGCAGGACAAACGGCGAGGCGACGCAATCCGCGAATTGATGAGAGCTTCCGCGAATTTAAAGGGCCCCGTAAAGAAACAACATTTTTAGCAACTATTCCCTTTCTTCGCCGATAAGGGGTCAGATCTGAGAAACGATCCATCCGGAGGATTTATGCGGTGTGCGGGGCAGAACAACACGTTTGCATGCACGCCATTAGGCATCATGGGCATCTCGCCCGATTTCTCGACCGCGGGTTTTACGGGCATTGAGCAGTCAGCAGCGGACAGCGAAGTAGCCGCGGAGCCGTGCTCGGCGGCCTCGTCCTATTGCGACGCCTTGCCACATGATCAAGGCGCAACAACGTGCGCTGCCCCCCTGACCCTCTTCGGGGTCGGCACATCGGCAACTTCCTCCGCACCGATGGACGAGAAGCTCGCCGTGCTCCTGGTGCAGGCGTTCGCCAATCCCATCTGCAGACGGGAGCAGGCGAAGATCATCGTATGGTACGTAGACAAGAGGTGCGCTGCCGGCGACCGTGAATTAGCGGCGCTTCCGCCTGATAAGCAGGCGCAGAAGGCGCTGAGGGGGATCGAGGATATGCGCGCGCAGCTCGGGATGACCTGGAGGAAGGGATTTGTAACGAGCACTGACGCGCTCACGTTGAGGGGGCGGAAAACGCTTGTTGAAAACTGGGAGTTGATAACAGAGAGGCTCGGGAAACTGGACGCGGTAGAGCTGACATTGATCCAGCCGTATTCCCGTCCCACTCTCCTCGCCCCGCTGCGCGCAGCGATAGGGGATGCCATGGCGGCGGATCCGGAGATCGATATGAGCGGCCTCAGGACCAGGTCGCGGGAGTTGATCTTAAACAAGGTCACCATCGACTTCCACCAGGAGACCCGGCAATCGCATGATATAGGAGATTATTACTCCGAAGGCCTCCTCACACCAAGGGCCCTGACCCTCATACGCGAGCTTGCGTTCAGGCGCCGCCCGGGGCTCGACGCGAACCCCGCTAAGAGGAGGGCGGAGGCGGAGATGAATACTTTCACCGCGCGACCCTCAGAGGATCCATTGGACTTGCTCGGCCGCGGGACCGAGACCCCGACGGAGGAACGCACGGGCTCGCTCCTCTCCGCGCACCAGGAGGCGGCATATAATCCGGAGGATACGTCGGAGCGGGCAGGCGCGACAGCAACCGCAGAGGAGAGAAAGGCGCGAAGTGCGTTTGAAGGGAGCAAGAGACGCAGGGTGATGATCCGCGAAGTCGCGAAGCTGATCAGGGAATCCGGCCCCGCGGACGCGCAGGCGCAGGACTTGGAAACTCGCGCGAACGCGATCGCCCGCTGGATGGTGGCGCAGGGAATTCTCGAGGACTGCGTCCAGAGCGACGGAAAGATTACGGATATGGGAAAGAGGGCGGTCGCGCGTATTCAGCTCCATCCGGAACTCCTCGCGCGCGTCCCATCCACTATGCGAGCGGCTCATGCTGCAAAACGGGCCGAAGTCGCGCTCCCCTTTACGGACGAACAGCTCTTCGATGCGGTACTCGACAGTCTCCATGCCTTTGAAGACTATGGGTTCAGCAGGTTTGAGCGCGATCAGCTGCGTAGGCTCGCGGCCGATATAGCTCACATGATCAAGATAAAAATCGAGACTGAATATCGAGTCGCTGGCGATGTCTCCCGATACTACGAAAGCGAATCAGGAACCTTTACAAAGCGCGTATCCAACCTCGCGCGCATCGACATAAAAAATCGAGCCGCCGCCGGCGCCAACATCCTGGCCAGCGTCACGGGAAAAATTGTTCTGGATTAATGTACCCCGATTGAGGGCGTGAGCACCGCCGCCTCGACGGGGCGTGGAAAGGGATGGACTATGGGCAGCGAGCGGAAGTTTATCAATTGCATGCTGGAGAAGTATGAAAGGTCTTCCGGTCTTTGGGAAGGATACCATGACCACGCCTGGGAATGCCGCATCGACGAGGAGCTGGGAATACGGACCAGCGAAGACCAGACATATGTCGTCAACACTGCCATGCAGGACGGCGTCATCACGGCGGAGGAATCCGAATCGCTGAGCTTCTTTCTCCCTTCTAGCGTCGTCCAGGGTCTGGCCGGAGATGACGGCATGAACGCTGCGCGCGCGAGGTCGGCGCGTTATCAGGGCCAGTGGAGCGGGGCGAGCCGGCACGACAAGAAGATCATGACCATCGGATGGTTCGAGCTGGGGGAACCCGCGTTTAGCAAGTTGAGCATGCCGTTGATGTTGCGCTTCTTCAAACAGACGATCGCCGAGTACCACCGCAATCATAAACTTCGCAATCATCTGCCGACGGTCGGCGAATTCCTCCTCACGCAGCAGATGCCGGTGGAAAACAGACCGGATTATCCTTATTTCGGAATCGATGCCATGATGACGGACATGCTCTGGCGTATCTCGCTGCTCGACGCCCCGCCGCGCGAGTTCCTGCCTTTCGTGCGGGAGGCCAAGGCAATTCCGGAGAAAAATCCTTCCCTGGATATCCTCGTCAGCGCGATCCTCTTCAAGTACGGGGAAGCGGATGCGCTCACGTTTTTGAAGAAGACGTTGGAGGGATATGAGTTTTGTCCACATGAGGAAGACCGGCAGCTCGCCCTTCTCCTGCTGGCCAGGCATGATTCTCCTGAGGGGCTGAAGGCGGCGGCGCGCCCGCTCCTTGAGCGTTGCGGGCATTCAGCCGATATGGCCCTGCTCCTGACGTTTCTCAAGACAAGTCGTTTCGAGGACGACGTGGTGCAGCTCTTGAGCGATCCTAAGGTCGCAGCATCCCTGGAAGCGACATTCGATACGAACGTACAGAATAATAGGTATTGCAGGATGGGTGTTTCAGATCTCCGCAAAGAGGTGCAAGAGGAAGCGCTCTATAGTGGATCGGAGGACAGTGCGGTTTCGATGATGGATTTCGGCCTGATCGAAAGGGTAATGGTTCAGCTCCCCACAGCCGCGCTCGAGAAGATCGTGCGGGCCGAGGCCTCGGATCGCATCTGCATGCTGGCGGTCGAGGAGGCAAAGACGCGCGTCGACACGGACAAGGGCGCGTATGATCTGCTGAAGGAAGCGCGTGCCAAGCTTTATCTGCCGCTCACGGCCGAGGCCGCAGAGTCCGCCCTGAAGACGATCAACAAGAACGATCCCAGCCGCGTAGATGAGAAGGCGGAGGCGCTGAGACTGCGGGTCAAGGCGCGTTGGAATCAGATTCGGAATCAGTGAGCTTTGCTAGCATTTGACTGCGTCCTGGAATCTGTTAAGTTCTTCTTCGATAGTTCGAAAGGGGGATATTATGAAGAAGTGGGCTCCTTGTTACTGTACGATAATCCTGGGCATAGCGGTGATAGTCTTCACCTGGTGGCACCTCTCCTGGGCGCCGATCGCGCTCACGGTGGCTGGGGCGCTTATCGTCCTGAAGGGAATAGTCGGCAAGTGCTGCTGCAATCCCTCAGGCGAGGGCAGCTGCCGCTAAAAATCGTAAGCCGGAGCGAACTAAACGTCCTTCTAGCAGCGTGAGGGAATACCCAACGCCTGCCGCAGGCGAGGTGCGCCCGTCGCATCTGCTCGCCGTCACTCGCTTTCATCTCGCATGAATGCCGTGTACTTCCCTTTCGGGCCTCCTTTACTGTATATTTGGACAAGAAATTATCCATTGTAATTCAAGAGGATGGCCCATCATTTCCCTTGTCGCGCAGGGAGGATGGCGGTATTGTCAGTTCACGTTGAATCGCGGAGGATCACAATTGGGGAGCGTAATATTGCTCCGTCCCCATTTGCTCCGGGACTGGTGGTTCCGAAAAAGAGGTCTATATGAACGATAAGCAAAAAGCCATTGATTGGGAGGATCTGCTTGGACTTAATAAAGAGCTGATCGAGAAGTTTAAAAAGGAGGCAGTCTCACTGGGTAAGACAGACGATGAAATTAATCTTTTTTTAACCACGTGTATTCACTTAGCTGCATCGGGAAGGGAAAACGAGCTGAAATCGCGATTAGCGGATAAATTGCGAACATATAAAGAGTATGCACGTTCAAAAATAACTACATAATAAGAAGCGTAGAAAGATAGGACCAAATTTTCAAATATGTGTCAGGTTATGTTAAATTATTATGAGCTAAATTATGACGCCTCCACAGCTTAAACAGTTCAGCGCATTGGTTCTCTATGCAGATATTCTTGGAACCGAAGATTCACTGAAGAATGATGAAGAGGGCTATGTTAGGCGCTTTCTCGACCTCTGGTGCCATGCACGAGATTATTTTGGTACCATAATGCATGGAAAGCTCAGTCGAATATTGTGCATATATGATAATATATGGGCAAGAGTTACAGCCGATGAAAATACTGAGGCAATTAGTCCCGACAATCAAGTGATCGATTTATTTCCCGATCTTCTGTCGGTGGCAATAAGTACGAATGAGAAGGCGATAGATTGTAATTTGGAAATGATTCAAACGATTGCGTTTGGTAAGTTGTGGATGAATGACGAGGACCTTTGCTATCCGGTTGAACCTAGTACTGCAACTCCAATCACAGAAAACATTTTTTCGCTAGGCAAACCGCAATTGCGTTGCGTGGAAATATTCAAATCAAAAAAACTAAGGCCAAACTCGATCGGTATCGATGAGGAAATTATTAATGCGCTCGATGGAGATGAATTCTATCCAAATATGAGAGACTATGGCTATCAGGTCTCCTTTAAAAAAAGTTGTTGTAAGAAATTTTATTCCGTTAAATACGATAGAGTGAGTTGATTCTGAAAGATGAAACTTTCCTAGAGTGTAACACGTTGACATCATTAGAGAGTTAGAGTTCAGAGGGCGCAACACATATTTTGTTGCAGCAAATACCGAATTAAGTTTCGTGCCTCGTGAGTTGCCCACAATTCTGCCATAAAGATAAGAATGGTGGCGCAATAGGAGGGACTATGAATAGCGACGAAAGACCAGTTCATATATTTTTTGATGCAATTCATAAAACCATTTCATTTGAAGATGAAGATCTTAAGAATAAAATTAAACCCATAATTGACTCACCATTATTTCAGCGCCTCAAGGGCATTAAGCAGCTTGGATTTTCAGATATGGTATTTCCAACAGCCGTTCATAGTCGTTTTAGCCATTCTCTTGGCGCAGCACATCTGTGTTGGAAAATATTGAAGAACACAAGTTTAACTAATTCTGAAACCCAAGAAAAAGCGCACCTTGTTGTAATTGCGACTCTCATTCATGACATTGGGCATGGCCCTTTCTCACATGCATTTGAGGCCTTTGTAAAATCTTGCCTTGGGTTTAAAGTTCGCCATGAAGATTGGACCCGTAAATTTATTGAAGAAGGTACAAAGAAGCATGGGTGGAAATTAGACCGTAATGATAGTAAATTCATAGAAGAACTCGTGCTGTCATCAAAAAATATAAAGAAGGAAAAGGAACGTCGAGAAAGATATGGTGTGTACGCCGACATTGTATCATCTCAGCTCGATGCCGATCGACTCGATTACTTACTAAGAGATAGTTACTTCTGCGGTGTTGAATACGGAAGCTATGATCTAGAATGGCTTCTAAGTACGCTTCAGATATATCGTCCTAATAGCAGCCATAAAGGTTCACGCTTAGCCGTTGGTCACAAGGGAATCGGAGCAGTCGAAAATTTCTTAATGAATAGAAGGCTAATGACTCAGAATATATATTTTCATAAGACCGTAAAAGCATTTGAACATCTTTTTGAATGTTTACTAAAAGAATTGTGGCGTAACTTATCTGATGAAACTACCGGTGAAACTACCGGGGCTCTAATTAGTAGTCGTCTTTCTGAGTTCATGAAAAAGTTGCCGAAACCTAGAAAAAATGGGGTTGAGCTAAATGATAGTAAAGATGGTAAGGGGGTTGATAGATTTGTCGATAAATCATTTAAGCAATATGCCGACCTTTGCGACTATGATTTTTGGTTTTCAATAAGAGCACTTGGGGCAAGTAAGAGTAATAGGATTAATCCAGATCTAAAATATTTGGCTAGTTGCTTCTATTACAGAAAACCTCCGTTTATGATACCAATTGGCATCGATCATATATTAGCAGATAATTACGTTAAACACATGTCGGAGAAGGAGTGGAGAATCAAAGTGGTGCCTCTTGATTTTGAGATTTATGATGTTGCTAAGGATCCGATTATCGTTCTCGATGAAGCTAACCGTCCAAGAGAAATAGTTGATGTGTCTGATGTAGTAAGAAAACTGGGTGGAAGTATTGAACCTAAATATTATTTGCTGATCGACCGACAATATTCGAAGCTACATATCAAGGATGTTATTGAGATGCTAACGAAGATAAAATGTTCTCGGGAATATATTAAGAAGCTTCGAGATCGTATGCAGGCTGAGTAGAAAAACGGGCCATTTTCCGGTATGTAACTCGCTGACATCATTTGTCCGCTGGAGGAAGAACTCTCATGCGTAATCTTGCGCCGCAGGTTGTCAGACAAAGGCTTCTGATCGAAGGGCTGTTCGATTGCCCTGTTGATGAAGCCAGGATCGCGGGTTATTTTGAGACGCTCACTCGCGCGCTTGGACTCAAGATGTACGCGAGCCCGATGATCTATTCACTCGCGGGCATGGGCAGGACGCAGAACCAGGGTTATGATGCCTTCGTTCCCTTGATCGATTCAGGAATCTCCGCCTATTTCTGGAACGAGGCCAGGCTGCTCTCGGTGCTCATCTATTCGTGCAGGGCATTCGACGCGGAAAAGGCGGCTGCGGTAGCGCGCGAATATTTCAATGTCGCTGAGATTGAATCATCATCGTTTTAAGACAGTGATAAGAAGACGGGTCAAGTCTGGACATAGGACAATGAACCATGCATGTTGGAATCGAACCTCGCCGTCATCCTTTACGCGACGAAACCAGCCGACCTGTAGCTACATGAGCTGGGAGCGCATAAATTGAAGGAACATCATGACCGAATTGTTTAAGGGCATTAGCGATCAGCAAATGGTCGAGGTGATCGATCCGCAGCTCAAGCTCCAGGTCGACGTGCCGTGGCCGCAAGAGGCTGAATGCCTTGAATCGCATGGCCTTGCAGCCGCTAAAAGCGTGCTCGATATCGGAACGGGCAATGGCTATTTCCTCTGTCGTCTGGCGGAACGCTATCCTGACAAGGAATTTGTCGGTGTTGAGCTGAACGAGGTCCTGGTAAGATGCGCGCGTGCGGAGATTGAGCGCAGGAAGCTACGCAATGTCACTGTCCTCGAGGCGCGCTGTCCAGCCGAGCAGGTCAAGGCGGGTTTTGATTTTGCTTTTGCGCGGTTAGCCCTTTACGCAACCCCGGAAAGCGGCGCAATCCTTGAGTGGGCGCTGGCTCGACTCAATGAAGGAGGAAGGTTTGCCGCCATTGATCTCGACTTTGATCGCTGCTACGCCTTTCCCGCGAGCGAGGCATGGACGAGGATGTTCAAGTGCATGTCCACTTTCGGCCCTCCGCATGGGCTTGATTTTGCAGTAGGGGCGAAATTGCCACATATGTTGCTGCAAGCCGGATTTCGCGACATCCGATTCGAGCAAAGGCATTGGTTTTCTTCCATCGGTATGTCGTCGCGGGATTTTGTCTCTTACTGGAAATCAGATGCAGCCCACGTGCGTGCGATCATGCCGGATCTGTTTTCGCAGGCGGACATGGAATTG
>Ga0265292_1003146_pt1 | contig 10429 bp, 8 predicted proteins | sample Munlanlewell296A_FD_189080 | JGI IMG/M metagenome (GOLD analysis project Ga0265292, IMG submission 189080) | Leachate microbial communities from a municipal landfill in Southern Ontario, Canada - Leachate well 296A | ecosystem: Engineered > Solid waste > Landfill > Unclassified | place: Canada... | reverse complement strand
CCAGGCTCCCCGCCGCGCTGCCGCGGCCCGGCCCCACCGGGATCCTTTCGTCCTTCGCCCAGCCGATGAAGTCGGCGACGATCAGGAAGTAGCTGGCGAACCCGGTCTTCTCGATGACGGAGAGCTCGTACGCGAGGCGGCGGCGATACTCCTCGACGAGCGCCTGCGGCAGCTGCCCCTCCCGTTTCAACCGCTCCTCGAGCCGCCGCTCGAGGCCCGCGGTCGCCATCTCCCGCAGCTTCCCGTCCGCGGTGACCCCGGGGGGCAGGGCGATCTCGGGGATCTTGTTCACCCCGAGCTCGATCTTGACGTTGCACCGCTCCGCGATCGCAAGCGTGTTGGCGAGGGCGTCGGGGGCGGCGTGCCCGAACGCCCGCTCGAACTCTTCGGCGGTTTTCACGTAGAACTGGTCTGAGCCGAACCGCATCCGGGTCGGGTCCGAGATCGTCTTTCCCGTCTGCAGGCAGAGAAGGATCTCCTGGAGCTTGTCGTCCCCGGGATTAAGATAGTGGCAGTCGTTCGTCGCGACCAGCGGGGTCCCGGTCCGGCGCGCCAGCGCGATGAGGAGCGGGTTCATCTTCGCCTGGTCGGGAAGGCCGTTGTCCTGGATCTCGAGGTAGAAGCGCCCGTCGGTGAAGATCGACTTGTACTCTTCCAGCACCTCGAGCGCCTTCGCCTCCCCCTCGGTCCCCATCGCGAACGGGACCTCGCCCTGCAGGCACGCCGACGTGGCGATCAGCCCCTCCGAGTATCTCCGCAGCAGTTCCTTGTCGACTCTCGGCTTGTAGTAGAACCCTTCCGTATGGGCGAGGGAGGAGAGCCGCAGGAGGTTCCCGTACCCGGTCTCGTTTTCCGCCAGCAGGATCAGGTGGTAGGCGTATTCGCCGCTGGGGGCGACTTTCCGCTCCGCGCGGGATCCCGGGGCGACGTAGATCTCCGTCCCGAGGATCGGCTTCACGCCGCCCTTCAGCGCCTCCTCGTAGAACTCGATCGTCCCCATCATCCCGCCGTGATCGGTGACGGCGACGGCGGGCATCTTCAGCTTCTTCGCGCGCTCGATCAGCGGCTTGAACTGGATCGTCCCGTCGAGGAGGCTGTATTCCGAATGGAGGTGGAGGTGAACGAAGCTCTTCATTCCCACTCGATGGTGCCCGGGGGCTTCGAGGAGATGTCGTACACGACGCGGTTGATCCCCTTCACCTCGTTGATGATCCGCGTGGAGATCCGCTGCAGCACGTCGTACGGGAGCCGGACCCAGTCGGCGGTCATCCCGTCCTGGCTGTGGACCGCCCGGACGGCGGCGACGTTCTCATAGGTCCGGAAATCTCCCATCACGCCGACCGTCTTGATCGGGAGAAGGACGGCGAACGACTGCCAGATCGACTCGTAGAGCCCCGCCGCACGGATCTCCGCGTCGACGATCGCGTCGGCCTCGCGCAGGATGCGCAGCCGCTCCCCGGTGACCGGCCCGATGATGCGGACCGCGAGACCCGGCCCGGGGAACGGTTGCCGCTCGAGCACGCGGGAAGGCACCCCGAGCTCCCGCCCCAGTTCGCGCACCTCGTCCTTGAACAGTTCGCGCAGCGGCTCGACGAGCTTCAGGTTCATCCGTTCCGGCAGGCCGCCTACGTTGTGGTGGGACTTGATGACGGCGGAGGGACCCTTGAACGACATGCTCTCGATCACGTCCGGGTAGAGGGTCCCCTGCGCGAGGAAGCCGACGCCCGGAATCTTCCGGGCCTCCTCCTCGAAGACGCGCACGAAGAGCTCCCCGATGATCTTCCTTTTCCGCTCCGGGTCCTCCACGCCGGCAAGCGCCTCGAGGAACCGCGTGGAGGCGTCGACGAAATCGAGCCGCAGCCCGATCGCGTCGCGGAAGGTCCGGACGACCTCCCCGGCCTCTCCCCCGCGCAGCAACCCGTTGTCGACGAAGATGCAGGTGAGCCGGTCGCCGATCGCCTTGTGCAGGAGCACCGCCGCGACGGACGAGTCGACCCCCCCGGAGAGGCCGAGAACGACCCCCTCCGCCCCCGTCTTCTCCCGGATCTTCTTGACGCTGCTCTCGACGAAGGAGTGCATCGTCCAGTCGGGAGAAAGCCCGCAGACGCGGAACAGGAAGTTGGCGAGAATCTCCGTCCCCCGCGGGGTGTGCACCACCTCGGGGTGGAACTGCACGCCGAAGATCGTCCCCTCGTGATTCGACATCGCGGCCACCGGCGAGCTCCCCGACCGCGCGATGGAAGTGAACCCCTTCGGCAGCTCGTCGATCCGGTCCCCGTGGCTCATCCAGACCGGGATCTCCATGTCGTGCCGGAACTCCTCGATCCCGAGGAAGAGGGGGCTTCCCCATTGCCCCCGGATGGCGGCGACCCCGTACTCCCGGTCCTCCGACCGGCCGACCTTGCCGCCCAGCAGGTCCGCGACCAGCTGCATCCCGTAGCAGATCCCCAGCACGGGGATGCCCAGTTCGAGAACCTCTCTGGAGATCCGCGGCGCGTCGGCGTCGTAGACGCTGGACGGCCCGCCGGAGAGGATGATCCCGGCCGGCGCGAAGTTGCGCACGAACTCCGTCCCCACGTTGAAGGGGTGGATCTCGCTGTAGACGCGCTGCTCCCGCACGCGCCGCGCGATGAGCATCGTGTACTGCGACCCGAAGTCGAGAATGAGGATCTTTCCGTCCAACGCGCTACTCCACCCGATAGTTCGGGGCTTCCTTGGTGATGATCACGTCGTGGACGTGGCTTTCGCGCAGCCCGGCCGGGGTGATTTTCATGAAACTCGCCCGCTTCTGCAGCTCCGTGATGTCCCGCGCCCCCACGTACCCCATCCCCGCCTTCAAACCGCCCACGAGCTGGAAGACGACGGCCGCCAGGGACCCCCGGTTGGGAACCCGGCCCTCGATCCCTTCGGGGACGAGCTTGCTCTCCGTCTCGACGTGGGACTGGAAATACCGGTCCTTGCTCCCCTTCTTCATCGCCTCCAGCGATCCCATCCCCCGGTACACCTTGTAGGAGCGGCCCTGGTACAGGATCATCTCTCCCGGGCTCTCCTCGGTCCCCGCGAAGAGGGAGCCGATCATCACGGAAGAGGCGCCCGCCGCCATCGCCTTCGTGATGTCCCCGGAATATTTGATCCCGCCGTCCGCCATGACGGTGACCCCTTTCCTCTTCGCCGCCTTCGCGCACCGCAGGATCGCCGTGAACTGCGGAACCCCGACGCCCGCCACGACGCGGGTCGTGCAGATCGACCCCGGACCGACGCCCACCTTGACGGCGTCGACCCCGGCCTTGATCAGCGCCTCGGTCGCCTCGCCCGTGGCGACGTTCCCGGCGATCATCCGCACCCCGCGGAAGGTCGTGCGGATCGCCTTGACGACCCGCAGGACGTCCCGCGAATGCCCGTGCGCCGTGTCGACGCAGACGATGTCCACGCCCACCTTAAGGAGCTTCTGGACCCGTTCCTCCCAGCCGGAGACGCTGACCGCCGCGCCGACGCGCAGCCTGCCGAGGGCGTCCTTGCAGGCGTTGGGATACTTCGTGATCTTCAGGATGTCCTTGATCGTGATGAGCCCCTTGAGGTTGTTCCGCCCGTCCACCACGAGGAGCTTCTCGATACGGTTCCGGTGGAGGATCTCACGGGCCTGCTCGAGCGTCGTCCCCACGGGCACGGTGACCAGGTCGTCCTTCGTCATCACGCTGCGGATCGGCTGCTCGAAATTCGTCTCGAACCGCAGGTCGCGGTTGGTGAGGATTCCGACGAGCTTCCCGTCCCGGGTGACCGGCAGCCCCGAGATCCGGTACTTCTTCATCACCTCGAGGGCCTCGATGACGCGCTGGTCGGGATCGACCGTGATCGGGTCGGAGATCATGCCGCTCTCGGATTTCTTCACCCGGTCCACCTCGGTCGCCTGCTCGTCCGGGGTGTTGTTCCGGTGGATGATCCCGATCCCCCCCTCGCGGGCCATGGCGACGGCGGTGTCCGCCTCCGTGACCGTGTCCATCGCGGCGGACACGAGCGGGATGTTCAGCCGGATGTCGGGCGTGAGGTTGACGGTCACGTCGACATCCTTCGGGATCACGGCGGACTCCGCCGGGATCAGCAGCACGTCGTCGAACGTCAACCCTTCCACCATTCCCCCCGCCGACGAAATCCCCGTTTTCTTTTTCATCCGTCCTCTCCCCCGTTTCGTCCGACTCCCGCGAGGATCCCCTCGAGGAGCCCGGCGTCGCTCACCGTCACCCCGTTCAAACGGAAACGCTCCATCGCCGCAACGATCAGCAGCGCCCCGGGAACGACGTACCGTTCCCGTCCCTTCTCCATCCCCGGCACGCGCAGCCGCTGCGCGTCCGTCATCCGACCGAGCCGGTCGGCCCATCGCCGGACAACGGCCCCGGAAAGCCTCGCCCCGTTGATCCGGTCCGGGTCGTAGCGGGTCATCCCCCGCTCCATCGCGGCCAGCGTCGTGAACGTTCCCGCCGTGCCGATCAACCGGCGAAATCTCCTGCGCCCGAACGGCCGCGTCCCGTCCTCGATCCGCCGCCCGGCGTAATACGACACGGCGCGAAGCTCCCACGGATCCGGCGGGTCCGACAGCGGCAGCAGGGTGGAAAGGACGACCACCCCCGTCGAAAGGGAAACCGACTCGCCCTCCCGGGGCCCGAAGGCGAACTCGGTGCTTCCCCCGCCGATGTCCATCGCCACGTCTCCCGGCCTGCCGGCGACCGCCCACCGGATCCCCTCCCAGGTGAGGCGCGCCTCCTCGGCCGGGCCGATCACCTCGATGTCGATCCCCTCGCCCGCGGCCGCCTCGAGGAAGTCGGCGCGGTTTTCGGCCTCCCGCAGGCAGGCGGTCCCGCACGCCCGGTACGCCGCGATCCCCCCGCGCCCCATCTCCCGGCGATATTCCCGAAGGACCCGGAGCCCCGCCGCGAACTCCGCCTCCCCGATTCGGCCGGTTTCCCGCAGGCACCGCCCCAGCCCGACGATCGACCGCCGCCGCGCGACGGGGACGGTCCGCTTCCCGCCGCGTTCCGCGACGAGCATCCGGATCGTGTTCGTCCCGATGTCAATCGCCGCCAGTCGACGCAACCGGTTCGCCTTCCTCCTTCTCCGGAACGCCCTCGACGCCCGGCGGATCATCGCTCCCGGTAGACGACGCGGACGGGCGACCCCTCGAAGCCGAAGCGGTCGCGGATCTTGTTCTGCAGGTAGCGGGTGAACGAGTCCGGGATCCCCCGGCGGTCCTTCACGAAAACGGCGAAGGAGGGCGGGGCGACCCCGACCTGCGTCATGTAGAAAGCGCGGTTCCTCCCCTGCGGGGACGGGATCGGGACGGTGTAAAGGAACGACTGCGCCATCCGGTTCAGCAGGCCCGTCGGGACGCGCAGGCGGAAGTTCGCGCTGGCCTCCTCGATCTTCCGGAAGAGCTGCTGGAATCCTTTTCCCGAAGTGGCCACCGTGGGGACGACGGGCGCGAAGGAAGCGTAATCGAGCCCTTCCACGATCGCCCGCAACCCCTTCCGGCGCGCCTCCTCCGTGGTCCACCCGTCGGTCTTGTTCGCGGCGACGACCACCGCGCGCTCCTCGTCGAGGATGTAGCGCAGGACCTGCCGGTCCTGATGGGTGAGCCCCCCGGGGCCGTCGATCAGCAGGATCGCGAGGTCGCACCGCTTGATCGAGTCGAGGCTCTTCATCACGGAGAAGATTTCGACCGCGCCTTCGGTCTTCCGCTTCGCGCGGATCCCGGCGGTGTCGATCAGCAGGTACTTCCTTCCGTCCCGCTCCACCATCACGTCGATCGCGTCGCGCGTGGTGCCGGGGATCTCCGAGGCGATGACCCGCTCGAACCCCGCCAGCGTGTTGACGAGCGTCGACTTTCCCACGTTCGGCCGCCCCACCACGGCGATCCGCGGAAGGTCGGCGTCCTTCGCGTCCGTCTCTTCCCCGACGTCGGGGGCGGGAATCCGCGCGACGATCGCCTCGAGCAGTTCGGATACCCCCGTGCCGTGCTCGGCGGAAACGGCATGGATCGTATCGACGGAGAGGGCGTGGAACTGGGAAACGCCTTCCCGGCCTTCCTTCGCGTCCACCTTGTTCGCGGCGAGCAGGACCGGCTTCCCCCGCTCGCGCAGCATCCCGGCGATCTCCTTGTCGAGGGGGAGCAGCCCGTCGCGGGAGTCGACCAGAAAGACGACCAGGTCGGACTCGTAGACCGCCCGCAGGACCTGCCCGCGGATCTTCGGAAGGAGGTCGTCCTCCCCCCCGCCCGTCATGTACCCCCCGGTGTCGACGAGAAGGAAATGGCGACCGTCGTACTCCACCGGCTCGGCGACGAGGTCCCGCGTGATCCCCGGCTGGTCGAACGTGATGGCGCGGCGCTTCCGGGCCATCCGGTTGAAGAGGGTGGACTTCCCGACATTCGGGCGCCCCACCAGCGCCACCGTGAACTCACCCCGGCTCATATCCCAGATGCCTCAACATGGATTCGCTCCTCGACCAGTCCCGTTCCACGACGACGAACAGTTCCAGGTATACCCGCGACCCCGTCTCCTTCTCCAGCTCGAGGCGCGCGGCGATCCCGACCTTCTTGAGGAACGCGCCGCCCTTCCCGATCACGATCCCCTTCTGGGAATCCCGTTCCACGAGAATCTCGGCCCGGATGCGGATCAGGTTCTTCTCCGGCTCTTCCTTGTATTCGTCGATCCGCACCGCGATGCTGTAAGGGATCTCCTCGTCGAGCCGCTCGAAGAGCTTTTCCCGGATCACCTCCTTGGCGATGAAGCGCATCGGGAGGTCGGTCAGGTCCTCTTCGGGGTAGAACGCCGGCCCCTCGGGCAACCGCGCGAAGAGCGCGGTCAGGAGCGCCTCCACGCCGTCCCCTTTCGTCGCGGAGACGAGGAACGACGCGGCGTAGAAATCGTCCCGCGTGAGACTCTTCCGGACCTCGTCGGCCGCCGCCCGACCGATCCGGTCGACCTTGTTCACCACGAGGATGCGCGGGACCGGAATCTTTTCGAGGATCCCGCGAACCATGGCATCCTCGGCGCCTTTCCCCACCGGACGGTCGTCCACCACGTGGGCGACGATGTCGGCCTCTTCGCCGATCCGGCAGGCGGTGCGGACCATGTGGGAATTGAGCGCCCTCGTCGGCTTGTGGATCCCCGGGCTGTCGAGGAAGACGATCTGCCCCCGCGTCTCGGTGTGGATCCCCGCGATCCGGTCCCGCGTCGTCTGCGGCTTCCGCGTGACGATCGCGACCTTGGCGCGCACGATCCGGTTGAGCAAGGTCGATTTCCCGACGTTGGGGCGGCCCAGCAGGGCGACGAACCCGGATTTCGGTTTCACGGGGTCTCCCCGCCGGCGGCCAGGAGAAACGATATCGCTTTCGCCGCCGCGTCCATCTCCGCCTCCTTGCGTGACGTTCCGCTTCCCCCGGCCGGCGGTTGCCCCTCCACCCGGACTTCCATCCGGAAGAGCCGGTCGTGCGGCGGCCCGTCGGCGGAGAGGAGCGTGTATGCCGGAAGTGGCAAATGCTCCCCCTGGCACCACTCCTGCAGCCGCGACTTCGCGTCGAACCCGTCGACCAGCGCGCCCATCAGGTCCGGAAGCCGGAAATGGCTCCGCACGAACCGGAGGGCCGCCTCGTGTCCGCCGTCGAGGAAGATCGCCCCGATGACCGCCTCCACCGCGTCCGCCGCCATCTTCCGGGTGACCCCGGCCCCCTTCCGACGGACGGAAGGGTCGATCCGCAGCGACGCCGGGACGCCGATCCGTTCCGCGACCCTCGCAAGGTTCCGGTTGTTGATGATCGAGGCGCGCGCCTTGGTGAGCACGCCCTCCCCCGCGAGCGGCAGCATCCGGTACATCTCCTGCGCGACGCAGAGGTTCAGGACGGCGTCCCCCAGGAACTCGAGCCGCTCGTACGACCGCTTCCCTTCCTCGTGCCCGGGGGCGGAGCCGTGCCGCAGCGCCTCCTCCAGCAGATCCGGAGCGGAGAATCGGTATCCGATCCGTTCCTCGAACGTAGAAAACGTCAAACGGCCGTCCCCTCCAGGTGTTCGCCGCGAACGGCGTCGATGCGGACGGGGATCAGGTCCCCCCGCGCGCCGATCGCCGCGCGGAAGACCGCCTCGGCGTAATTCTCGGTGGTCCCGCGCATCTCCCCGGTCTCCGGGTCTCTCGCCGACGCCGCGACGACCAGCGTCTTCCCGACCTGTCTCCCGAGGTACTCCCTCCGAATCGCGACGTCCGCCGCCCGAAGGCGCGCGACCCTCCGCGTCTTCTCCGCCGCGATCACGTCGTCCGGCCATCCCGCGCTCTCGGTCCCCGGCCGGGGGGAGTACGGAAAGGCGTGAAGGTAGCTCAACGGGGTGTCGCGGATCAATCGCATCGTCTCCGCGAAATCGTCCGGGGTCTCCCCCGGAAACCCGGCGATCACGTCGGCCCCCAGGCGGATCCCCGGGACCTCGGCGGCGAGCAAAAGCAGTCTCTCACGATACTGCCTCGCCGTATACGGCCGCCGCATCCGAAGCAGCACCCGGTCGGAGCCGCTCTGCAGCGGAACGTGCAGGTGCGGGCAAAGGCGGCCTTGCGTGGAGAGAAGGGAAACGAGCGCCGACGTGATCTCCCGGGGCTCGACCGAGCCCAGGCGGAACCGGCACCCGGAGGTTGCGCTGAGCAGCGCCTCGACGAGCCCCGCGAGCCCGTCCCGTTCCCCGCGGTCGGCCCCGTACCGCCCCGCGTGGATCCCGGTCAGGACGATCTCCCGGGCGCCGTCCCTTTCCGCCCGGACCGACCGCTCGACGACCTCCCGCCGCGGCAGGGACCGGCCGGGCCCCCGCGCCTTCGGCACGACGCAGTAGGCGCACGCCGCGTCGCACCCGTCCTGGACCTTCAGAAATACGCGGCTGTGCCCCAGCAGCCGGTCGGCCGCGAAATCGGAAAGTTCCTCGTCGGGCGAAGCCGCGTCCCCGGCCAGGGAGCGGAGCAGCCGCGGCAGGGCGGACGGTTCCCGGATCCCGAGCCAATGGTCCACCTCGGGCACGGACGCGCGGGCTTCGGGGGTCGTTTCGGCGAAGCAGCCGGTCATCACGAGGACCGCGCCCGGATGCTCCCGGCGCAGCCGGCGGGCCAGCGCCCGGGAATCCCGGTCGGCCCGGCGGGTGACGGTGCAGCTGTTGATGACCAGGACGTCGGCGGGGGCCCCGCCCTCCACCACCTCGAACCCGGCGCGTGCCGCGTGGGTGAGGATCGCCGCGGAGTCGGCGAAATTCGCCCTGCAGCCGACGGTTACGACCGAGAGGCGCCCGCGCATTCGATCCAGCCCCCGCCCAGCACCTCGTCCCCGTCGTAAAGGACGAGGGCCTGCCCGGGGGTCACGCTGCGCTGGGGCGTGTCGAAGGAGACCTCGAGGCGGTCCCCCGTCGCCCTCACCGCGCACGGCGCCCCGGGGTGGTGGTACCGCACCCGGGCCGTCGCGCGGAACTCCGCCCCCGGGGGAGAGCCGGCGACGAAGGTAGGGGCGATGACCGTCGCCCCCCCGGAAAACGTTTCCCCGTCGCTGCCGAGGACGATCTCGTTCTTCTCCGCGTCGATCGCCACGACGTAGAGCGGTTCCTTCGAGGCGATCCCGAGCCCCTTGCGCTGCCCGACCGTGTAGCGCAGGATCCCCTTGTGGTTGCCCAGGAAGGTCCCTTCCCGGTCCACGAAGCGCCCGCGGTCTTCGCTGATCCCCCGGCTCTCGAGGAACCGGGTATAGGAGGCGTCGGTGACGAAGCAGATGTCCTGGCTCTCCCGCTTCTCGTACACCGGCATCCCCGCCTCGAGGGCGATCCTGCGCACCTGCTCCTTCATCATCTCCCCCACGGGGAACCGGATCCGCCGCAGCCGGTCGGAGTCGAGCGAATAGAGGAAGTACGATTGATCCTTCCCGGCGTCCGGCGAGGTGAAGAGCCGGCAACGCCCGTCGGGTTCCCTGCGGATGACCGCGTAATGCCCCGTGGCGACCCCTTCCGCCCCCAGCTCGTCGGCCTTGCGCAGCAGCGCGCGGAATTTCAGGTGCTCGTTGCACAGGATGCACGGGTTCGGCGTGCGGCCCGCCTGGTACTCCCGGACGAACGGGTCGATCACCTCCCTGCGGAATTCGTCCCGCAGGTTGAGGACGTAGTACGGGATCCCCAGGGTGTCGCAAACGCGCCGGGCGTCGTAGAGGTCGTCCAGCGAGCAGCACGTCCCCTCCCGATCCCGGGTCACCTTCGAATAGTCGTACAGGTCCATCGAGATGCCGATGACCTCCCACCCGTCCCGTTGCAGGAGCAGCGCCGCCACAGAGGAGTCGACCCCCCCGCTCATCGCCGCGAGAATACGCCCCCTACTCATTGGCCATACCTCAGAAGACGAGGGGGCGTATCGAACCCAGAGGGGGACATTC
>Ga0265292_1003145_pt1 | contig 10431 bp, 8 predicted proteins | sample Munlanlewell296A_FD_189080 | JGI IMG/M metagenome (GOLD analysis project Ga0265292, IMG submission 189080) | Leachate microbial communities from a municipal landfill in Southern Ontario, Canada - Leachate well 296A | ecosystem: Engineered > Solid waste > Landfill > Unclassified | place: Canada... | reverse complement strand
AATCCCCCCTTCGGCACCAAGACGAAATGAAAAGGGACCACAGATTTTCATCCGGGTCCCTTCATGTTCGTCATGGTGCCGAAGGGGGGATTTGAACCCCCACGTGGTTGCCCACACCAGACCCTGAATCTGGCGCGTCTGCCAGTTCCGCCACTTCGGCACGCCTTGCGCGGAAGTAGAAGAGTAACGCAAAACCGGCCGTCGCGGCAATCTTAAAAAAACATCCTGCGGAGCGCGATCCCGCGGGGGGGGAGAACCCGCTGGCAAACGCCTCCGCTGCCGGTATGATGGGGAAAGAATTTCGACGTTAAGGAGGCTAACCTCCTAAGGAGAATTCGCGGATGCGCGACCAGGCGTATTGGGAACGGTGGCTCCGGCAGCGATCGAAGGCGCTCGAGGAGGTGCGCGCGTCGGTGAAGGATTGGTACCGCGAGGCGGGCGTGGAGAAGGGCGAGCGCCGCGCCTTCAAGGACGCGCTGAAGGCGCTGAACCCGGACGGGGTGAAGGGGAAACGGGAGAAGAAGCCGCCCCGGCGGGGGAAGGGACGGCTCTCCGGTGAGGGCACGCCGTACGGCGCCCCGCGGGACCGGCGGGGAGCGGACGGGGGCCGGATCGTCGAGGGGCGCCTGCGCTTCACGCGCGAGGGGCGGCCGATCGTGATTCCGGCCGACCCGGAGACGCCCATCGTGCGGATCCCGGGGCATTCCCTCTCCGGGGCGTGGCCCAAGGACCGGGTGCTGGTGCGGCTCGAGCGGCGGCGGGCCGGCGGCCTGTCGTATGGACGGGTCGAGCGGATCATCGAGCGGGGGATCCGGACGTTTGTCGGCCGGTACGCGCCGGCGGGGAACCGCTTCTTCGTCCGATTCCGCGACCGGGAGTCCGACCTGCTCCTCGAGGTGGACCTCCCGGCGGATTTTTCGGCGGAACCCGGGGACCTTGTCCTCGCGGAGGTCGCCGAATATCCCAAAGGGGAGAAGGAGGGGCGGGCCCGCGTCGTCCGCGCCCTCGGAAAGTCGCACACGATGGAGACCCTCTTCCTTGCCGTGACCTCCGCGATGGATCTTCCCGTCACGTTTCCGGGCCCGGTGGTGGAGGAGGCGGCGGCCGTCCCGCAGGCGGTCCGCCTTTCCGCCCGCGGCGGCGGAGTGTGCCATGGGGACGAGGCGCACCCGCGGGTCGACCAGAGGGATCTTCCGTTCGTCACGATCGACGGAGAGGATGCCCGGGACTTCGACGACGCTGTCTGCCTCGTCCGGGAGGGGGACCGTTTCCGCCTGTTGGTCGCGATCGCCGATGTCGCCCATTACGTCGAGCCGGGGTCGCCTCTTGACCGGGAGGCGTACCTCCGCGGCACCAGCGTCTACTTCCCCGATCGCAGCATTCCGATGCTGCCGCCCGAACTCTCGGAGGGGGTGTGCAGCCTGAAGCCCGGGGTGAACCGTCTGACGATGACGGTCGAAATTCCGATCCGGCCGGGGGGGACGCCGGGGACTCCGTCCTTCCACCCCTCCGTCATCCGAAGCCGCGCGCGCCTGACCTACGACGAGGTTCACTCCTTCCTCGGGACCGGTACTCTCGAAGAGGAAGGAGGGAGGCCCGGTGGCGCAAAAATCACTCCGGAGATCGGGCGGATGCTCCGCGACATGGCGACGGCGGCGGGAGGATTGACCCTTGCGCGCTTCGGGCGCGGCGCCCTCGACCTTGACCTGCCCGAGGCGGAGATCGCCGTGGTGGAGGGGATGCCCGTCTCCGTGAAGCCGTCCGAACGGTTCGAATCCCACCGGCTGATCGAGGAGTTCATGCTGCTGGCGAACACCGCAGTGGCCGAGTACCTGTCCGGCCGCGGCGACGCGTTCCTCTTCCGGATTCACGAGGAGCCCGCCATGGAGAAGATCGAGGAGTTCGAGGTGGCGGCCGGCAAACTTCTGCGCCGTTCCCGTCCCACCGACCGTCGCGACACGTCTTCCCTCCTGCAGGCGTGGGCGGATCTCGCGCGAGGGGGGAAATTCGAGCGGGCGGTCCACAGGATGCTCCTGCGCAGCCTGATGCTCGCGCGCTACGGCCCGGAGACGAAGGGGCATTTCGGGCTCGCCCTCTCGCGGTACACCCATTTCACCTCCCCCATCCGCCGCTACCCGGACCTCCTCGTCCATCGGGTGCTCAAGGCGGCGCTCGGGGATCGGGGATCGGCCGACTCCCTTCGGACCCTCCGTGAGAAGGGACCGGAGATCGGGAGCCATCTTTCCGGGAGGGAGCGGCTGGCGACGGAGGCGGAGCGGGCGCTCGAACAGCGGGCGAAGGCGCTGTTCATGGCGGGGCAGGTGGGGCGGGTCTTCGAGGGAACCGTCTCCTCCCTCGTCTCCTCGGGATTCTTCGTGGAGCTTGAAGGCTGGATGATCGACGGGATGGTTCACGTCTCGACGCTGCGGGACGATGAATACCGGATCTCGCCGGACCGGATGGAGTGGGTCGGGCAATATCGGAAACACCGGATCGGGCTTGGCGACCGGGTGCGCGTGCGGGTGCGTCACGCCGACCCCGACCGGGGCGAGGTCGATTTCCTGCTGGTTGAAAAGATGCCGGAATCTCCTTAATATGAAGGACAGTCGGGGGTGACCATGCCGAAAAAGCTTCTTCTTGCGGAAGACAGTCTGACCATCCGGAAGGTGTTCGAGCTCGCCCTGTCCCGTTCGGACATCGCGATCACCGCGGTCGACAACGGGGAGGATGCCGTCCGCCTCGCGGGCGAGATCTCCCCCGACCTGGTGGTCGTCGACCTCACGCTGCCCGGGAAAAACGGCTTTGCCGTCGCCGCGGAACTCCGCGCCATGGAGAAGACGGAAAAGATCCCCGTCCTCATCCTCTCCGGGACCCTTGTCCCTCTCGACGAGGCGCGCTTGAAAGCCAGCGGGGCGAGAGGCGTCCTTTTCAAGCCCTTCGAGTCCAGGGAGTTGTTGGAGAACATCGAACGTCTCCTGCGCGAGGGGACGGCGGTCCAGGAGTCCCGGAAACCGCAGGAGGCGCCGGCGGTCGACGAGCGCTGGGACTTCAGCGACGTCCTGGACGAGGTCGAGGCCGAGGCGGGGAAATCCGCGGCGCCCGCGCCGGCGGCGCGGGAAGGGCTGCTCCCCGGGGCGATCCTCCCCGGGGGGCCCAGGACCCCCCCCGCCTTCAACGAGTTCGATGTGTCGATCGACGAGATCGAAGGGGGCGCGCGCGATTTCTCCGGGGAGCCGCCCCCGCCCGCGCCCGCGCCGAAGGTCGAACACATGGAAAGCGACCTCCCGGTGGATTCGCCGCCGCCCGTGACCGATCTTTCGCCGGCGCTGGATGAAGTGGAGGAGATCGAGGAAATCGAGCATCTCGAGGACGTGGAGGTCCCCTTGCCGCCGGCCGACACCGTTTCGACCGAAACGCCCGCTTCGCTCCGGATCCTTTCGGCCGCGACGGCGCAACCGGTCGCCGGGGAACCGGTCCCGGCCGTCGAGGAGCCGGTCCCCGCGCCGCCCGCCGTCACGGAGCCTGCGGTCGCGGAACATGCCGCCGAAGAGTCGCACCCCGCCCCGCCCGCCGCCGGGTCCCGGCCGGGCGACGCGGAGCTGCGGGAATTCTTCGCCGGCCGCGCCGCGGAGATCTTCCGGACCGTCGCCTCCGAGGCGGTGGAAAAGGTGATGTGGGAGATGACGGACCGTCTTGCCGCGGAGTTCTCCGCGAAGCTTCGCGAGTCGGTCGAGGCCGTCGCGTGGGAGGTGATCCCGTCCACCGCGGAAGCGCTCATCCGCGAAGAGATCGCCCGGATCCGCGGCCGGGCCGGGAAGCCTTCCCCCTGAAGATGAACGAGAAGGAACCGGAGAAAGAGAAACCGTACGACCCGAAGTCCGTGGAGGAGCGCTGGTACACCGCCTGGATCGCGGCGGGCTCCTTTCACGCCGACCCGTCCCGGCCGGGCGATCCGTACACGATCGTCATCCCGCCACCGAACGTCACCGGCTCCCTCCACATGGGGCACGCGCTGAACATCACGCTTCAGGACGTCCTTCTGCGATACGCCCGGATGAACGGGCGCAACGCCCTCTGGCTTCCGGGCACCGACCACGCCGGGATCGCCACCCAGAACGTGGTGGAGCGGGAACTCGCGAAGGAGGGGATCTCCCGGCAGGAGCTGGGGCGGGAGGCCTTCATCGAGCGGGTCTGGAAGTGGAAGGAGCAGAGCGGCGGCACGATTCTGAACCAGCTGAAGCGCCTGGGCGCCGCGTGCGACTGGGAGCGCGAGCGGTTCACGATGGACGAGGGGCTCTCCCGCGCGGTCCGCGAAGCGTTCGTCCGGCTCTACCGGAAGGGGCTCGTCTACCGCGGGCGATACATCATCAACTGGTGTCCCCGCTGCCGCACGGCTCTCTCCGACCTCGAGGTCTCCTACGTGGAGAAGAAGGGGGCGCTCTGGTACATCCGCTACCCGGGGATGTCCGGGGAGGAGGGCGTCGTCGTCGCGACCACGCGCCCCGAGACGATGCTGGGCGACACCGCCGTCGCGGTCAACCCGAAGGACGACCGGTACGCCGGGCTGGTCGGGACGACCCTGCGGCTGCCGCTGATGAACCGGCCGATTCCCGTGGTGGCCGACGGGATGGTGGACCGCGAGTTCGGGACCGGCGCCGTGAAGATCACGCCGGCCCACGACGTGAACGATTTCGAGGTCGCGAGGCGGCACGAGCTCCCCTCCGTCCGGGTGATCGACGACTCCGGGGCGATGACGCGGGACGCGGGCGCCTTCGCCGGGATGGACCGGTTCGCATGCCGCGACGCGGTCGTCGCGAAGCTCGCGGAAGAGGGGCTGCTCGTCCGGGAGGAGCCGTACCTCCACAACATCGGCCACTGCTACCGGTGCCGGACCGTGGTGGAGCCGTCGGAGAGCATGCAGTGGTTCGTGAAAACGAAGCCGTTGGCCGCCCCCGCCATCCGCGCGGTGCGCGAGGGCGAGACCCGGATCGTCCCGGCGCAGTGGGAGAAGACGTATTTCGAGTGGATGGAGAATATCCACGACTGGTGCATCTCCCGGCAGATCTGGTGGGGGCATCGCATCCCGGCCTTCCACTGCCGCGCGTGCGGGAAGACGATGGTCGAGATCGACCCGCCGACGCGGTGCGAGGCGTGCGGGGGGACCGACATCCGGCAGGAAGAGGACGTTCTCGACACCTGGTTCTCCTCCGGCCTCTGGCCGTTCTCGACCCTCGGGTGGCCCGAAAGGACGGCGGATCTCGAACGGTACTACCCCACGTCCGTTCTGGTGACGGGATTCGACATCCTCTTCTTCTGGGTCGCGCGGATGATGATGATGGGGATCGAGTTCACGGGGAAAGCCCCCTTCCGCGACGTGGTGATCCACGCCCTCGTCCGGGACGCCGGGGGCGAGAAGATGAGCAAGACGCGGGGGAACGTCATCGACCCCCTCGGGGTGATCGACCGGTTCGGCACCGACGCCTTCCGCTTCACCCTCGTCGCGCTGGCCGCCCAGGGGCGGGACATCCGGATGTCCGACGACCGGGTCGAGGGGTACCGCAACTTCATGAACAAGCTGTACCAGGCGGGCCGCTTCGTCCGGATGCACGTCGACGACGCGACGCCGCGGGATCTGCCCGCCGACCTGCCGGTGACGGACCGGTGGATCCTCTCCCGGCTCCAGCGCGTGATCGACGAGGTCCGCCGGGGGATCGAGGAGTACCGGTTCAACGAGGCGGGTTCCGCCTTCTACCAGTTCGTCTGGCACGAGTTCTGCGACTGGTACCTCGAGATGATCAAGCCTGCGCTTTCCCCCGAGGCGGACGAGGCGGAACGGCAGCTGCAGCGGGCCGTTCTGCTCCGGGTCTACGAAACGCTCCTTGCGCTCGGCCATCCGTTCATCCCCTTCATCACCGAGGAGCTGTGGCACGCCCTGCCGGGGGAGCGGGGGCTCCTGTACGACCGGCCGTACCCCGCCGTCGACGTCGGCGCGACCGACGAGAACGTCGAGGACGATATGGCGCACCTGATGGAGGTCATCCGGGCGGTTCGCAACATCCGCAGCGAGCTCAACATCCCGCCGGGGAAGAAGGTCGAGGTTCGTCTGAAAGGCCAGCCGGAGGAGCAGAAATTCCTGCGGGACCACGAGGAGATCGTCCGGCGGCTCGCCCGGGCCGGACGGGTGGCGTACGTCGATCCCGACTACATCCCGGTGAAGGACGCGACCGCGGTGGTGAACGACATCGAGGTCTGTCTCCCCCTGGAGGGCCTCATCGACTTCGGGCAGGAGGCGAACCGTCTGCGCAAGGAGGTGGAGAAGACGAAGGCGGAGTACGCCCGCATCGCCGGGCAACTGGGGAACGCGCGGTTCACCGCGAATGCTCCCCTGGACATCGTCGACGCCCTGCGCGACCGCGAGAGAACGCTGGAACAGAAGATCGCCAAGCTCGGGAAGAACCTCGAGCTGGTGAGTCGATACCTGGCGTGATCTCCCGGCACCTGTACGAGGAGATCGTCCGCGCGGCCCTGCGCGAGGACGCCCCGTTCGGCGACCCCTTCGGAGAGGCGTTCCAGGGCGGCGCATCGGGCCTCTTCCTGGCGGGGGGTGACGGGGTGCTGTGCGGCGGGCCGGTGGCGTCGGAGGTGTTCCGCCAGGTCGACCCGTCCGTTTCCGTTTCCTTCTCCCCCGAAGGGTGCCGGGTGGCCCGCGGCGACCGGGTCGGGGAAGCGTCCGGTCCGGCCGGCTCTCTCCTGAGGGCGGAGCGGGTGGCCCTCAACTTCCTCCAGCGGCTCTCGGGCGTGGCCACCGCGACGTCCCTCTACGCTTCGCGGATCGCCGCGCACGGCACGAAGTTGCTCGACACGCGGAAAACGACGCCGCTGCTCCGGGTCCTCGAGAAGTACGCCGTCCGGGTAGGGGGCGGGGCGAACCACCGGTTCTCCCTTTCGGACGGGATCCTCATCAAGGAGAACGGGATCCGCGCGGCCGGGGGGATCGCTCCGGCAGTCGCCGCGGCGCGTTCGGCGGCGCACCACCTCCTCCGCGTCGAGGTCGAGGCGGAGACGCTTCCGGACGTGGAGGCGGCGGTCGCGGCGGGGGCCGACGCGGTCCTCCTCGACAACATGCCGCCGTCGATGGTCCGGGAGGCGGTCGCGCGCTTCGGCGGGATCGTCTTCCTCGAGGCGTCCGGGGGGATCCACCTCGGGAACGTCGAGGAGTACGCCCGCACGGGGGTGGCCGCCATCGCCGTCGGTGCGATCACCCACTCCGCCCCCGCCTTCGACATCTCCTTCGAACTGTCGACGTGACACTAGGCGTTCCCATCCTCCTGGGCCTCCTTTTTCTTTCTCCCGCGGCGGGGCGCGCGGCCGAGGGGTTCCGGGTCTACGAGTCCACCGCCGCGTCGGTGAACGGCGAGGTGCTCTTCGTCTCCGACGTCGCGCGGGAGGCGTGCTTCCTCCGGTGCGCGGCGATGCCCGGGACCGGGGAGGAGATCCTGTCCGCCCGTGAGGGGCGGGATCGCCTGATCCTCGACACGCTGGCGCTCCAGGAGCAGCGGAAGCTTCTTCTCGGGACGGTGGACAACGCGACGCTGGAGGGGTACGCGCGGGAGGCGGAGTCCCGGATGGCCGCGTGCCCGTCCCTTTGCAAACGGGAGATCGCCCCCGGGGAAACCCGGGAATGGATCGGCCGGAAACTGCTCCTCCGGGATTTCTTCAACCGCCGGGTCGCCGTGTTCGTGGAGGTGAAGGGCGACGACGTGCGGAGGGAGCTTGCGCGCAGGTCTTCCGCCCCCGGAAACGGCGCGGAACCGACCTGGGAGCAGGTCCGGGACGAGATGCTCGACGCGCGGATCGCGCAGGAGATCCGAAACTGGCAATCCCGCGCCGCATCGAAATCCAGGCTGATCCTTTCGCCACTGGAGGATCGATGAGTTCAGGCTTGTATACCCTGACCGTGCGAACGTCCTTCGCCGCGGCCCATCGGCTGCGCGAATACGACGGGAACTGCGAGCGGCTGCACGGGCACAACTGGCAGGTGGAAGTCACGGTGGAGTCGCCGACGCTCGACGAACGGGGGATCGCCCTCGACTTCCGGATCCTCAAGACGTCGCTTCACGACCTGCTCTCCCGGTTCGACCACCGGTACCTGAACGAAGTCCCCCCGTTCGACGGGATGAACCCGTCGTCGGAGAATCTCGCGCGCCACTTGTACGAGGAAATGGGGAAATCGCTCCCGGCGCCGGCGCGCATGTCCCGCGTCACCGTGTGGGAATCCGACGATGCCCGGGCCGACTACTCCCGGCGCGACTGATCGGATCCCCTACCCCTTCACCGCCAGCGACTCGTTCAGCGCCCTCAGCAGTGTCGAAAGGTCGATCCCGTGGACCTTGGCGCCGTGCTCCAGGTTTTCGTATTCGGAGAGCTGGCACTGGGCGCAATCGATCCCGAACCGCTCGAAGACCGGAATCGCCTGCGGATATCGACGGAGCACGTCCTCGATCTTCATCTCCTTGTCGATCATCGTGTCTCCTTCCGGCGGGATGCCTTATTTTACCACGATGGTCCCTAGTACCCCGTCTCGCAAATACCTTGGCATTCGAACGCCGCTGCATCCGCTCCGGCTTCGTTGCACTCCCTCACCGTACTTTAAAGTACGCTTCGGTCGTGCGCCTCGCCGGGCGCGGCGCATCGACGTTCTCGGTGCTTCAAGTTATTTGCGAGACGGGGTACTAGCCGATTTCGAGGAAGCGGAGAGGTGGCGCCGCGGGGATCCGGCCGATCTTCGCCGCCAGCTCGTAGAACAGGGAAAGACCCTCCGTCTCCTCCTCGAGGTCGTAGGAGAGGCAATGCCAGTAGGCGTCCCGGAAGGCGGGGGGGATCCAGTCGGGGCCTCCCCACGGGTATTCCCCCCGGCGGATCGACGCCTGCGCGGTCCGTTTCGCCTCCAGAAGGGCGGCGGAGAACCGGGACAGGGGATCCCTGCGCTCCTCCCACGCGCTCCGGGCGGCGATCCAGAGGGCGAAGACGAACGGTTTCCCCGTCTCGCGCCGCCACCACTCTCCGAGATCGGTGACGTGGGGCGCCACGCCGTCGACGGCCGCCCGGATCGCCTCGTCCCCGATCACGAGATGGGCCGGGTAGCGGCGCAGCGCCTCCCTCGCGGGAAGCTCCGTCCGCACGAGGAGGTTCGCGCGCCCCAGCGACTCGCGGAGGAGGATCTCGAGCAGCGTGATCGAGGTGTCCGAGTTCCTGGTGACCGCGATCGGCTCGGGGGGAAGCTGCCGGAGCGGTCCGTTCGACAGGAGCAGGACGCTCATCACACGGCGCCTCGAGGAGATGGAAATGCCGGGGCACAGGAGGTACCGGTCCGGGCGGACGGCGTACTCGATGGAGGAGGAGGGGGACAGGTCCAGCTCCCCGTCGCGCAGCTTCCGGTTCAGTTCGGAGGGGTGCCCGTCGACGAACGAAACCCCGCCCGGCACGCCCCCGGTCGCGAGCCCGTGGAAGATGGGGACGAGATTGGCGTACGGGATGCGTCCGACGCGCAGCGGGGAAGGGTGCCCGGTCATTCGCCGCAGTTTACCACGCTCCCTGCGGGAGACGCGACCGACTGCCTTGACGAGCGGGTCCAAAATTCCAATAATGGGGGGGCCAGCCCGAAGGAGGTTCCCATGGCCTATAACGGCCGCGACGTATATCGCGCCCTCGCACCCCACAAGACGATCGTCATGGCGTGCAACATCCGGATCCCCCTCGTCCTCCCGGGGATCATGCGGGCGGCGAAGGAGCTGGACGCCGTGGTCGCGTTCGAACTGGCCAAGTCGGAAGGGGATTTGAAGGGCGGCTACACGGGGATGACCCCGGAGATCTTCGTCCGCACGATCGTCGCGGCGGCGAAGAAGGCGGAGTTCGACACCCCGTTCGTCATCCACGGCGACCACATCACCGTGAAGAACACCACGGAGGCCGAGGTCGAGGGAGCCCGCGCGCTGATCGCCGCGGAACTCGCCGGGGCTTCCGGGCAGCACTGAAGGTGCGCGTCGTCGCGGGGAAGTGGGGGGGACGAACGATTCGCGCCCCGCGCGGGATCGAAGTGCGGCCGACCACCGACCGGGTCCGCGAGGCCGTGTTCGCGATCCTCGGGGACGACGTGGAGGGGAGCGTCGTGCTCGACCTCTTCGCCGGGACGGGCGCGATGGCGATCGAGTCGCTCTCCCGCGGGGCGGCCGGGGCGGTGCTCGTGGAGTCTTCGCCGGCGGCGCTCAACGCGCTGAGGGCGAACCTCGAGGCGCTGGAGGCGGAAGGCGCGGTCTGTCTCCCCCTCGACTACCGGGAGGCGGTCCGGAGGCTCTCCGCGAAGGGGAGGACGTTCGATCTCGTGTTCCTCGACCCCCCGTACGGGAAGGGGCTGGTCGGCCGGTCGGCGGA
>Ga0265292_1003144_pt1 | contig 10436 bp, 6 predicted proteins | sample Munlanlewell296A_FD_189080 | JGI IMG/M metagenome (GOLD analysis project Ga0265292, IMG submission 189080) | Leachate microbial communities from a municipal landfill in Southern Ontario, Canada - Leachate well 296A | ecosystem: Engineered > Solid waste > Landfill > Unclassified | place: Canada... | reverse complement strand
GTTCAAAATAATCAATATCAATTAAATAATGAGAAATAAATTTCTTATTGGATTTTTCCTGATTGTTCTTTTTGGATCCGCTACTGCTCAGGAGTTTGTCTTACCCGAACTTGAGGGTTTTAAAAAGACCACCAACTACCCTGTCTTTGGTCCGGAGAACCTTTGGGATTTTATAAACGGCGCTGCTGATACATATCTCGCCTATGGGTTCGTTGATCTGCATGTTGCAGAATATAAAAAGGGCAAGAATGTAATTAAGCTCGAAATATACCGCCATAGTGATAATACCATGGCATTTGGAATATATTCAACTGAACGCTCACCTTCCTTCAGATTCATGAATCTTGGAGCCCAGGGATATATAGCTGATGGGGCAATAAATTTCTTTAAAGGAAATTATTATGTCAAGATCAGGACCTATGCGAAAAGTGAAAAAACATTACAATCTACTGAATCATTAGCTCTTAGGGTTGCTAATATGCTGGAGGGCGGTTCAGAAATGCCTGCTGTGCTTTCTAAGTTCCCTGAAATTGGAAGGAAGATGAACGAGGAAACTTATATCAATGAGAGTGTTCTGGGACATAAGTTTTTAAACAAAGCATATAAAGCTATTTACGAAATAGGGAGCGATAACTTTTCAATCTTCATAATGGAAAACAGTTCCACCGAAGAGGCAAGGAAATCTGTAGAAGCTTATCTTGCAGCAACCGGAATAGATGCTGTAGAATCGGGGAGTGGCAAATATATGTTAAAAGACGAGTACAACGGAACTGTTTTCCTGGCCTGGAAGGATAATTTAATTGTTATTATTTCTGGTCTGTCGAAAGATCAGACTGAAATTGCAGACCGATACACTTCGGAAATTCTTAAATAGTTTTCAGGAAAACCATTCTCTTTCCCGCTTTTTAATGTCTCCAAGGATCTTATTAGCTGTATTCACATTGTCAACAACCTGGAAATCAAACATTCCCACGCAGATAAAATCTGCTCCATTCTCGAATGCAAACCTGAAACCATCTTCCGGTAATATGGCTCCTCCTGCAAGAACTTTGAAAGCAATCCATGGTTTTTTAACCTCTTTCATATATTCTGTGGTTCTGACAGGGAAGAGGTCGAACATATTATCATGAATCTTATTGTGATCCTGATTTCTCTTCGTATCAACACTGAATTCTTCTCTTTCTGATTCAGGATGAGCCGACCAGTAATTATCATTATGGAAAGTTTTTACATAATAGTCAATGGGCAAACCCTCTTTCTCACAGGCTTTGACAACTTCCAGCGAATGAGCTCCCATACCTGCCAGATACCCTTGTTTTTTAATGTGTTCTATTGCTTTTGCCAACATGCTGATCTTCCCTTCCCTTACAAAACGGTCACCTTCAGCACCTTGAATATATAAGGTATTAGCCCCATTACCAATTGCCCGGTCAATATCCCCCAGAAAGTCTTCCAGCTTAAGGTAGGTCTGGCATACCGATTGCATTTTGCCTCCGTACATCTTCAGATACTTATTGAAAAGCGGGTAAAAATCATTAACCATGAATGTTGCATTTATTCCTGCCATCTCACCAAGATGCAAAGTCTCTAATACTTTCTGGTCTGAATTATATGCTTTGAAAAGTGTATTAGCATATTTTAAATCACGTGCATGAGCCCAGCCACCAATCAGGTTACAACCCATTATCATCCTGGTAATTTTCATCTCTCCCAACTTGCCTTCAGGCAGTTTACCTTTAAGCTCGGAAAGGTTTTTAAATTCAACCCTTATGGCAGAAGCTCCTGAAACAGCATCAGTTCCTGTTACAGACATATTTCTTAGAAACGCTCCTGAAAATGCTGCAAGGAAAGGAATTCCTGCCAGTCCCTTTAATAATTCCCTTCTGCGATTAATGTCATTGGATTTAGTTTCTTCCTCTTTATCTAATTCTTCAGAAAGAACACTTTTCTTTTTTCTTTGACGTAACTTATCCAATCCGAAAAACTGACCTGATTGAGTCATGGCAAGAAGGATCAAAGCAAATAGTTCAACAAGATTCTTGTTTACAATCATATAGTTGCCTTCAGATAATGCTCCGTAACTATACCCGCCGAATGGAGGATATGCTAAGTAGTACATCAGTAACAATACAGCACCACTCCACGATGCAAGCCTGGTAAAAAGACCAAGGATAAGTGCAAGTCCGATCAGGGTCAATCCATACGCGTTTGCTGCATCAATGATCCACATACCGGTATCACCCGAAGCCATCCATCGGAAAAGATCACCAAATATCCACCTGGAACCCTCGAGGAATTGCCTGGCTGACCAGGAAGGATTCAGAAGTTTTATTAATCCTTCGTATAGAAAATGCCAGCCGATTACGATTCTGAGTAGTGCAAGAAAAACCGGTACAAGTTTGTTTCTAAATTTAACAGATATCATATTTGTTATTTTAATTGAGCAAAGAAAAATTTTATATCCATTTCAGATTGTCCCAGCTGCCAGTAGCTTGTTGCCTGTCGCCTGTCGCCATTAATACAAATATTTGTGGCATTCAGCACAATTGGCTTCTTTCCATGCTGTACCGATATCTACCGGATGCTGGAATTCAAGAGTTTCTCTTATGTTGGTATACTCTATCATTCCTTGTTTCCCCTGGCCTACAATCGTGTGGCAGAGATTGCAATCCCGTGATATTGTACGTCCGTTATCTGCTTTAAAAGCATCATTGTGACACCTGAAACAGCCATCAGATTCGAGGTGTCCGATATGTTCCGGATAGAAATCATAAGCTAATTTCATTTTTGGGAAGGTGTTCTGGCTGAACGCTTTCTGAACTGAAACAACAGAGTTATTTATCAAATCAATATTATTTGTATAAAAATCATTATAATCTGATTTGTAATAACTTTTGATACTGTTCTCTATTTTTAAAAGAGCTGTATCCTTGTCACTGAAAGTTTCTCTTAATATCCCCATAGCAACCTTTTTAAAGAAGGGGATTTTTTTTGAAACTTCTCCGGTCAGCATCGCTTTATCGAAATAGACAGTTGGTGAATTATAATTATGGGAAGGTCGGTTGTGACAATCGATGCAATCCATGGTCCTTGTTGTTGCTGCGGAAACAAGACTGTCGGAGACAGGATTATTGTCATTTCTGTAAACAGTCACCTCACCGGTAGATTTATTGGTATACTTTACATATGTTATATTTTCACGCTTATCATTTTCTGAAATGTATTCAATGTTAACTGCCGGATTGATGTGCCAGTGAATACCCTCTCTGAGACCTAATCCGCTATATTCCGGACCGGTTTTCATCTGAAGCATTATATCCCATTCAGTATTCAGTGAATCGGCAAGGAAATATTTATTGGTCCAGAGAGTACGTGTATAAAATTTTTGCGGCCAGTGACATTTTTCACAGGTTTCTCTTGCCGGACGCAGGTCGTGAAGAGGTGTTTCAATTGGCGTAGGATAGGTTTTTGTGAGTACTGCATATACCTGATGCAACCCTGATAATTTGGATTTTACATACCATGATGCTCCTGATCCTACATGACATTCCACACAGGAAACATTTGCATGAGGGGAGTTCAGGTAAGCAGTATGTTCGGGCTCCATAACCTGATGACATAAAGTACCGCAAAACTCAACTGACTCTGTTATATGATAGGCCTTAAAACTTCCAAGAGTTGAAAGGAAAAGAATAATAATTGTAGCAATAGTGAAGATAATAAAAGCGTTTCTGTGCCTTGGATCATTAAGATCAATAAGTGGAAGCCGGGCAACTTCATGAACCAGACTCTTGAAGATCCTTTTTCTCTCAAGGAACATGCCTATCGGAATCATCAATAGTCCAAAAATCATAAAGCCTGGTAGTATTATGTAAATAAACAACCCCAGGTTGGTGTTCCCTTTATTGAAAATTGTTGAGATAATAAATAGCAGGATTATTAATGCCAGATTTATGACGACAATAATAGAACCGATAATTGTCAACCAGTTTTTGGAGGAGGGTGGTAGTTTCATTGTCGCCGGGTCAGGTTAAAAAGTAAGAGTAGAAGAAAAGTAAAAGTAGAAAAATATTGGATTAATCGTCAGCCCTTTTGAAAATAATTAATAAAACAAACTCTGTGTTAATTAATTAACAGCATAATTCTTAATAGACTGAGTCTGGTTACTGTTCCTTGTCAATAAGCTGCGAAATGATCTCCTTCAGATCATTGTAGGATTTAACAACCATCAGATCGTTGTGTTCGTCAATTACATTCTGTGGTGGGTTATATAGTATTCCAAGCTCTGCCTTCCGGAGCATCGAAATGTCGTTGTAGGAATCGCCAATAGCAATTACCTTGTAATTAAGGCTTTGGAGTGCTTCAACCACCTTCTTTTTTGCATCTTTCTGCCTGAGGTTATAATTAATTATGTTTCCGGCATTATCGGTGGTAAGATGATGGCAAAACAGAGTCGGTCTTCCCAATTGTTTCAGCAGTGGATCAGCAAATTCAATAAATGTGTCGGAAACAACTATAAGCTGTAATCTTGTTCGGAGCCAGTCAACGAATTCTAATGCTCCGGGCAGTGGTTTAAGTAGTGAGATAACTTTCTGAATATCATGCAACGTGAGGCTGTGTTGTCGCAATAATTCTAATCTCCGTTTCATGAGAACATTGTAGTCACTAATATCACGCGTGGTAAGCTTTAGCTCATCAATTCCTGTCTGCTTTGAAACATTTATCCATATTTCCGGCACAAATACCCCTTCAAGATCAGAACATACTATATACATACTTTAATAATTATTCTTTTCAATAATGCTTTAAAATAAAGTCCTTCAACATTTCATAATTATTTTCTAACGAAAAATATTTTTCAGTTTTTTCCGCTATGCCAATAAGAGATGCCGGAAGGGGAGTATCTACATTAATAATTTGCCGTATCTCCTCAGGGAATTTTGCAGGATGAGCCGTTTCAAGAGATATGCAAAGTTGCTTTTCAGAATTGATGTTCTTGTTAAACCTGAAATATTCATTTATTCCATGCCATGCAATGGCTCCATGTGGTTCGAGCAGGATATTATATTGTTTGTAAATGTCTGCAATTGTCGCTCTTGTCTCTTCATCGGTTACACTTACTGCGAAGAGATCTTCTCGCATCTTTTTAAGGTCAGGTACTTTGATAATGTTTCCGGTTTCATCCATCATACCGCCGTAAAGGGCGACAATTCTTGCAAGGTTGCTGGGGTGACCAACATTCATTGCACTGGAAATGCAATTTTTTGATGGAATGATTGATTTGTAGTTCCCGGTTCGTATGAATTCAGGAACCTCGTTATTTTCATTTGTTGAAATAATAAATTGCTTAACCGGAAGCCCCATCTTACTGGCAATAAGTCCGCCCATCAGGTTCCCGAAATTGCCCGATGGCACACTGAAGACTGCTTTGTCATCTATTCTCCCCGAGAGTCTCGACCATGCATAAAAATAGTACACCGATTGGGGGAGTAACCTTCCGATATTGATTGAATTTGCAGATGACAGAGAAATTTGTGAAAGTGATGAATCTAAAAAGGCCTTTTTGACCAGCCTCTGGCAATCGTCGAACTTCCCGTTTATTGCAATAACCTTAATATTGTCTTGAAGCGTTGTCATCTGTTTTCTTTGTATCAAACTCACTTCATCGTCAGGGAATAAGATAATTACATTGATGTTTTTGAGACCGTAAAATGCACTTGCAACTGCGCTTCCTGTATCGCCTGATGTAGCCGTTAGTATTGTAAGGTGTTGATTGTTAATTGATAGATAATATTGCATAAGCCTGCTCATCATCCGTGAAGCAAAATCTTTGAATGAAGCTGTTGGGCCCTGATCAAGTCGCATAATATATTTACGTTCGCATACTTTTTCAAGAGGAACCTCAAAAATATATGCATCGCGGCAAAAAGACATCAATTCGTGGTTATCTGTTTCATCACTTAAGAATTTATTCAGAACACTAAAAGCAATTTCATGATATTCTTTTGCAGTAAAACTCTCAAGTTCTTCCCTGGTTATTTTTGGAATGGATAAAGGCATATATAATCCTCCGTCAGGGGCAAGGCCTTTCAGAAGAGCCTGGCTGAAAGTGAGTTCAGTTGACTTTCGGTTTGTTGAATAATATTTTAAAGGTTTACTTTTCAATTCTTAGTTCGTTTGTTCAATTGTTCGTTTGTTCAATTGTTCGTTTGTTCAATTGTTCGTTTGTTCAATTATTCTTTTATTCACACATTTACCACTCTCATTAAATCAGCAAATACTCCGGCTGCAGTGACTTCCGCTCCGGCACCGTATCCTTTGATCACCATTGGCAGTTCGTGGTACCTGTTGGTTGTGAGCAGAATAATATTATTGCTTCCTTCAAGGTTAAAAGAAGGATGATCAGAACCAATAGTCAGAAGTTCAACTTTTGCCTTACCATGATCTAGAGTGGCAAAAAATCTCCACTTTTTGTTCTGTCTTACAAGTTCTTTCCTTTTTTGTTCGAATTCAGCATCATACTCTTTAACTTTTTCAAAAAAATCATTCATATCGCCTTCAAAGCAATTATCAGGAAGGAATTTATTAACAATAACATCATCTTTTTCAATAGGATAACCGGCTTCCCGAGCCAGTATCAGAATTTTTCTGACCACATCTGTTCCGCTGAGATCCATTCGAGGATCCGGCTCTGAATAGCCTTTTTCCCTTGCCTTCCTGATAGCACTGCTTAAAGGCATTTCAGGGCCGATCTCATTAAATATGAAATTCATGGTTCCGGAGAGTACAGCCTCAATTTTAAGGATCTTGTCGCCACTTACCACAAGGTCATTTATTGTTTTGATAATTGGTAATCCGGCTCCTACCGTAGTCTCATAAATGAATTTTACCCCCCTTTCGTTTGCTATGGTCTTCAGTTTTTGATAATAATTATATTCTGAGGAGCAGGCGATTTTATTTGCAGTTACTATTGAAACATATCTTGAAAGAATATCACCATATCGGGATGCAACATTTTCATTGGCTGTGCAATCGATGAATACTGCATTCCTGAGATTAAGCCTTGTCATCTGTTGAATGAAATCGGTTATATCTCCTTTTTCACCGGATGTTTTAAGAGTATCCCTGTAATTCTCCAATGAAATACCTTTCTTATCGATGAGCATTTTCCTTGAATTAGTCACACCCATCAGATTTACTTTAAGGTTATGTTCACTGAGTAAAGTTGAAGACTGGTTTTGAATCTGTTTCAACAGGCTTGTTCCCACCAACCCGGTGCCTGCAACAAAAAGATACATTTCCTTGTAACGGGAGAGGAAAAAGCCATCATGAATAACATTAAGCGCTTTTTTCAGACTCTCATTCTTTATAACTACCGAAATATTTAATTCAGATGAGCCCTGTGCAGTGGCGATCACATTTATTCCATTCCTTCCAAGCGACTTGAAAAGGGTTGCTGATATTCCGGGGGTGTTTTTCATTCTTTCACCCACAATTGCAATAATCGATAAATTCTTTTCAAGAAGAACTTTTAATTCATTATTCAGATTAATCTCTCTATTGAATTCCTCATGTATTGCTTCCGATGCCGATACTGAATCAGAAGGGCTTACAGCAAAGGTTATTGAATACTCTGAGGAGGCCTGTGTTATCAGAATTATGTTGATGTTCCGCCTGGCCAATGCTCCAAACAACCGCATTGATGTTCCTGTTACTCCAACCATGCCGGTACCCTGCAATGTGATCAGATCGATATGGTCAATCGATGAAATTCCTTTGATGGGGCTTCTGTTATCATCAGATGATTTATGGCTGATAACAGTTCCTTTTGACTCCGGGTTGAATGTGTTTAGAACCAGTATCGGGATGTTTTTTTTATAAACCGGTCGGAGGGTAGGTGTATAGATTACTTTTGCACCAAAATGCGATAATTCAATAGCTTCTGAATATGTCAGGCTTTCAATTGCATATGCCTTTTCAACTTTCTTAGGATCGGCAGTCATGAACCCATCTACATCAGTCCATATTTCGAGAACTTCTGCATTAAGGGCAGCTGCTATTATTGCAGCAGTATAATCCGAACCCCCTCTGCCCAAAGTGGTTGTCTCATTACTATGATTGCTGGCAATGAAGCCCGGAACAATAATATGTTTACCGGTTTCAGTAATATTCTTTCTGATAAGACTATCTGACAGGGCGAAATCAACGTTTGCAAATCCGAAATTGCTGTCTGTTTTAATAAAGTGCCTGGAGTCAACAAGAATACTATTATCAATCAGGTTGCTTATTATCATGGATGATAGCATTTCTCCAATGCCAAGTACTTGATCAAGTGAATGTTTGCTTAATTCACGAAGCAGATAAATTCCGTTAAGAGTTTTCCGGACGTCATTGAAGATATTTTTTATGTCTTTAAGAATAACATCCTGCTTATCTTTGATTATTAGTTGTTTTACATATTCTGTATGCTTAAGAATTATCTTTTCAAGATGTACTTTGTATTCATCATTCGTGGTGGAGGCAAGTTCACTGATATGCTTTAGTTCATCTGTTATCCCCTGAAAGGCCGATACAACTATCACACAAGGAGAGCTTTGGGATTCTATTATCTTTTTTACTCCCCTGATCCGTTCAGGTGTTCCAATGGATGTGCCGCCAAATTTAAGTACTTTCATGGTTTAACTTTGTCCTACTTTCTCAAGCCTTTTAAGAATCGAGAAGATGAATGCGGCGGAGACAAGACAGCATACGATAAATACCAGCCAAAGAGTACTTAATGGAACTTTATCCCATAAGATTGTACCAACCACAAGCAGCTTATTTCCAACTGCTGTCGCGAGCAGCCAGCCACCCTGCATCAGACCCTGGAATCTTGAAGGAGCAACCTTTGAAACAAATGATAGTCCCATAGGACTAAGGAAAAGTTCAGCGATTGTCAGAATAAGATAACTACTGATCAGCCAATAAGGTGATACCCTGTCTAATACATTAACCGGTGCTCCGGCAAGTGTTAATGGTGAAGCCAGTCCTATTGATGAAACCAGGACAACAATGAATCCAATTGCAGCGATAATCATACCGATGCCAATCTTTTTAGGTGTTGATGGTTCAATACCTTTTTTGGACAGCCACGCAAATGCCCCCATGACAGGGAATGTCAATGCAACAATGAAAAGTGGATTAAATGACTGGAAAACTTCCGGGGAGATGGAATTTTGTATACCAAACGGACTGATCCAATTCCTTAACAAGCCGGTTGGGTCAAATCCTGTTAAGAGGTATAAAGAGTACAGGAAAGCTATTACAAACAGCACTCCTCCTGCAATCTTAACATTTAGTTTCAGATTCTTGCGGAACAGCAAAACAAGACCGGCAATTGAGCCAACAACTGCAAGCATTGAAGGTAATGTGAAGAAGAGATTGGTAAATGTATCAACCTGCTTCACCGTGTAATCTCTGGCATATAGAGTAAGTGTGAGTCCGTTCTGATGGAATGACATCCAGAAGAATATCACAACTATAAAAACAAGAACCAGCGCAGTAATACGGGCCCTCTCTTCCTTGTGTGAACTCAAAATAATCCAGGTTACAAATCCGGCAAACAGGCCAAAAGCGAAACCGTCAGCAAGGCCAACAATATAACTTAATCCGAATGCAGTAATTCCCATAGCTGCAAGCGCAATGAGAAGTATCCCTGGTTTGAATTCAACTTTGGTGGTTGTCTCTTTTACTGCTTTCTCTTTATTTGGGAGTAACCTGTTAAAGAATATGTAAACCAAAAGGGATATTACCATTGCTCCGGCAGCTATTCCGAACGCGTAGTTATAACCTTTGGAGAATACCTCAAGATATTTGCTTGCGAATCCTGCCAGATCGGTAACCGGACCACTCAGACTTACATTGTTGGCAAGCTGTTGGATTGTGGTTGTATCAGTGAGAGTTCCGTTTATGTATTGGTGACAAAGAGAAGGGAGACTGCCGTCGTGAGCAAATCCGTTGACCTTAAGCCACCAGTTACGCATGCCTGTGGCAGCAAAAGGAGCAAAGAAGGCTCCTACGTTTATCCCCATATAAAAGATCATAAAGGCTGAGTCTCTTAATTTTGCATACTTCGGGTCATCATACATCTGACCAACAACAGCCTGAAGGTTACCTTTGAATAGTCCATTGCCAAGGGCAATTGTAAAAAGTCCGATAATAGTGATAGTCAATGTCATACCGGGTACCGCCATAATTATATAACCGGCGAACATGATTATGATACCTGTAAGTATAACTAACTTATACTTCTTTGTTGCATCGGCCAGGATACCTCCAACCAGCGCCAAAGCATAAATGCTGAAGTAAAACCAGCTGTAAATTCCACCTGCTTTTTCAGCTGAAAGTCCGAACTTGGCCTGTAAAAACAGAACAAGAATAGCCATCATTGTGTAAAA
>Ga0265292_1003143_pt1 | contig 10438 bp, 10 predicted proteins | sample Munlanlewell296A_FD_189080 | JGI IMG/M metagenome (GOLD analysis project Ga0265292, IMG submission 189080) | Leachate microbial communities from a municipal landfill in Southern Ontario, Canada - Leachate well 296A | ecosystem: Engineered > Solid waste > Landfill > Unclassified | place: Canada... | reverse complement strand
TATTATTACGGCGCAAGCATATTTTGACTTCATTGAAAAAGCGGGTATACAAAATAAAATTATGTCTCTGCTTTCAAAACTTAATTATGAAAATTCTCACGAACTAGAGCAAGCTTCAAAACATATAGGTGAAATTATAATAGCTTCAGAGTTACCAAAAGATCTTGTCAAGGAAATCATTAATTTTTATGATAATTTGGAAATTAAAGAAAATAAATATTTTAAAAATAATGGATCTATTTTGAAAGCAGGTATTTCAAAGATCAAATCTTTATATCAGACTCCATTAGTCGCCGTCAGATCATCGGCAACTGCGGAAGATCTTCCGACCGCTTCATTTGCCGGTCAACAGGACACTTATCTCAATGTTAAGGGAGAGGCTTATTTACTAAAAAAAGTCAAAGAATGCTACGCTTCCCTTTTTACCCAGCGGGCAATTTATTACCGCCACGAACAAAAATTTGATCATAGCAAAGTTGGTCTGGCTGTTGTGGTTCAAAAAATGATTGAATCGGAAAAATCCGGTGTTGCGTTTTCAATTGATCCAGTCACCAATGATAAAAATAAAATAGTAATTGAAGCAATTTTCGGACTGGGGGAATATATAGTCCAAGGAAGAGTCACTCCAGATCACTATGAGGTTGATAAAAGATCTTTGGTTATAACTAAAAAAGAAATTGGCAAACAGGATGTTAAATTTGTTAAATCAAATATTTCCAATAAAGAAGTTAAATTAGGGAAGGCTGGCTCGGTTATCAAATTATCAGATCAAGAAATTCTTAAAGTCGCCCTTCTTGTTCGAGATATTGAAAATCATTACTACTTTCCCCAAGATATCGAATGGGCTATTAAGAATAATCGGGTTTATATAATTCAATCAAGACCCATTACAACTACGCATAATAAAACTGATTCAACCGATTCTATCCGATTACATCTGATTTTATCTGGCTCGCCTGCCTCACCGGGGATTGGTGTTGGGATTGTAAAAATTATCATGTCACCCCGTGAAATCGGCAAAATCAAACCGGGTGATATATTGGTTGCTCCCCAAACTAATCCAGACTATGTGCCGGCGATGAAAAAAGCCGCCGCAATAGTTACCGAAAAGGGCGGAAGAACTTCTCATGCCGCAATCGTTTCCCGTGAGCTTGGAATCCCCGCCGTCGTTGGAGCCGAGGGCGCCACCAAGATTTTAAAAGAGGGTATGGTCATAACCGTCAACGGTCTTAGCGGAGAAATTTTCAAAGGTAAAACCATATCTTCCCAAATCTCCCCAATTTCCCCTATTACCCAAAAGAGACTACACACGGCCACAAAAATTTATACTAATCTTGCTCAACCAGGAGAAGTCAATAAAGTTGCCAAAATGCACGTTGATGGAATCGGACTTCTGAGGGCCGAGTTTGTCATTGCTGAAATAGGTGTCCATCCAAAACAGTTTATTAAGGAAGGAAAACAGGAGATTTTTATCAGTCGGCTGTCTAGAGAATTGATGAAATTTGTCGCTCCTTTTTCTCCCCGTCCGGTTATTTATAGAGCCACCGATTTTAAAACCAATGAATATCGTAATTTAAGCGGCGGAAAAGAATTCGAACCACACGAAGAAAATCCTATGCTTGGATTTCGCGGAGCCTATCGTTATATTGCTAATCCCGATGTCTTTGAAATGGAATTAAAAGCGATCAAAAAAATTTGGGAAAAAGGCTATCGAAATTTACATTTAATGATCCCTTTTGTTCGCGTTCCGTGGGAATTAATAAAAATCAGGCAGATGGTGGAAAAAAGCGGCTTACTGTCATACTCGGAATTTAAACTTTGGATTATGGTCGAAGTTCCTTCATGTGCTCTTAATTTAGAGGAATTTATAAAAGTCGGTATTGACGGAGTTTCGATAGGAACAAATGATTTGACAATGATGTTGCTGGGGGTCGATCGAGATAGCGAGGAAGTCTCAGGGGTTTATGATGAGCGAACTCCAGTTGTCTTAAATGTTCTTGATTACATTGTTAAAACATGCAAAAAATTTGGAATTACCTGTTCGATGTGCGGACAAGCTCCTTCTGATTATCCGGAAATTGCCGAAAGGATGGTTCGCGCCGGCATCACCAGTCTTTCTGTCACTCCGGATGTGATTGAAAGAACAAGACAAGTTGTCTTTGATGTTGAGAAAAAACTTTATAAAGAAAGAGCTAAAAAATAGACTTCATTTTTTTAGTTATTTACTATAGAATGGAATTAAATGTTATTAACTAATCCCTAGTCTCTAATGGTCTAGTCCCTAATTTTTATGCCCGTAATAAAAAAAATCATCGCTAATGAAATCATTAATTCCCTCGGTTATCCCACTCTCCAAGGGAAGCTTTTTTTGGATGATAATCGCTTTGTTCTTTCCAATATTTCTTCTCTTGATCCGGAAGCAAATGTGCCGGTTAAAGAACTTAGAGATAATGATAAAAGCCGTTATAACGGATTGGGATGTACGAAAGCTGTTTCTTATATCAATAATTTATTAGGTCCAAAACTTGTTGGAATTTCTCCCTTAAAGCAAACTGACATAGACAATTGGTTATTAAAAGCTGATGGTACAAAAGATAAAAGTCAGCTTGGAGTAAATACAATAAGTCTTATTTCAAAATTAGTTGCCAACGCAGGAGCCTTGATATCTGATAAGCAACCCTATGTATATTTGAACGAAAATTTTATCAAGTCTTCGCATTTAACCCTTGAATTAAAAAAACTACCCACTCCCCTCTTTACTTTATTGACTGGTGGGAAAGGGGGCCAGACCGACCTAGATTTTAAAGAATTTTTAATCTTTCCCTCATCTGCTTTTCCTTACCATCAGTCGTATCAAATAAGCGTTGATCTCTATCAGAATTTGCGAAAACTTTTTAAGATGAAGTTCTTTACTAATCTTGACGCGCTTGATGCTATCAAACAATCTGTCGAATCAATGAATCTCCATTTTGGCCAAGATATTTTTGCCAGCATCAATTTTCAGGCCGAAAATTATTTTAATCAGCAACGTTATACTATTAAAGATAAAGAGCAACCACTGGCAAGCGAAGACTATATTCTCTTTATTAAAGAAATTATAAAAAAATATTTACTTTTGGTTATCATTGATCCGTTGGAGGAAAACGATCTGCGCACAAATAAAGGCTTTTCTGAAGATATTAAAACAGATTTTTATTTAGCCAGCGAAAAACAGAGTTTGTTTAATCAGATCACAACTGCTGTTCTTAAGCTAAACGAAATCGGAACTATTACTGAATTTTTTGATCAAGTAACAAAATTAAAAACCAATAAATTAAATTACATCATTTCTGCAGGGCATGGAGAGACGAATGACGACTTTGTTGCCGATTTAAGTGTCGCCCTTCAAGCGGAATTTATTAAATTCGGACCACCAGTACATTCTGAAAATGTAACAAAGTATAATAGGTTGTTGGATATTGAGAAAGAACTGAAGTTATCATAATAAACTGTTAAATGTTAAACTGTTAAAACCTAAAAAAACTTTTAAACACTAAACTGCTAAACAAAAACAAATTTAGTGTTTATGGTTTAATAGTTTATTTAACTGTTTAAGTTTTAACCGTTTAACTGTTTAATTCTATGATCGGCAAACTCAAAGGCAAACTCGTCGAGGTAGATAAAAATATTGGATTGGTAGAAACTTCCGGTGGTGTCTTTTACCAGGTTTTCCTCCCTTCTTCCTTCGTCCGCCAAAGCCTCGGCGAAGGCGGATCCCCTATTGAATTGTACACCTACTTACAAGTTCGTGATGATGCTCTTGTTCTTTTCGGTTTTGAAACTAAAAAACATCACGATTTTTTCAAACTGCTTTTGACAGTTTCAGGCGTTGGACCTAAGACCGCCTTTTCTGTCATATCAAATATCCCATTAGTCACATTAGTCTCATCAGTCACATCCAATGATGTCGATGCCTTTACCAAAGTCCCCGGATTAGGTCGAAAAACTGCCATGAAGATAATATTGGAACTGTCGTCTAAGCTGAAGAGTGAATTTGACATGAGCAAGATGGTGCTCTCTGACGACGATCAAACAGCCGTCAGCGCTTTAGTTTCTTTAGGTTATAAATCGTATGATGCAAAAAAATTAGTTTCAAAATTGCCTAAGAATCTTACAGTTGAGGATAAAATAAAAGAAGCGCTGAAATCATCAAGCAAATAATAAGCCTCATTTTCTGTTTACTACTGTGAAGTGACTTAGAGTTACTTCTCCTTCGCCATAATCAATCCTCCTAGGATCAATATATTTTCCATCCCTTTTAATTTCTTTTACTATTTCAAATTTACCTTCTGCTTTCCTTGGGTTTAAAATCGCTTGAACAGATAAACCTAAAGCCCTAATTTTTTTTCCAATTGTAACCGCCACGTTTTTCATGCTTATATTATACTATAGGGCCTTTAGATTTTCAACTACATTTTACTTTTTATTGTCATTCCCGCGAAGGCGGGAATCCAGTATAATAACTATAATGATTACATCCAAATCTGAAGAAAATCTGCGACCGAAATTGCTAAAAGACTACATCGGCCAAGAGAATATTTCCAAGACCTTAAAGATGTTTATCGACGCTGTCAACAAGCGCGGTAAACCATCAGAACACATTCTTTTTTACGGACCACCGGGAATCGGCAAAACGACTTTAGCATATATTGTTGCTAATGAATTAAAAGGTGAAATGAAGGTTACGTCAGGTGCCACGATTACCAAGACCGGAGATCTGGCCGCGATCTTAACAAATCTGAAAGACAACGACGTTTTATTTATCGATGAAATTCACAGACTTCCAAAATCAGTTGAAGAAATGCTTTACCCGGTCATGGAAGAGTATTCGCTTGACATAATAATTGGTCAAGGACCGTCGGCGCGGACTGTTCGCCTGCCGGTTCCAAGGATTACAATAGTCGGCGCAACTACTAAATTGGCCTTGCTTTCAGCTCCTCTTCGCGACCGATTTGGATTAATCCTTAGAATAGATTTTTATCATCTTGCTGAAATTGAGAAAATTGTAAAAAGATCGGCTAGAATCTTTGGGATATCAATAACTGACGAAGCGGCCCATCAAATATCTCTTAGGTCCCGTAAGACTCCACGGCTTGCCAATAGAATATTAAAACGTGCCCGCGATGTTTTTGAGGTAGACAAGCACAAAGAGATCAATGAAAAGTTATTAGAAAAACTTTTTCAACTGTTAGAAATCGATGAAATAGGCTTAACAGATATTGATCAACAGTATTTGGAAATATTAGGCAAAAAATTTAACAATACTCCTATAGGAGTCGGAACAATTGCTTCGGCTATCTCTGAAGATGTCCGCACCGTTGAAGAATTCATCGAGCCATATTTATTACGGCTTGGATTTATTAAAAAAACGTCAAGAGGTAGACTTCTCACACAAAAGGCATTAACTCACTTGAAGATAAATAAACAGGAACAGAACAAATTATTTTGATCTTCGTAGGGTCGGACCCCCGTGTCCGACCTTAATACAATTTGGAACGACACAATGGTCGTTCCCTACATATTTAACTGTATAATGTATATCATAATGTTCATCGATGAGGCAAAAATAATGGTTAAAGGCGGTCATGGTGGCGCTGGGCGCGTGGCCTTTTTTCGAAATAGAAAAGGCCCTTCCGGTGGGAATGGCGGGCCGGGAGGCGATGTATATGCCCAGGCAACTTCAAATCTCACTCATCTTAAACCATATATTTCTGTCATAAAATATATTGGAGAAAATGGTGGCCCAGGTGGGCCCAATCAACGCACTGGTAAATATGGCAGTGATTTACTTATAAAAGTTCCCATCGGAACAACCTTGATTGATGTGGTTACTAAAGGCGAAATTACCGTCAATGACAAAAATCCAAAAATATTATTGTGTCGTGGAGGACTTGGAGGTCTAGGAAACAGCGCTTTTAAGTCACCAACAAACAGAGTTCCTCAATATGCCGAACCTGGAAAAGAAGGACAAGAAAGAAATTTTCAATTAATACTTCGTCTAATTGCTAATTATGGGTTAATTGGTCTTCCTAATGCCGGAAAAAGCAGCTTATTAAACAAATTAACATCCGCCAACGTAAAGACAGCTAACTATCCTTTCACAACCCTTGAACCAAACTTGGGTGTATTTAACGGTAAAGTAATTGCGGACGTTCCCGGCCTTATTGAAGGTGCCTCAACCGGAAAAGGGCTCGGGATAAAATTTTTAAAACACATTGAAAAAGTTGATTTGATCTTGCACTGTATCTCTGTTGAATCGAACGATGTTACAACTGAATATAATACCGTTATTAACGAATTAAAAACTTACAATCCCCGACTGCCTGAAAAAAAATCAGTAATTTTATTGACAAAAATTGATTTGATTGAAAAATCGGAAGTTGAAAAAAAGTTAAAGGAATTAAAAAAATTTAATAAAGATGTGTTGCCAGTTTCAATTTACGATGAAGAATCACTGGAAAAGTTAAAGAAGTTGTTAATTTTGGAACGATGAATCGTTCCACTACAATTAATTAATTAAATGTAGTGGTTTGATTTATCAAACCAAAACTTTCCTTATTATGTTCAAAACTCCTTTCACCAAACAAGGTTATGCAGACTTAGTCAACGAAAAAAACGAACTAACAAAGACTCGAGTCGATGCTGTTGCAAATTTAAAAACTGCCCGCGAAATGGGTGATCTAAGCGAAAACGCCGCCTATCGAGTCGCCCGAAGCAAACTTTCCTCAGTTGACCGCCGTCTCCGTTTTTTAACTAAAATCCTGGAAAACGCCTACATCATGAAGGTTGATTTCAAAGGTATGGTTGATGTTGGGTGTTTGGTTACCGTTGAAACAAAACAATTAGTAAAGACAAGGCAATGCCTTGTCTCAACAACATATCAAATTGTTAATAGTCACGAATCAAATCTCGCCAATGGAAAAATCTCCTACTACTCCCCCGTCGGCCGAGCTCTGATTGGCAAACGAGTCGACGACGTCGTCGAAGTCATTACCCCAAATGGTAAAATTACCTACAAGATTAAAGAGATAAAAATTTCATAAAAGTTTTTGTCATTCCCTCGAAGGAGGGAATCCAGACTAAAATTACTTTATTAAAATAAGATCATTTAATATAAACCTGTGATCCCATGGATACGAAATTGGAACTATATCTATAATGATTTGTTTAAGCTTTTTGGTGGATTGAACTTAGCTTCAAATCACTCTCTTGATTGTGTTTCATCTCTTCTTGCGCTCCTTTTAACCATCTTGGAGAAAGAATTCTTTCAAAAAATATTCCTTTAAAATCTTTTAGAGAAACTGCAATAGCATCAGATTCATGGCTATTACTATGAAAGGCTAATTTTAACTGTGAGCCAGGGAGTCCCAGAATGGAACCCAATAAAAACTTATTTATAAAAATGTAGATTTAATTAATTCTTAATTTAAAAACTATTCTTTTGGTAACTCAATATCAAGAAGCCATCCTTGGGATTTTAACCCTTCGAGTAATATACTTCTCAATTGATCTGAAGAACCAGTAAAGATATTCAAACCATCTTTCTCCATATTTTTTAAAGCATCTAATGCTAATTCTAACGATCCAAGCTCCTGTCTAGTTTTTATTTCTTTTAATATGATCATATATTCTGGTTCTTTTTTGTTAACGTTGCTAAGTTTTGCATTTAATTTGCCATATAGATCACGATTTATTTCATCATCTACTTGATGCGCTGCTTCAAGTAATGCTATAATATTTGCGGCTTCTTTTTCTAACTGAGTAGGATTTACGCCATCAGTAAAATCTGGAATATAAATGTATTTACCTTCAGACCTGCCTCCTAAACTTTTACCTTTATTGAAATCCTTTCTAGAATATCTTATCAAATAAACCCAATAATTTCCCGGCAAATATATTTTTAAATTAAAACTTTTTCCATTTTGAAAAAAAAGAAGATCGCTTGCTGGTTGTTGAAAATCCTTAAATTTCCATTCATTAGGATCTCCCATCACCACCTTTCGTGTTGCGGCTACCTGCATTTTTTTATTTGAACAAATACCATCGATAGATTTAAACGAATTATCAAAACGATTTTGAAACGAGGTAGCAGTATTTCTTCCTGGGTTTTCAGAAACTTTTTCGTCCATTGTTAGCCAGAGAGTCCCAGAATGGAACTCAATAAAAACTTATATATATAAAGTTTATCAAACTTTTAGGCAGTTACAGATAGACATTTAAAAGTAATCCGTGTCTCTGCGGATTGACATTGTTTAAGATTGTCTTGATAGTAAAATGTGACCCATCGGGTACGAAATTGGAACTATATCTTCGTAGACTTATTTAAATTATATGGTGGGTTAAGTTTAGCTTCAAGTGATAGCAATTCTTATCTCCCTTTGTGGTATGGAACAACCTAAAATCGTAAATTATCTTTTAAAATGCAAAATGTTATACTTGATTTAATGTCTTTTCCGAAAATAGATTATTCTAAATCAGCTGTAAATAATGCAGGTATAATACTTATTAGTGAATCAAGTGAAATTCAAATTGAAAAAGCCTTGAAAGTTCTTAACAATTGGCGAGCTTGTCATGGGTACCCAGTTAATACATTCCAATCTACATTAAGAAAACGACTAAAGCTTTTAAATTTAAAAAATTCTATTGTTGCCCAAAGACTGAAAAGAAGACCCACAATTATAGCTAAATTAAAAAGAATAAAAGGAATGCGTCTTTCAAGAATGCAAGACATCGGCGGGTTGAGAGCCGTTGTTAATAATCTCAAAGAAGTAAGCACATTAGAAACAAGCTACCTTAATGATAAAAATTTTCAACACAGTTTAATTAGGAAAGATGATTATATTGCAAATCCGAAGCCAGATGGTTATAGAAGTATTCATTTAATTTATAGGTATAAAAATAAAAGGATTTCTTTTTATAATGGATTGTCAATTGAGTTTCAAATTAGAACAAAGCTTCAACATATTTGGGCAACAGCTGTCGAAACAATGGGCACTTATCTAGGTCAATCTTTAAAAGCGGGCGAAGGGGAAAGAAAATGGAAAGATTTTTTTGCTATTACATCATCAGCATTTGCTTATATTGAGGGAACTAGGCCAGTACCACAATACTCAAATTTCAATAAAATACAAACTTTTCAAGCGGTTTCACATTTCGAAAAAGACATAGATGCACTAAATATTATGGCTGGATATAAATTTGCGCTTAATATTATTACGGAAAAAAGAGGAAAAAGTTTTTATTATCACTTAATAATTCTGGATTCTATAAATAAAAAGGTGGATATTAAATCTTATGCTAAAAATGACATTAAACTCGCTTCTCATGACTATTCCGAAGCAGAAGCAAAAGTATCTAAAGGTGAAAAAATTGAACCTGTATTGGTTTCTGCAGGTGACATTAAAACTTTAAAAACCGCCTATCCTAATTTCTTTCTTGATGTTGATGACTTTATACAGAGTGTAATTCATATAAAGAGAATGGCGACAAATATTACGTCGTAAATTAGAGAAGTTTAAGACGTCGTTTAGCTTCACATATTTAAAATTAACAATTGTTCTATCTTATAATCATTCAATTAGTGTTTTATAGGGTGTTTTGGTGGTAATTTGACAACGCTAAAAACTAAACAAAAGGAGGTGTGACCATGGTCTACTGACAGTTAAGCGTGGCTACTGGTAATATAATACCTCTTTGCATGCATAAAACTAAAAAAGGTGGTAGAACCTAGAAGGCTAATAAATTAAAAAATATATTTTAAAAATTTGAGGTAATTTAATACCGAAGTATTTTTGAATAAGAATTTATAAACCAGAAATAATCGTAGCTCTCTGAAGTTCCAGTTTATCAATTTTCTCTCCTATTTCTTCAACGATTTTATGACTATCTGAAACACTTTTTAGTATTATTTCACAGGCTCTATAATCTACCTTTCCTTCTTTCATCCAAGTTTCGCAATCTTTTGCATTTTGAATAAGAGTTTTTTCAAATTCTATTTCATCCTTTTGTTGTTTTAACCATAATTCTATTTGACTATCAATCCTTTCGATTTCTTCATTTTTTAATATTTGAGCTTTATTATTATTCGATGGTATAACAGATATTGGGCTTTCTATAAGTTTAACTGTTGGAGTCAATATTGTTGGAACTATCATAGCTGGATTTATTACGGGTGTCTCTTTTTCTTTCTGAATGGAGGAATAAATAACGAGGTAATATCCAATCGCTAAAGCAATAATTAAAAAACCTATTGAATAAATAAGCTGAATTATATTGATATGATTTTTAGTTTTGGCCATAATCTTTTTCTATCAATTCAACAATTTTGTTTCTCAATTTTAAAATATCCATAGGAGTTAAAGCAACAACTATTTTTCCTTCTTTATTTTCAATATAAACG
>Ga0265292_1003142_pt1 | contig 10439 bp, 7 predicted proteins | sample Munlanlewell296A_FD_189080 | JGI IMG/M metagenome (GOLD analysis project Ga0265292, IMG submission 189080) | Leachate microbial communities from a municipal landfill in Southern Ontario, Canada - Leachate well 296A | ecosystem: Engineered > Solid waste > Landfill > Unclassified | place: Canada... | reverse complement strand
ATTTAGCCAAACTCAAAGATTCTGAAGTTATATTATGATTTCCGCCTTGAGCTTTGACAATCTCTTGAAATTTTTTAAGGGCAGTTCCCGATTCAAGAATTTTTTTTGCTTCATCTTCCCCATTCTTGCGAACTTTTTTCTCCTTATAGCATAGATCTAATAGTTTTCCAGCCAGCCGCAATGACTTGGCTTCAAGCCTAAGAGGTCGATCGGTTTTTTGCTCCAACACATATAGAACATCCCTAGCTTCCAAAATAGGACCGATACCGCGACCGGCCGGCTCTAAAGTTTCGTTAACGTCGCAAATAACTTTAATGCCAAAATGACGGGCTAAATTTTCAAATTTTCTGGCCACATTTTCCCCTTCAGAAAAACGATGAATTTTAGCGGTTTTTCCTATAGGAATGTCCAAAACCAAATGTGTCGTTCCCGCAGCCACTTTTTTGGCCATGACTGAGATAATTATTTTGTCGAACGATTCAAAAGATAATGGCTCCTCAACCCGAATAATAATATCGTCGGCTGGAGCGATGCCAAGCTTACCATTCCAAGCAATACAGCCTCCCACTTCATTAACAATTTTTTCGATTTGCTTCGAGGTAAACTCAACTGAGGCAATCGCCTCCATAACGTCGGCGGTACCGGCCGGGGTTGTAATTGCACGTGACGAAATTTTAGGAATTTTAAATCCGGCTGCGGCAATAATTGGAACAATAATCATAGTTGTTCTAGTACCCGCTATGCCACCAACTGAATGTTTATCAGCTACTATCCCTTTAAATTTGAGTTTATTCCCAGTTTCAACCATAGCCTTGGTGAAATAAAAAAGTTCTTGAGGAGTATAACCTTCCTTAAAAGAAGAGGCAACAAAATATGTGGTTAAAACATCCGATAGTTTTTCTTTAGCAATTTCATCCATAATCGCATAAACTTCAGGATAGCTGAGTTTTTTCCCCAGGAGTTTTTTTTGAATGGCATCAATCGCTAATAATTTTTCTTTATCGTCATTCATATTGGATATAAATTTCCGTAAATTTTTTCTGATACTCTTTTATTTTTATGATCAGGGACGTTAGCAAATAAATTTCTTTAAGATCAAACAACCAAGATAAGAATAAGTATAGAACAAAATGAATTAATCCGACTGATCCTAACAGAAAAAAGACGTTAATCGTCCGACTGGTATCAAATATTAAACCATCAAAAAACTTCATGGAAAAATAACTAATAAAAGCACTCAAAAAAGCGGAAAAAAACATTTTACCAATTTCAACAAAAATACTTTTTAAACCTAAACCGTGAAGGCGCGAAGAAATGATAATAAAAAGAAGTGATGTGTTTATAATCATGCTGACTGAAAAAGATAAAGCTAAAGACCAGACTGGCAGGTGAAAAATAAATATTGACAATAGACTCAATGTGGTATTAATAAAAATTGAAAAAATACTGACATAAAAAGGAGTCCGGCTGTCATGCATGCTATAAAAACAACGGGTTAAAAAATAATAACTGCCGTGAAAAGGTAAGGATAAAGAAAAATACGAAAGAGTAACAGCGGTTGAAACGGTCGCTTCCCAGTCAAATTTTTGACCACCAAAAAATAAACGGACTAAGGGAGTTCGGGCAAAAATAAAAAAGAAAGCAATCGGGATAGTCAGATAAAATAAGTTAAGGAGTGAATCGGAGATAATCTTTTTAAACTCTTCAATTTTTTTCCCTTGAAACATTTCGGTCAGATAAGGAAGAGATGCCTGTCCAAAAGCAATTCCAATCACCGATACTGGTAGAAGTTGTAAATGCTGGGCGAGATAAAAGACTGTGTAAGCTCCTGAGCCTAAAAAAGTTGTTAAAGTCAAGTCAATAGTTGCGTCAATCTGAGCAACGATGACGGTAAAAGCCCGAGGAATAACCATTTTAATAAATTCAGTTAATCCCCTGGTCCTTTTGAGGACAAATTGATAGTTAAATTCAGAGTTAAAAAAAAGTGGTATTTGAATAACAAAAAGGAAAAAAGCCCCAATGACGACGCCCCAAATTGGGGCTAAAAGAAATAAAGTTGGATATAGAAATATTGTTGTTAGAATAATGGTTAAGTTATAGATAATTGGAGCTAAAGCAGAGAGAAAAAAAGTTTTATTAGCTTGACCAATACCGGTTAAAAAATTACCTAACACAAAGAATGGAAGCTGGCCTAAAAGGAGGAGTCTAGAAAGGTTAATTATTTTTTCCATTTTGACAATGTCATATCCTGGAGTTAAGGCCGGTATAATTTGATTGAGAAAAAGCGAGACAATCACAACAAAAATTGTCAGAAGAATAAAAATAAGATTAATTATTGAAGAAATATTTTCTGACAATTCTTTTTTAATATTCTTATATTTGAGATAGATTGGGATAAAAGTTGACGTTAAAGCTCCAGTAATCAAAATTTCAAAGATAATATCCGGAATTCGGAAAGAAGCAAAAAAAATGTCCAACTCTTCTGTATTGAAATAACCGGCTAGGATTCGGTAGCGCAAAAAACCGGAAAGACTTGTCAAAACAATCATAAAAGAAAGCAAAACCGCTGAAGAAAAAATACTTTTTTGCTTTGTAAATATGAAGTCCTGGGTTTTTTTTAATAATCTTTCCACAGGGAAATTATATATCTTTACCCAATTAATATGTAAGCAATTTATTTGACTTCTTTACCTATTTGAAACGGCCGTCGGAGATAGGCGAGGCTGGATGAATTTTTGATAATTCTTCTTCATAAGATGATATTTATGGTGTGATAAATCACACCACTACGTAGAAACACAAATTTTATGGCAGATTATGGCGAAATACCTATTGACAACTTGCTGAATTTGGGTAATAATGAGAAGATATGGTGTTTTTTGGTGAGTATCAAATCAATTTCTCAGGCTCAGGTCGGTTGCTATTGCCAAAAAAAGTTCGAGAATTACTTAAAGGAAATACTTTCATCTTAACAAAAGGCTTTGGTATTTGTTTAGCTGGTTATGATAAAGATGACTGGGAAAAAAGAGCTGTTGATTTGTTAAATCCTTCGTTACTTCAGCCAACTGACATGGAAAATAGAAGATCTATATTTTCTTCGTTAGTTTATTTGGAAATTGATGATCAAGGACGGTTTGTAGTTCCGAAAAACCTGTTGGAATACGGTCAATTAAAAGAAAAAGTAGTCATTATTGGAGTAGGAGATCATTTTGAGATATGGGATACAGAGAAATGGAGAGAATACAGCAAGAAAATCAAGAGTTCGTAAAGTTATAAAGTTCATAAAGTTTGTAAAGTATGCATACTCCTGTTTTGTTAGAGCAAGTCATTGAAGCTCTTGATATTAAAAAAGATGGGCTTTATGTTGATGCAACTTTTGGGGAAGGAGGTTATAGTCAAGCGATTATAAATAAAGGAGGCAAAGTCTTGGCGTTAGATTTAGATCAAAATCAAATTATCAATAATCAATTATCAATGACCAATTTGAAACTAGTGGAGGGGAATTTTGGAGATATAGAAAAAATCGCTAAAGAAAATAATTTTTTTCCGGTTGACGGAGTTGTTTTTGACTTAGGTTTATCAATGAAGCAAATTAATCAGTCAGGACGTGGCTTTTCTTTTAAAAGATTAAACGAGCCTTTAGATATGAGAATGAGCCTAAAAACGGAAATGACAGCTAAATACTTGTTGAATCATTTGTCAGAGGAAGAGCTTTACGAAGTTTTTGCCAAAAATTCCGAGGAAATCAATTCTCGGGAAATCGCCAGGGAAATAACTGTCAGACGTCATTTTAAAAAGTTAGAAATAGTCGGCAATTTAATAAATTGTATTGATCATGCGATTGGAGAACCGGACAATAATGTATACAAACGTATTTTTCAGGCATTGCGAATTCAAGTCAATGAAGAATTTGAAAATTTTAAAAATGGTTTGATGGGAGCAGTAAAAATAATTAAAGATGATGGAAAAATAGCCGTTGTAACCTTTCATTCTTTGGAAGACCGGATTGTAAAAAAATTTTCAAAGAACCGTGGAATAAAACTCTTAAATAAAAAACCGATCATGAATCACCGTGGTAGAAGTTTTGAGAAATCAGCTAAATTGCGATTAATAGTCAAAGATAATTTATGAAAAATATATTTTTAAAAACAACTGGATTTATAATGACAGGATTAATCATCGCGAATCTTTTTATAGTTATTTCCGGCATTGTCATAAGCGACGAAATTGATAATTTTGAAAAGAAAACCGATAACCTTCTCAAAATTAATTTAACTCTAGAAAAAAAAGTAGCCAATCTTGGTTCTTTGAAGTTTGCTCAAGAGCAGGCTAAAGAGTTTGGTTTTACCAATTCAACAGCACCTCAATATATTGATCAGTTAAAGTATGCATATCGTTAAATAGTCCATGAAAATTAAACTTATTTTTCTTCTTTTTATTTTTTTTTATTTGACGATTATTGTTCGATTATTTTTTCTTCAAGTTATATATTCGCCTTCAAATAAAAGTGCATATTTAAAAACGAATAAGCTTTATCCGATTCGCGGACGAATTTACGATCAAAGCAATCAACCCCTGGCTTTAAATCAAAATAGTTATCAACTATATATTGAACCAAAAAAAATTGGAGACAAAGACAAGCTTTTGCAATTATTAAGTAAAAGTTTAGAAATAGAAGAAGCATCGATTTCTGCCAAACTTGATATGTCAAAAGATTGGGTGGCGATATCTGGGGGCTTAACTCAAGAACAAAAAGACAAGATTGATAAATTGAATTTAAAAGGGGTTGGTTTTGATTATCAAACAAAAAGATTTTATCCGGAAGCTTCACTATCAGCTCATATATTAGGTTTTTTAGGTAAAGATAATCAAGGTGAAGATATTGGTTATTTGGGATTGGAAGGATTTTATAATCGCGATTTGAGGGGGCTACCAGGATTTATAGAAACGGAAAGAGATATAATTGGTCGGCCAATACTAATAGGAGTACAACAAAGAGTTGAAGCAGAAAATGGGCGTGATCTTACTTTAACAATAGATAAAAATATCCAGGAAATAAGCAAAAAAAGGTTGCTGGAAGGACTGGATAAATATAAAGCAAAAAAAGGTTGTGTTATTACGGTCGATCCCAAAACCATGGCTATTTTATCCCTTGTTTGTCTTCCAGATTACGATTTAGAAAAATACTATTTATTTGATGAAAATTTTTATAAAAATTTGGCTATTTCTGATCTTTATGAACCAGGAAGCGTTTTTAAGCCACTTATAGTCGCCGCAGCCTTGGAAGAGAAAAAGATTAAACCCGATGACATCTATAATGAAACCGGCCAAGTTACGATTGGTGAATATAACATAAAAACATGGAATGATAAGTATGAGGGAAGAATTTCGATGACAAGAATTTTGGAAAAATCGTCAAACGTTGGCATGGTTTATATAGGAGAAAAATTAGGAAATAAAAAAATTTATAGCTACCTAGAAAAGTTTGAATTTGGTCAAAATACTGATATTGATCTTGAAGGAGAAGCCAGCGGTTATTTAAAACCGGCAAATAATTGGTATCCAATAGATTATGCAACGGTGACCTTTGGCCAGGGCATTGCGATTACTCCAATTCAAATGATTCGCGCCTTCGCCTCAATTATTAACGGAGGATATTTAATGAAACCTTATGTGGTTCAAAAAATTGTTTCTGAAAATAAAGTCATAGAGATCAAACCAAAAATTAAAAGAAGGGTCGTTTCCAAAACGACATCAGATATTATAAAAAAAATGCTTGTTTCAACAGTTGAAAATGCTGAGGCTAAGTGGGATCGACCAAAAGGGTTTTCAATCGGGGGAAAAACCGGAACGGCCCAAGTACCAATCAAAGGAATATATGATACCTCAAAAACGATTGCTTCATTTATTGGGTTTGCTCCAGTTGAAAATCCAAAATTTCTGACTTTTGTCGTGCTTTACGAACCTCAAACGTCCGAGTGGGGATCGGAGACAGCCGCACCTTTATTTTTTGAAATCGTAAAGGACCTTATAGTATACTATGGCATATTACCAAGCCAGTAATTAAACATTAAGTATTAAACTGTTAAAACCTAAACAAACTATTAAATATTAAACTACCAAACGTTTAATACCTTAAGTTTTAATAGTTTTTTTAACCGTTTAAGTTTTAACCGTTTAACTGTTTTTAAAAATATTATGCAAAAGCTAAAGAATATATATCACTTATTCCAAGCTATACTAGCTAATCTATGTTATGGCTTTCCCAGTCGGCGTCTTAAAGTAATTGGGATTACTGGGACTGATGGGAAGACAACAACGGCTCACTTGATTGCTCATATATTGAAGAGAGCTGGGAAAAAAGTTTCTTTTGTCTCTTCGGTATATGCATCGATTGGAGGAGTCGAGTCTGACATCGGTTTTCATGTCACCACTCCTAGTTCCTTTGCGTTGCAAAAACTGTTAAAACAATCAGCAGATAATCACGATGAATATTTTGTTTTGGAAACGACCTCTCATGCTTTAGATCAAAACAGGGTTTGGGGGATTAATTATGAAGTAGGGGTTATTACAAACATTACGCACGAGCATTTGGACTATCATAGGACTTATGAGGAGTATGAAAATACAAAATTAAAGTTATTGAAGATGGCAAAAGTTGGTATAAAAAACACATCCATAATATCAAGCATTGTTAAAAAGATTCCTAATTTGACAGAATTTAATCAATCCAACTATTCATCGGCATACAATGTTTGTAAACAATTGGGATTGTCTGATGAAAAGATTTTAAAAGCGATGAAGACTTTTCAATTACCAAAGGGCAGATTGGATTTAGTTTATGATAAAAATTTTAAAGTAATTATTGATTTTGCCCACACTCCAAACGCATTATTACAATTGTTACCCGCGATTCGAAAATTATATCTGAAGGGAAATGGCCGTTTAATTCATGTTTTTGGTTCGGCCGGTTTACGTGATTTTACTAAAAGACCTTTAATGGGGCAGGCAAGTGGACGGTATAGTGATTTAGTAATTTTAACGGAGGAAGATTATCGAACAGAAGATCCGCAATTAATTTGCCAGCAGATTATTTCAGGAATAAAAAATAAAACTTATGAAATAATTATTGATCGTCAACAAGCAATAAGTAAGGCAATCAAAATTGCTAAAAAAGGCGACGTCGTTGTCTTAACCGGTAAAGCACATGAGAAAAGTTTATGCCGGGGAAAGACTGAATATCCGTGGGATGAGTATGAGGCAGTTCGTAAGGCGATGAAAACAGTTAAATATTAAACATTAAAACTTAAATAAACTTTTAAACACTAAACTGTTAAACAAAAAAACGTTTAATATTTAAGGTTTAATAGTTTTTTTAACTGTTTAACCTTTAACCGTTTAATGTTTATATATGATCTTATACGATTCTGATCTTAAAATTTTTTATTCTACTTTAATCAACGATGATAGGTTTTTCGGTGGGTTCGGAACTAAGACACTGGGCGATGGACGTAATATTGATACGGCAATAAACTTTGTTCAAACAAATATTCCTAACTTTAAAACAATCGTTATTCCCGAACAAATTCATTCGGTCAATGTGACGAATTTTACAGCCAATCTAATTGATAACGTTGAAAGAGTTTCTGAAACAGATGGGATTATCACAAAAGATATAAATTCTGTTTTGACTGTTATCACGGCTGATTGTTCGCCAATGATATTTGTAGATAAGGAGAACGAAATTATTGGTATTTCTCATCAAGGCTGGAGAGGAAGTGTCAAGCGGCTTGGCCAAAAAATGATAAATAAAATTATCGAAATAGGAGGAAAAAAAGAAAATATTATAGTTGCAATAGGTCCGTCTATTGGTCAGTGCTGCTATGATATTGATGATGAACGTTACTATGAATTTGTTTCAGAGTTTGACGGTTATGCGGATAAAATTTTTCATCGCCATCAGGGTAAACTTCATCTTAATTTATCGCTCTTAAACTATTTACAAGTAAAAGAAATCGGTATTCCAGAAAAAAATATCGATTATTTTCCTTTCTGTACTAGCTGTGATAAAAAACGCTTTTTTTCTTTTAGAAGGGATAAAAAGAAAGATTATGGAGAGATGTTGAGTTTTGTTGTTAGGAGTTAGGTTAGGGTCTGACCCTCCAGGAGGGTCAGACCCTGTATAATTTCAACATACGATGTTAAACCAATCTAAAAACATATTTTTTTTGGGGATAAAGGGTGTTGCAATGGCCAATTTGGCTGTGATTTTGAAAAAAATGGGGAAAAACGTCACCGGTTGTGATATTGAGGAGGAATTTATTACTGATAGACTTCTTAAAGATAATAAAATTACTTGGCAAATTGGTTTTAAACCAAATTCACTCCCAAAACAAACTGACCTGATTGTTTATTCGGCGGCTCACGGCGGGACAAATAATTCGTTGATAGTTGAAGCGATAAAAAATAAAGTTAATGTTATCTCTCAAGCTCAATTACAGGGAAAATTAATGAATCAATTTGAAAATAAAATAGCCGTTTGCGGATGCCACGGAAAAACGACCACTTCATCTTTGTTGGTTTACGCATTAAATAGGTTAAAACAGCGCCCTAGTTATTTGGTTGGTGTCCCGTTTTTTTCTGGACATCAGGGGGGGGATTTTCAGGGAAAAAAATACTTTGTTATTGAAGCTGACGAGTATGGTGTCAATCCACCTATAGACAAAACGCCCAAATTTAATTTATTAAATCCTAACTATATCATCGCTACAAACATAGATTTTGATCATCCTGACGTTTATGAAGATATTGAAGAAACAAAAGAAGCTTTTAAGAAATTTTTCAATAATAACAATCTTGGATCGATCGTCCCAAGATTGTTATTATGTGTTGATGATAAAAATTTGATGGAAGTGGCGGAAAGTTTGCCAAAAGAAAGTTATTTTACTTATGGTTTTGATAAAAATGCCGATTATCAAATAACTGAATGGAATACAAATAAAGAAGAGTCGACTTTTAAAATAAATAATTTCGAATACAAAATTTCTCTTTTTGGAGAAAAGAATATTTCTAACGCCACTGCTGTTATTTCTTTTTTACTTCATCTAGGTTTTTCTCAGGATAAAATTAAAGATGCTATCGTAGGATTTACCGGAGCCGAAAGACGTTTTGAACAAGTTTATTTCAAAAATAATATTTATTTGTTTGATGACTATGCCCATCATCCGGCTGAAATTTCGGCAACCATCAGTGCGGCAAAAAGTCGATTTCCAAACAGAAGAATAATCGTTATTTTCCAACCGCACACCTATTCAAGAACTAAAAATTTATTAAAGGAATTTGGTGAAAGTTTAGCACTTGCTGACATAAGTCTAATTCTTCCGATCTTTGCTTCCGCAAGAGAAAATGCAAAAGACTTTAATGTTTCATCTAAGGATATTGTTAGCAAAATTAAAGACAGTCTTAATAAAGACTGTCTTTATTCAGGCTCAAACGTACAGTTAATTAATCAACTAGACAGGATATTAAAGACAGGAGACGTTATGTTTACGATGGGGGCAGGGGACGTGTATAAACTTAAAGACGCAATTATAAAAATAATAAATAACAAATATCAAATAACAAATAAAATTCAAAAGTCAAAATTCAAAAATCAAAATTTAAATTCAAAAGTAAAAAGTTTGAACATTGAAAAAAACAAGGACTTATCTTTTTTTAATACTTTGAGAGCAAAAACAGTTGCGGAATATTTTTTGGAAGCAAAAACAAGAAAAGATTTAGTTGAGGGGAAGAAATTTGCTTTAAAAAATAAATTGCCTTTGTTTATTTTGGCAGGAGGTTCAAACTTAGCAATAGTTAAAGATAAGATTAGCGGGTTGATAATAAAAAATAGTTATAAAGAATTGAAAATTCTCAAAAAAACAGACGAATATGTTCTACTATCTGTTTCCTCAGGCTATCCGGTTTCATTGTTGGTAAACGAAACAGTTAGTAAGGGATATCAAGGCTTTGAATATCATAAAGGATTGCCGGGAACGGTTGGAGGAGCTATTTATATGAATTCAAAATGGACAAAGCCAGTAAGCTATTTTGGAGATAGTTTAGAATATGCTTATCTTATCAACGATCGTGGACAAGATAAAAAAGTTTATAAAAAGTATTTTGAATTTGGATATGATTTCAGTGTTTTACAAAAGACAAAAGAAATTTTACTTGAGGCAGTTTTTCGATTGAAAAAAATTGATCCGAAAATTCTCAAAAAAAGATCGGAACTTGCTTTTAAATATAGAAAAAAAACCCAGCCGATGGGAGAGAAGACTTCAGGCTGTTTCTTTAGGAACGTTAACGGAAAATCAGCTGGTCAGATGATTGACCAGGCAGGATTGAAAGGATTTGAAGTTGGTGATTTTTTCGTCTCACCTATTCACGCAAATTTTATT
>Ga0265292_1003141_pt1 | contig 10445 bp, 8 predicted proteins | sample Munlanlewell296A_FD_189080 | JGI IMG/M metagenome (GOLD analysis project Ga0265292, IMG submission 189080) | Leachate microbial communities from a municipal landfill in Southern Ontario, Canada - Leachate well 296A | ecosystem: Engineered > Solid waste > Landfill > Unclassified | place: Canada... | reverse complement strand
TCACACGCCGTTTTTCAAGGGATATCGTCCGCAGTTTTATTTCCGCACGACGGACGTGACGGGCGTGATGCAGCTGCCGGAGAACGTAGAGATGGTGATGCCCGGCGATAACGTGACGGTAGAGGTGGAGCTGATCACGCCGATCGCGATGGAGAAGGAGCTGCGGTTCGCGGTGCGCGAAGGCGGACGCACGGTGGGCGCAGGCGTGGTGACTGAAGTAGTGGAATAACGAAGCGTGAAGCGGAAGGCAGGAAAATCTTCATCATGCCTCATGCTTCATGCGACATGCTTCGACATAAAAACATCCGGAGTTATTTATGAGAACGATAATTCAGCTGGCGTGCCAGGAGTGCAAGCGTCGCAACTATTCGACGACGAAGAACAAGCAGACGACGACCGAGCGGCTCGAGTTCAAGAAGTATTGCCGCTTCTGTCGCAAGCATACTGTGCACAAAGAGACGAAATAACATTGAAAACATGAGGCGTCCTGCGAAGAAATCGGTGCAGATGCCCGATATCGTTGCAGGATCAGTTAGGGGAGTAGCTCAATTGGCAGAGCACCGGTCTCCAAAACCGGGGGTTGCAGGTTCGATTCCTGTCTCCCCTGCACCGCGGATCAAGAGGGATAGACAATGCAGCGCAACAAAAAAGCAGTAAGTCTTATCTATCTGGCGTGCGGATTCATAGCCTGGCTGCTCTTTCGCGAGATAACCCAGGCGGGCTGGATTCTGCTCAAGTTGCCGCTGCCTGTGGATTGGATCGTCGCGCCGCCGGACATAGTGGCGGCCGTACTGGGCATCGCGGTATTCGTAGGCCTCATAAGGAGCGAGCGGGTCAACATCTTCACCAATGAGGTGATCACCGAGCTCGCGAGGGTCGTGTGGCCGAACCGCAAGGAAACCCTTTTGTCGACCGGCGTCGTATCTGTGCTCGTCGGTATCTGTGCCATCATCCTCTTCACGTTCGACATGATCTGGGGCATGCTTGTGAAGGTCTTTTATCAATAAGCAGGACGACGGAACTTCGGCGCGGGGTGGGAAATGACGATGCACTGGTACGTGGTTCACACATACTCCGGTTACGAGCAGAAGGCGAAGAAGGCCCTTGAGGAACGTATCAGGCAGCATGGCGTCGAGCATCTCTTCGAGGATGTGCTGGTGCCTCAGGAAAACGTGGTCGAGGTGAAGAAGGGCGTGAAGCGCACCACGAAGCGGCAGTTCTTTCCGGGCTACATACTCGTCCGGATGGAGCTCAACGAGACGACTTGGCACATAGTCAAGGGCACGCCGAAGATCACTGGTTTCGTGGGTGGCTCGATGAATCCGCCGTCCGTGCCTGACGAGGAAGTCGATCGCATCACCAGTCAGATACAGGAAGGCACGCTCAAGCCGAAGTCAAAGGTCGAATTCGAGAAAGGTGAGAGCGTGCGCGTGGTGAGCGGGCCGTTCTCCACATTCACGGGAATCGTCGACGAAGTTCATGAGGGAAAAGGCAAGCTTCGGGTGCTGGTGAGCATATTCGGACGATCTACGCCGATCGAGCTGGATTTTACGCAGGTAGAGAAGACAACTTAAATCCGTCGAACGATCGAACGAACGCACAACGAGAGGTAAGACATGGCTAAAAAAGTGATGACTCAGGTGAAGCTTCAGTGCCCGGCTGGCGCGGCAAATCCTGCGCCGCCGGTTGGTCCGGCGCTCGGCCAGCACGGCGTGAACATCATGGACTTCTGCAAGCAGTTCAACGCCAAGACGCAGAACCAGGCGGGTATGATCATCCCGGTGATCATCACGGTCTACCAGGATCGCTCGTTCTCGTTCATCCTCAAGACCCCGCCGGCGTCGATCTTGCTGATGAAGGCGGCGAAGATCGAGAAGGGCTCCGGCGTGCCCAACAAGCAGAAGGTCGGAAAGGTCACGAAGGCGCAGATCGAGGAGATAGCGAAGATAAAGCTGCCCGATCTGAATTGCACCGATCTCGGCTCTGCGATGCGCACGATAGAAGGTACCGCCCGCAACATGGGCATCGAAGTGGAAGGCTGACGCTGAAACTCAACGACTGTTGGAGTGCGGCTTGACGCTGCACGCTCGCACAACAGGGAGGTAAACATGGGAAGACCGGGCAAGAGATACAAGAAGGACTTTGAGAAGACGGATCCGCAGGAGCGCGTATCATTAGACAAAGCGCTGGCGACGCTCGAGGGCTTTGGCAAGACAAAGTTCGACGAGACGGTCGATATCGCGATTCGCCTGGGCATCGACCCGAAGCAGACGGATCAGGGCGTGCGCGGCGCGGTTTCGCTGCCTCATGGCATCGGCAAGAAGGTTCGCGTTGCGGTCTTCGCAAAGGGCGAGAAGTTAGCGGAAGCCGAGAAGGCCGGTGCCGACGTGTTCGGCGGCGACGATCTTGCTGAGAGGGTTCAGGGTGGATGGATGGAGTTCGACAAGGTCATCGCTACGCCCGACATGATGGGTACTGTAGGCAAACTCGGCAAAGTGCTTGGACCACGCGGCCTCATGCCGAACCCGAAGCTCGGGACGGTCACGTTCGACGTCGCGAAGGCGGTTGCAGAGCAGAAGGCGGGCAAGGTCGAGTTCAGGATCGACAAGGCGGCGATAGTCCACGCGCCGGTCGGCAAGCGCTCGTTCGGATCTGCAAAACTCAAGGACAACATCCTTGCGCTGATCGAGGCGGTCAATAAGGCAAAGCCGGCGGCTGCGAAGGGCACTTACATACGCTCCGTTGCTCTCTCGGCGACCATGAGTCCGGGCATCCGGCTGGACGCTTCGCAGTTCTAAACTTAACGAATTGATCGCTCCCCTCTGGGGCCTGGAGGTTGACGTGAGAAAAGAAGAGAAGGTGGCGCAGATCGAGTCGCTGGCGGAGCGAGTGCAAAAGGCGAAGACGCTCATATTCGCGGACTACCGCGGGCTGAAGGTTTCGGAAGTCACGGAGCTTCGCAGGAAGCTGCGCAAGGACAATGGCTCGCTCAAGGTTGTGAAGAACCGCCTCATGAAGCGCGTGCTCAAGGAAAAGGGGATGGAAGCCGTAGCCAAGTACTTCTCAGGCCCTACGGCGGTCGCGTCCTCCGATGCCGATCCCGTGCTGCCGGCGAAGATCATGATGGAGTTTGCCAGGGCGCACGCGCACCTTAAGGTCAAGGGCGGCTTCATGGACGGCCGCGAGCTCGGCCCGAACGAAGTCGACGTGCTGGCGAAGATGCCGTCCCGCGAGGTTCTGCTTTCGCGCGCATTGGCATCGCTCAATGCGCCGGCCACGAATTTCGCCGGCGTGCTGGCGGCCGTACCGCGCAAGCTCTTGTATGCGCTCAACGCCATCAAAGAGACGAAACAGGCATAATACCAACTTCGCACTTAAACGCCGCGCTGGATAAAACTGCGGCGCCCACTCGGCTGTAACGGAGACGGTACGGATTCGATTGGGGTGCTAAACCAAGGAGGAGCAGTATGGCAACCGTAGGACGCACAGAGATCGTAGAAGCACTCAAAGGCATGACCCTCATGGAAGTAGCGAACCTCGTGAAGGAGCTCGAGGAGACCTTCGGCGTGTCGGCAGCGGCGCCGGTAGCGGTCGCGGCGGTCGGAGCGGCACCTGGCGCGGCAGCGGAAGAGAAGACCGAGTTCACGGTCGTTCTCGCCGATGTGGGCGCGAACAAGATCAACGTGATCAAGGAAGTGCGCGCGTTGACGAGCCTCGGCCTCAAGGAGGCGAAGGATCTCGTCGAAGGCGCACCGAAGCCGGTGAAAGAGGGCATCACGAAGGAAGAGGCAGACAAGATGAAGAAGCAGCTGGAGTCTGCCGGTGCAAAAGTAGAGATCAAGTAAGAACAATATTTGCCTGTGCCCGCTCGCCGATCTGGATTGTCGTTCGGCAGCGCATGTAGCTGAAGTATGATGCTTGAGGCATAAGGCACGAGCGATGACGGCATGATGCACGGGGCATGGAATTGATGCCTCGTGCATCATGCTTCATGCGCTGTGCCTTATCGAGGAGTCGATATGGCCACCCTTCCGGTTCGTCGCGTCCGCAAAGATTATTCGAAGCTCAAGCAGGTCATCGCTGTTCCACCATTGATCGAGATCCAGCAGAAATCGTTCCGACAGTTTCTGCAGGCGGATGTTCCTCCCGAACAGCGGGCGGACATCGGGCTCCAGGGCGTGTTCAAGAGCGTCTTTCCGATCAAGGGTTTCAACCAGACGGCCTCGCTCGAGTTCGTGCAGTATGCGCTCGATCCGCCGCGCTATGAGGAACAGGAGTGCCGCAACCGCGGGATGACCTATGCCGCGCCGATGCGCACGACCGTGCGCCTCGTGGTGTGGGACATCGACGAGGCGACGGGCGCGCAGACGATCCGCGACGTGAAAGAGCAGGAGGTCTATTTCGGCGAAGTTCCGCTGATGACCGAGTTCGGCACCTTCATCATAAACGGCACGGAGCGCGTGATCGTCTCCCAGCTCCACCGCAGCCCCGGCGTATTCTTCGAGCACGACAAGGGAAAGACGCATTCGTCCGGCAAGCTTCTGTTTGCGGCGCGCATCATCCCGTACCGCGGCGCATGGCTGGATTTCGAATTCGACGCCAAGGATATCGTCCACGTGCGCATCGATCGGCGTCGCAAGATGCCGGCAACGATCCTGCTTCGCTCGCTCGGCTACGCCGAGGAAGAACTCCTCAACATTTTTTACAAACACGAGGTCGTCACGATCCACGGCCGCACCAAGCTCGAAAAGAACGTTGTGCCCGAGCTGCTTCGCTTCCAGCGCGCCTCAAAGGACGTGAAGCATCCGAAGAGCGGCGAGATTATCGTGAAGAAGGACAAGCGGTTCATCCTCTCGGCCCTCGAGGAGATTTCGAAGATCAAGGGCCTGCAGATACCGATCGGGCCGGAGGATATCATCGGCAAGTTCGCTGCATCCGATGTGGTGGATACCAACTCGGGCGAGGTCGTGCTCGCTGCTGGCGAAGAGCTTACGGAAAAGAAACTCGAGGAGATCCACGATCGAAAGATCGGAGAGGTCAAGATCCTCTTCATAGATGACCTCAACATCGGGCCGTATCTGCTAAACACCCTCAAGGCCGACAAGGTCAAGACCTCAGAAGAGGCGAAGCTCGAGATCTACCGAAGGCTCCGCCCGGGCGATCCCTCGACCCCCGAGGCCGCCGCAGCTTTGTTCGACAACCTGTTCTATAACCCCGAGCGCTATGATCTCTCGAAGGTCGGCCGCCTGAAGATGAACTACAAGTTCAACTTCGACGTCCCGCTCGAGGTCGGCACTCTTCGCAAAGAAGACATCCTCGAGACGGTCCGTTACCTCATCAACCTCAAGGACGGCGAGGGCGAGATCGATGACATCGATCACCTCGGCAACCGCCGCGTGCGGTCGGTGGGCGAACTGCTCGAGAACCAGTATCGAGTGGGCCTCGTGCGCATGGAGCGCGCGATACGCGAGCGCATGAGCCTGCAGGACGTAGAGACGCTCATGCCGCATGATCTGATCAACCCGAAGCCCGTGAGCGCGGTGATCAAGGAGTTCTTCGGCTCATCGCAGTTGTCGCAGTTCATGGACCAGACCAACCCGTTGTCAGAGGTGACGCACAAGCGCCGCCTCTCCGCGCTGGGACCGGGCGGCTTGACGCGCGAGCGCGCCGGCTTCGAGGTGCGCGACGTGCACCCCACGCACTACGGCCGAATCTGTCCGATCGAGACGCCTGAAGGTCCGAACATCGGCCTCATCGCGTCCCTGTCCGTCTATGCGCGGGTCAACGACTACGGCTTCATCGAAACGCCGTACCGAGAGGTGGGAAACGGCAAGGTCACGAACAACGTCAGATATTGCTCGGCGCTCGAAGAAGGGGCGCTCGCTATCGCGCAGGCGAATGCCGAGATCGACTCAAAGGGCTTGTTCGTAGGCGAGAAGGTCCAGTGCCGCAGACACGGCGATTTCATCATGGCCACCCGCGACGAAGTGAAGCTGATGGATGTTTCTCCGCAGCAGCTGGTCTCGGTTGCCGCGTCTCTCATTCCGTTCCTGGAGCACGACGACGCGAACCGCGCCCTCATGGGATCGAACATGCAGAGGCAGGCTGTGCCGTTGCTCCGCACCTCTGCTCCGATAGTGGGAACGGGGGTAGAGGCTACGGTCGCGCGCGATTCAGGCGTCACGATGGTCGCACGCCGCGACGGCGTTGTGGCTGAAGTGGACGCGAACCGCATCGTCGTGCGCGCCGACAAGAGCGAGCGCAAGAAGTTCAGCTCGGATGTGGACATCTACAACCTCACGAAATACCGCCGCTCCAACCAGAGCACCTGCATCACGCAGAAGCCGATCGTCCGCAAGGGCGACAAGGTTCACAAAGGCGACGTGATCGCGGACGGTCCGGCCACGGATGAGGGCGAGCTCGCGCTCGGCCAGAACGTGGTGGTAGCGTACATGCCGTGGGGCGGATACAACTTCGAAGACTCGATCCTCATCAGCGAGCGCGTGCTCAAGGATGACGCATTCACCTCGATACACATCGAGGAGTTCGAATGCGCTGCCCGCGATACGAAGCTCGGCAAGGAAGATATAACGCGCGACATCCCGAACGTCGGCGACGAAGCGCTTATGGACCTGGACGAGTCCGGCATCGTGCGCATCGGCGCAGAAGTGAAGCCGGGCGACATCCTCGTCGGAAAGGTCACGCCCAAGGGCGAGACGCAGCTTTCGCCCGAAGAGAGACTCCTCCGAGCCATTTTCGGAGACAAGGCCGGAGACGTGAAGGACACGAGCCTGCGCGTTCCTCCCGGAGTCTCCGGCGTCATAATCGGTGCCCAGGTGTTCTCGCGCGAAGGCGTGGAGCTCGACGACCGCGCCAAGGAGATCCAGGACGAGGAAAAGGGCAAGATCGGCAAGGACATGGACGCGGAGATGAAGGGCATCCGCGAGACCGCTGCCAAGCGCATCAGGCAGCTGCTCGCGAGCCGCGTATCTTCCTCCAAGGTCATGGATGAAGATGAGGAGAAGGTCCTCCTCGCCAAGGGCAAGACGATCACCGAAGACGTGCTGAACAAGATTCCGTTCTCGAAGTGGAATGAAATCTCCGTGGAAGGCGGCGACGACATCGAGTCGGAGCTGGCGGATATATTCGAGAGCGTCGAGGAGCAGCACGATCTGGTCAAGATGATGTACGATCAGAAGATCAGCCGCCTCACGAAGGGCGACGAGCTGCCTCCAGGCGTCATCAAGATGGTCAAGGTCTATGTCGCGATCAAGCGCAAGCTCTCGGTAGGCGACAAGATGGCCGGCCGTCACGGAAACAAAGGCGTCATCTCCCGCATCCTCCCAGAAGAGGATATGCCGTACTTGTCGGATGGAAGGCCGGTCGACATCGTGCTCAACCCGCTGGGCGTGCCGTCCCGAATGAACGTCGGGCAGATCCTCGAGGCGCATCTCGGCTGGGCGGCGCGCGCGCTTGGAGAGCAGATACAGCAGTATCTCGACAAGTCGTATTCGCGAGATGATCTTACGAAGGCGATCAAGCGCGCCTATCACTCGCATGCGATGAATGAGTTCCTGGAGTCCGCGTCGGAGAAACAGATACGCGAGATGGCCGGGAAGCTTCGCGAGGGTGTGCCGTTCACGACGCCGGTCTTCGACGGCGCGACTGAGGCCGAGGTGAAGGAGGCTCTCAAGGAAGCAAATGTTCCAGTGTCCGGTCAGACGGTGCTGTTCGATGGCAAGACCGGCGAGGCATTCGATTCCGATATCACGGTCGGCGTGATGTATATAATGAAACTGCACCATCTCGTGGACGAGAAGATCCACGCGCGCTCGATCGGGCCGTACTCGCTGGTCACTCAGCAGCCGTTGGGCGGCAAGGCGCAGTTCGGCGGCCAGAGGCTCGGCGAGATGGAAGTCTGGGCGCTGGAGGCGTACGGCGCAGCGTTCGCGCTGCAGGAGTTTTTGACTGTCAAGTCGGACGACGTGGCCGGCCGCACCCGCATGTACGAGGCGATCGTAAAGGGCGAGAAGGTGCTCGAGCCGGGACTGCCCGAGTCATTCAATGTGCTTATCAAGGAGCTGCAGGCGCTCTGTCTTGATGTGGAGCTGCTCGAGACGAAGCAATAACGTTTTGGTGCGATCGTACGTTCGTCAAAACATTTTTACGATCGCACAATCGCACGAACGAACCAACGCACGAAAGGGACGTTATGGACATCTACCATTTCTTCGAGAAGCCCAAGGACCCGATTAGCTTTGAGGGCATCCGCATCAGTCTCGCGTCGCAGGAAAAGATCCTACAATGGTCGCACGGCGAGGTGAAAAAGCCGGAGACGATCAACTACCGCACCTTCAAGCCGGAGCGAGACGGGCTCTTCTGCGCCAAGATTTTCGGCCCGGTGAAGGACTACGAGTGTAATTGCGGCAAGTACAAGCGCATGAAGCACCGCGGGATCGTCTGCGAGAAGTGCGGCGTGGAGGTCATCCAGAGCAAGGTGCGCCGCGAGCGCATGGGCCACATAAAGCTCGCTACGCCGGTGGGCCACATCTGGTTCCTGAAGAGCCTGCCGTCGCGTATCGGCACGATGCTTGACGTCTCCCTCAAGGAGCTGGAGCGCGTGCTCTATTGCGAGGCTTACATGGTGATCGACCCGGGCAACACGGGTCTCAAGGAAGGCCAGATACTGACGGAGGACGCCTATCAGAAGTCGCTCGAGGAGTTCGGACCTGCGTTCCGCGTCGGCATGGGCGGCGAAGTCGTCCGCGACATCCTGGCGAAGATCGATCTGGAAGAGCTCTCGAAGAAGCTCCGCAAGGACCTCAAGAAGGTGAAGTCCGAGGCGGCAACGCTGAAGCTCACCAGGCGCCTCAAGCTTGTGGAACAGTTCAGGGAGGCCGGCAACAGGCCGGAGTGGATGATGCTCGATGTCATCCCTGTCCTGCCGCCGGATCTGAGGCCCCTGGTTCCGCTCGACGGCGGGCGCTTCGCAACGTCGGATCTCAACGATCTCTACAGGCGCGTGATCAACCGCAACAACCGCCTGAAGAGGCTTCTGGAGCTCAACGCGCCGGATATTATCATACGCAACGAAAAGCGCATGCTGCAGGAGGCCGTGGACGCGCTCTTTGACAACGGTCGTCGTTCGCGCCCGTTCGTGGGTCCGAACCGCAGGCCGCTGCGCTCGCTCTCCGACATGCTCAAGGGCAAGCAGGGCCGCTTCCGCCAGAACCTGCTCGGCAAGCGCGTGGATTACTCGGGCCGCTCCGTGATCGTCGTAGGCCCGGAACTTAGACTGCACGAGTGCGGTCTTCCCAAGAGCATGGCCCTGGAGCTCTTCAAGCCGTTCATCTTCAATAAGCTCGAGGAGCGCGGGCTGGCCGCTACCATCAAGAGCGCCAAACGCCTGGTGGAGAAGGAGACGCCCGAGGTCTGGGACGTCCTCGCCGAGGTCATCAAGGAACACCCGGTGATGCTAAACCGCGCACCCACGCTGCACAGGCTGGGCATCCAGGCGTTCGAGCCGGTGCTCATCGAAGGCAAGGCCATTCAGCTGCATCCCCTCGTGTGCGCGGCGTTTAACGCCGACTTCGACGGCGATCAGATGGCTGTGCACGTCCCGCTTTCCGTAGAGGCGCAGATGGAGGCTAGGGTGCTCCTGCTCTCCACGAACAACATCCTCTCGCCGGCAAACGGAAAGCCGATCATCGTTCCGACGCAGGACATGGTGCTGGGCATCTATTACATGACCCGCGAACGCGCATTCGCGAAGGGCGAAGGAACGGTATTATCGTCGCCCGAAGAGGTCCGCATCGCGTACGATGCGGGGGCCGTGCACCTGCAGGCGCGAATCAAAGTGCGCATGAACGGCAAGATTGTGGAGTCGACGGTAGGCCGCGTGCTGCTCTATGAGAAAATGCCGCGGCAGATCAGCTTCGATGCGGTCAACAAGGTCATGGACAAGAAGGCGATCGGCGATCTCATCGGCTCGTGCTACCGCCTCTGTAAGGACAAGGAGACGGTGCTTTTGGCCGACCACCTCCGTTCGTTGGGTTTCCGCTACTCCACAAGGGCGGGCATCTCGATCTGCATCGATGACATGATCATCCCTGAGCGCAAGGGCGAGCTGCTCTCTCAGGCTTTCGCCGAGGTGCGCGAGGTCGAGGAACAGTACACGGAGGGACTCATCACGTCGGGCGAGAAGTACAACAAGGTGGTCGATATCTGGGCAGCCACCACCGAAGCGGTCGCCGGCGAGATGATGAAAGGCATGTCGAGCGAGACTGCGATCGGACCGAACGGGGAGAAGCGCGAGCAGATGAGCTTCAACTCGATCTTCATTATGGCGGACTCGGGCGCCAGGGGCTCTGCACAGCAGATGCGCCAGCTGGCCGGTATGCGAGGACTGATGGCGAAGCCGTCGGGCGAGATCATCGAGACGCCTA
>Ga0265292_1003140_pt1 | contig 10446 bp, 13 predicted proteins | sample Munlanlewell296A_FD_189080 | JGI IMG/M metagenome (GOLD analysis project Ga0265292, IMG submission 189080) | Leachate microbial communities from a municipal landfill in Southern Ontario, Canada - Leachate well 296A | ecosystem: Engineered > Solid waste > Landfill > Unclassified | place: Canada... | reverse complement strand
TAAACAGTTAAATAAACTATTAAACCTTAAATACTAAACAAAGTTTTTGTTTAGAAGTTTAGTGTTTATAAGTTTTTTTAGGTTTTAACAGTTTAATACTTAACCGTTTTTTTGATTCGTTTCCACCATTTTCTATTATTGACATACCAATCAATTGTTATTTTTAAATATTCATCAAAACCATGTTCTGGTTTCCAGCCCAATTCCTTGTTTATTTTTGACCAGTCAATTGCATATCTTCGGTCATGACCTGGGCGGTCTTTAACAAATTCTATTTGGGATTCGTCTTTTCCCATATTTTTCAAAATCTTTTTAACGATATCAATGTTTGCAATATCTTCTGTTAACCCACCAACTAAATATGTTTCTCCAATTTTTCCTTTTTGTAAAATCAGGTCAATTGCTTTTAAATGATCTTCGACATAGAGCCAATCGCGGACATAAAGGCCGTCTCCATAGACGGGCACTTTTTTTCCTTCAATAATATTGGTTATTGCCAAAGGAATCAGTTTTTCTGGAAATTGATAGGGGCCAAAATTATTAGAACAGTTTGAAATTGTAATGGGCAAATTATAGGTGTCAAAATAAGCTCGTACCAAATGATCAGATGAAGCTTTTGAGGCTGAATATGGGCTATGCGGATTATATGGAGTTTTGTCACTAAATTTTTCTTTTGAATTGAGTTCCAAGGCACCAAAAACTTCGTCGGTTGAAACATGATGAAATTTTTTTACTTTATTTTTTAAAGCCGCTTCAAGTAAGATATAAGTTCCTTCAATATTTGTTTTGATAAATGGGGCAGGGTCCATAATAGATCGGTCAACATGAGATTCAGCAGCGAAGTGAACAATTATGTCAGTTTTTTCGGTTAACGAATTAACTAGTTGAGGGTTACAGATATCACCTTGAACAAATTCATAATTAGGATTTTTTTCAATTGATTTTAGATTTTCCAGATTTCCGGCGTAAGTAAGTTTATCTAGATTAACGATTTTATCTTGAGGGTATTTTTTTAACCAGTAAAGAATAAAGTTACTGCCGATAAATCCCGCTCCACCAGTCACAAGTAGTTTCATTAGTAAAATTATATAATATATTCATGTTTTTAGATGCTGTAAAAAAAATGCACAAAAAAAATTATCAACCGCTGAACATTGTTGAAATATCTAAGAATAGATTAATTAATAATTATAAGTATCTATCTTCCATAAATCAAAAAATAAAAATTGCTCCAGTTTTGAAAAGTAATGCTTATGGTCATGGGATTATCGAGGTTGGCTCAATCTTAGAAAAATTAAATCCAGTATTTTTTTGCGTTGACAGTATCTACGAAGCCTATCAGTTGTTAAATGCAAAAAACAAGACTCCAATTTTGATCACAGGTTATGTTAATCCCGAAAATTTAAACGTAAAAAAATTACCATTTTCTTACGCAGTTTTTGATTTAAAACAATTTCGTGAAATTTTAAAGCAGCAACCACAGGCAAAGGTCCATTTATTTGTTGATACTGGCATGAATAGAGAGGGGATAAGGGCGGACGAGTTAGAAGCATTCATAAAAAAACTAAACATCGAAGAAAAAAATAGTATTGATGGACTAATGTCACATTTGGCATTTGCGGAAGAAACAAAAGATATCGATACTAAAAAACAGATAGTTCAATTTAAATTAGCAATAAAAATATTTAAAAAATATTTAATTTTTCCGAAGTGGATTCATTTAGGCAATTCTTCAGGCTTGTTAAATAATAAGAAATTGGGACTTTCTTTTACAAATGTTGCGAGGACTGGTTTAGCTTTATATGGAATAAACTCAGTCAACAATAAAGTGCTTAAGCCAATATTAGAATTAAAAACCCATGTGGTTCAAATGAAAAAAATTAAGCAAGGCGAAAAAGTCGGTTATAATTTTACTTATCAAACAAAAAAAGATGGACAAATTGCCGTTCTTCCAATCGGATATAACGACGGGGTGGATAGAAAATTATCCAACAAAGGAATTGTTTTGATAAAAAATATAGCTTGTTCGATTATCGGCCGGGTGAGTATGAATTTATGTGTAGTTGATGTAACAGCAGTCAAAAATATTAAAGCTGGAGACGAAGTAATAGTATTCTCAAATAATGAAGAGGAAAATAACGTTGTTAATTCAGCTAAAAGAATTGAAATAATTCCTTATGAGATTTTAGTCCACCTTGAAAGAAGTACAAAAAGAAAAATTATTTAATTCTTATCTTCAAATGAGGTTGATTTATTAAATTTTCCAAAATTAGCCAACGCTTTTTCTTTATCGTGTGAGGAACGTCATCTTTAAATACTTTGGTAGCGGCGGTATTAAACCGGGGAGAGTATCTTGAAACATAAGCCCAATTAAATCCAACTTTTTTACAGAGTTTGACAGTATTTTCAAATTCGCCGTCAGTCTCTCCACAAAATCCAACGATTATATCTGTGGTTAATTTTAAGTTTTTTATTTTTGATTTTAATTTAGCGACGAGATTCAAATATTCGGCACTTGTGTACCATCGGTTCATTCTTTTTAAGACGGCATCGTCACCTGATTGGACTGGGAGATGTAGAGATCGACTAATATTTTTATTTTTAGCCATTACTGTGATTAGTTCATCAGAGAAATCCCACGGATTGCTAGACATAAATTCTACTTTTTCAAAACCCATCTGAGCCACTTCATTTAGTAAATGGGGGAATAATGTAGGAATCCGGTATCGTCCTAAATGTTTAACATATATTGGATCAAACTTTTGAATTTTTACTTTAATTTTTGACTTTTGTCCGCCAGCTGGCGGATTGACTTTTGAATTTTCAAAGTATGTTTTACTTGCGTCTCTCATAACCTGAATATTTTTTTCACCAATAAGTAAGTCGGCTCCATAAGAATTTACATTTTGTCCCAATAACATTATATTTTTGTACCCCTTTTTTTTAAGTTCAAGACATTCGGAGATTACGTCTTCATAAGGTCGGCTGATTTCGCGTCCCCGTGTAAATGGAACAATACAAAAGGTGCAAAAATTATTACAACCGTTCGATATGGGAACCCAAGCACTCACTTTGTCCGTGCGAACAGGAGGTAGATTAAATCCAACCTCCTCGATCGGCATGAATTCATCAGCGTTTAACATCCTGCTTTTGAGGGTTTTTAAATATTTACCGGTTTTATCCCGATAAACAATACCAATCATGCATCCGGTAATTATTATTTTAAAAACTTCACCTTTTTTTATTTTTGACTCTTTAATTTCTCCTAAATTATCTACTAACCCATAAACTCTGTTTTCAGCAGACTGTCTAATCATGCAGGTATTAATGATGACGTAGTTCGCGCTTTTATAGCTACGGGCTTTTGTATATCCGCGGGATTTAAAATCAGCTTCTATTCTTTCTGAATCAGCATGATTTTGCTGGCAACCGAAAGTTTTAATAAAGAATTTCATAAGAATTTCTAATTTCTAATTATTCTAATTGACCTAAATAATTCCCAATCCCCGATTGGAACTTGGTCATTTATTAGAAATTAGATCAATTAGGTTAATTAGGTCAATTTTTTATTTTGCTTCTTCATCTTCTCTATTATAAACATGAAGACCAAAAGCATAACTCCAATAAGGATAAAGGCGATTAATTTTTCAATTCCCTCCAAAAACATACTAGCTATTCCTAATATCAAAGAAATTAACCAATAAAACCAAGCGATTCTGCGTTTACCCCAACCTATTTCCATCAATCTATGATGAAAATGTCCCCAGTCGGCTCGAAAAGGGGACTGACCTTTTTTCAATCGTCGAATCATTGTATAAATAGCATCAATCAAAGGAATTGATAAAATAAGAACGGCTGTTCCTACTTTACCAAAAGAAAGAATCGAAAGAATTCCAAGTAAAAACCCGGCAAGAGCCCCCCCGCCATAGCCAGGCATAATCTTTTGGGGATAGTAGTTAAAAGGTAAAAAGCCTAGGTAAGCTCCGGCCACGATAAAGCTTAAAATTGTTACTGATTGAGCTGAAATATCATGTCCAGTAAATCGTTGTGATAATAATCCTAAAAATATTGCGGTTATCGCAACAAATCCCGGCAACTGTCCATCAACTCCTTTACTCCAGTTAATCATATTGGTCGACCATGTAAGCCAGATAATAGCCAACAAATCAGCCACTACCCAAATATAGTGGACGCCAAAAAAATTAAGAGGTATCTGCCAAAAATCAAGCCTGATGACTCCTCCAAACGGATTTGAAATATAAGGAATACCCAGTCCAAAAGCAATTACTAAGCCAGAAATAAGGATATTAAAAATAAATCTTAGGTAAGGAGAAAGATCATAAGCATCGTCAAGTAATCCAAGAACGATTAAAAAAAAGCTAGCCAATAGTATTCCAAAAATAATTTTGCTGATAGGTAAAAAGATCAACGATGTAAAAAGAATTGATAAATAAATTGGCAGACCGCCGGCTCGGGGAATAATTCCAACATGAGTATGGGCGGGATGATTCCTAATTTTGGGGTCTGTCACCAAATGAAATTTTTTTGCCAAAGCAATTGTAGGAATAGTCAAAAGATAAGAAATAAGAGTAGCAGATATTAATATAAGAAAATTCATTTTTTAAGAAACTATAAAAATAATTTTGATAAAGATTAAAGTAAAACTGGCTATAAGAAAAAAATTAAGATAATAAAAAATATTTTTTATAAAAACATTATCTGAATAAAATTTGTTCGAAATATATTGGTTAATAAAAAAAAGAAGATTCATAAAAATTGGTAAAATAAAAATCATCCAAAAATCACCTAACTGATTTTCACCCCAAAGTTGGGAATAAAAAAGAGGAATTTGAGGAGGCATTTTTGAGTACTTGAATATAAAAGTGGCAATCATCAAAGCATCAGCCCCTAAAAGTAATTTGACCATAAATTAAACAGATAAACGGTTAAAACTTAAACAGTTAAAAAAACTATTAAAACTCAAATATTAAACAAGCTTTTTTTGTTTACTAGTTTAATGTTTAAAGGTTTTTTTAGGTTTTAACAGTTTAATACTTAATGTTTATCCTCTTATTATACTTTAGCTGTTAATTTTTTCCTCTTGAAATAAAAAAATCATTAGTTTATGATATAGTTTAAAATGACATAATATACTTTAACCAGCTTCGGATTTACTCACACTTATTAATTTTTTATTAAATAACATGAAAGATACAAAAATTTACAATCTGGTTAAAAAAGAAGAGAAAAGACAGAAAGAAGGCATAGAATTAATTCCTTCCGAAAACTACGCATCATCAGAAGTAAGAAAAGTTTTATCTTCATATTTTGTTAATAAATATTCTGAAGGTTATCCAAAAAAACGATACTATGGTGGTAACGAAAACGTTGATGATCTAGAAACATTATGTCAGGAAAGAGCTAAAAAACTTTTTGGAGTTCCTTACGCCAATGTTCAACCGTATTCCGGATCACCGGCTAATCTGGCCGTTTATTTAGCTACTTGTAAGCCTGGCGACGCCATCATGGGGCAGGCTTTGATTGCCGGGGGTCATTTGACACACGGTCATTCAGTTTCAGCCACAGGAATTTTTTACAAACCCTTTCAATATTCATTAAGGAAGGATAATGTATATAAGAATGAAGATTTATTCGATTATGAAGAAATCAGGAGATTAGCTAAAGAACACAAGCCAAAGCTGATTTGGGTTGGAGCGACCGCTTATCCTCTAAAATTTAATTATAAAAAGTTTGCCGAAATTGCTGACGAAGTTGGAGCGTACTTAGCAGCTGATATTGCTCATGTTGCCGGTCTTATTGCCGGAGGAGCTCATCCTTCACCAGTTCCTTATGTTCATATTGTGACGACCACAACTCATAAAACCTTAAGAGGTCCAAGAGGGGCAATGATCATGGTGACTAATAAAGGTTTGAAGAAAGATCCTGAGTTGGGAGATAAAATAAATAAAGCTGTTTTCCCAGGCCTTCAAGGAGGACCACATGATAATACGACGGCTGGAATTTCCGTTGCTTTGTTTGAGGCATCTCAACCATCTTTCAAAAAATATGCTACCCAAATTGTTAAAAATTCAGGAGTGTTGGCAAAGACACTGATGGATGGCGGTTTGAAATTGGTCGGCAGTGGTAGTGAGAATCACTTGTTACTTGTTAATCTAACCTCTGTTCTTGGAGCCGGATCGGGAGTATTTGCCCAAAAAGCTCTTGATTTAGTTGGTCTGACGTTAAATAAAAATACCGTACCTGATGAGACATCATCACCATTTTATCCTTCTGGAGTTAGGTTAGGAACACCGGCTTCAACCAGTCGTGGAATGAAGGAGAAAGAAATGAGGTTTATCGGTGGCGTAATACTGGAAGTTATCGATCTGTTAAAAGAATACAAATTACCGGAAAAAAAAGAGGAAAGGAAAGATTATATTGCCAAGTTTGAGAAGGAAATGAGAGCAAATAAAAAAATTAAAGAAATTCATTTAAGAGTCAAAAAACTCGCTCTCTGTTTTCCGATACCATAAAATTAGGGCAGAAATCTAATATCTAGAGTGGAATCAAGGGCTGAGGCAATGCGCTCAAGAAGAGATATTGACGGTTTAACAGCTCCAGTTTCTAGTCGTGATATTACAGGTTGTTTGGTGTGGGCTCTTTTTGCTAATTCTTTTTGAGTTATATTTTTCCTTAAGCGAAATTCGATCAAACTTCGAGCCAATTGGTATTCATGTTCGGTCTTTTTGGCAATACGACTGAACTGTTTATTTTTTAAAAGATTTTTTTCAAAATCAGACCATTTTGTAAGACCATTAATTTTTCTTTTCATAATCTATTTATAACAAATTAGTTATATTTGTCAAGGGGGATTAAATAAATTCTTTAGCTCTTTTTAAAGTAATTTTTAATTCTTTATCTGGAGTTTTTTGGGTTTTTTTAATAAAAACGTGAACAATTATAAAAATTTGTGGATTATATTGAATAAATAAAAATCTAATTTGTTTTCCTCCAGTAATTCTTAATTCATAAATCTTTGGACTATTGTAAATCTTTTTTAACCATTTAGTTTTCAGTAGCTCAAGTCCGTAATCTTCTAAAATTTTTATCCCTGTTCTTATTTTATTTTTGAGATTATTTTCACAATTTAAAATAAAGTCAGCGATTATATCCTTCCCTGATGAGGTCTTATAAAAAATAAGTTGATATTTTGGTGTTTTTATCATTAAAAAATATATAAAACAAACATAATATGTTGTCAACCGCTTATAACCTACAAAACTGTCATTTTAGATTGTCAAATTAGTATTTATTTATCGAATGACTCATTCTATGATAAGATTAATTTTATGAGTCAAAAAACAAGGATACTTTTTATACATCATTCAACTGGCGGGTTACTGTTATTTTTTGGAAGAGTAAGGAGACTTTTAAAAGAAAAAGCTCCTAACATTGAACTTTGGGATCACTCATACAATTTGGATTCTCCAAAAATTCTCTCTTATCTATTTGGGCTATTTACTTTTAAGACGGGCTTGTCTAATGGCAATGGTAAGATGACGGGTAAAGACTTTAATATTTTCATCAGTAATAATTCTCCAAAAGAATACGCTGAAATATTTTCAAGAGCTCCAAATGATTTTACCTTGAAAAATATACTTTCCTTTGACGTCGTTATATTCAAAAATTGTTTCCCGACCTCTAAAATTGAAACGCAAGAAAAACTTGAAGAATATAAAAAATATTATTCACAAATAATAAATAGCATTTCTGTTTACAAAAATAAATTTATTATCTTTACTCCACCGCCTTTAAGACGCGAAATGACAAAGCCGGAATGGGCGGCTAACGCCAGAAGCCTTTCCAACTTTATAAACGACGAAGTTAAAAAATATTCTAATATTTCTACTTTTGATTTCTTTGACTTACTGACAGATAAAGAAGGGAATAATAAAAATATGTTAAAGCGGGAATATTGTAATATTTTTATTCCCATGGATTCTCATCCAAATATAAGGGCGAATAGGGAAGTGGGGAAAATTTTTGTTGCTATTGATTTCTAATAAATATTGTGTACCATTAAATATGGCAAAAAAAGTAAGGAAACAAAAATCTGTCGAAAAAATAATTGTTCAAGAAGAAAAATCTTCAGTGATTCCGGTTAAACTTCCAAAGAAAGTGTTTCCTCTTATTTTTGGTTTACTTGTTGTTGCGGGAGTAGTTTATTTTGGAGGAAAAGTTTTTTTTGCTGCTTCAGTTAATGGGCAATTGATAAATCGTTTATCTATTATAAAAGAACTGGAAAAACAAGGTGGTAAAAAAACTCTTGATACTATTATCCTTAAAGCTTTGATTAATCAAGAAGCAAAAAAAAGAAAGGTAGACGTTTCTGAAAAGGAATTAAAAGCGGAATTACTTAAGATTGAGAATAACGTCACTTCTCAGGGAACAACACTCGATGCTTTATTACTTCAACAGGGGATGACAAAAAATGATCTGACAAATGAAATCAAGCTCCAGCTTTTGGTTACAAAAATGGTTGATGAAAATATTTTAATTACAGATAAAGAAGCAGATGATTATATAACTAGTCAAAAAAGTCAGCCTTCATTAGATTCGACTCAACCTGCTCCAGAAATAACAAAAGATCAGGCAAAAGCAGCGATCAAACAGCAAAAGATTCAGGCAAAAATTCAAACCTTCGTGGCTGACCTTAAAGCCAAAGCAAAGATCAGCTACTTCATAAAGTATTAAGAGTATCTTTCACGTAAATTATACTGTTATATCAATCCGTTTTTGTATTTTTGTAGGTTATAAGCGGTTGACTTCATTTGATAAACAGTTAAACATTAAACTGTTAGAACCTAAAAAAACTAATAAACAGTTAAACAATTAAAATATGAAATACCAACTGGAGGAAAGAGTTGAGAGATTTTCAGAAAACGTTATAGATTTAATAAAAAAAGCAAACATCAATTACACTAATAAAAATATCATCGAACAGTTAATTAGGTCATCTACTAGTATTGGTGCAAATTATTTTGAAGCAAATGGCTCATCCAGTAAAAGAGATTTTATTAACAAGATTGCAATATCCAAAAAAGAAGCGATTGAGACACAATATTGGTTGAGATTATTAAACAAAACAGACGATTACTTAAAAAATGACATCGTTATCCTTTGGGATGAAGCAAAACAAATAGGAATGATTCTTTCAAAAATAATCTCCAACGTCAGAAAAACTGTTTAATGGTTTAGGGTTTAAAAGTTTTTTTAGCTGTTTAAGTTTTAACAGTTTAACTGTTTAATATTTGGTAAAATATAGACACAAACTTATCAGTATTTTGATATGGGAGATCATCTAATGGTAGGATTTCAGACTCTGAATCTGAATATCTTGGTTCGAATCCAAGTCTCCCAACTTAGAGAAGTAGGACAATAGAACTCGAGGCTGGGCAGCCAAATATTCATAAATTATGTAAGATTTGACATATAATTATACATATGTTATGATCTTTACATATGAAAAAAATAACTAAGAAAAGCAAAGAGTTTACCTATTCATTGGTTCCGGAATTGATTTCTGCCTCAGACTTACAGAGGAAATCAGGAAAGATACTTCGAATGCTCAAAGATTCTACACAGCCATATTTTATCGTCAAAAACAATAAACCGACTGGAGTAATTGTAGGAATTGAGGAGTATAACAAATTAAAAAAAATTCAAAAAGAGATGGAATTAAAAGAAGTTTTAAAAATAATTAGTGAAGGAGAAAAAGAATTAAAGGAAGGTAAAGTAAAAGAACTCAAAGGATCAATCTTTGAGTTATGGAAAAATTTACAGAATAATAAAAATGACTAAGATTCTTTATTCTTCACAGTTTGAAAAATCATTTAAAAAAATTCCAGAAAATATTGCTCAACTTTTTAACGATAAACAATCATTTTTTATTTTGAATTCATTTAATCCTATTTTAAAGACACATAAATTAAAAGGAAGGCTAAAAGAATATTATTCGTTTTCAGTTAATTTAGAGTATCGAGTAATTTTTAAAATGATAAGTAATGAGAAAATTCTTTTTCTTGATATAGGCACTCACGAAATATATAAAAAATGATAGAAAAGTGATAGAATATTGATTATGAAGATCAAGTCGCTTCTTGCCCAGGAAATTTTAGATAGTCGGGGATTTCCAACGATAGAATGCGTCACTACACTGGACGATGGTTCAACTGGTTGGGCGGCCGTTCCTTCAGGTGCATCCACCGGAAAATATGAAGCAGTCGAACTTCGAGATGGAGATTCAAAAAGATTTGCCGGGGCTGGAGTTTTAAAGGCGGTTGAAAATGTAAATATCAAAATTCAATCAGCAGTTAAGGGGCTTGATGCGGAAGATCAAAAAAAATTAGATCAAACGATGATCGATCTTGACGGGACGGAAAATAA
>Ga0265292_1003139_pt1 | contig 10452 bp, 6 predicted proteins | sample Munlanlewell296A_FD_189080 | JGI IMG/M metagenome (GOLD analysis project Ga0265292, IMG submission 189080) | Leachate microbial communities from a municipal landfill in Southern Ontario, Canada - Leachate well 296A | ecosystem: Engineered > Solid waste > Landfill > Unclassified | place: Canada... | reverse complement strand
TGTATAAATTCCATCTGAAAGTAATGAAACTTCAATATTATTTCCTGCCTGCGACATAGCATAGAATGACTTGACCATCCCGATGACGGTTCCAAGGAACCCAAGCATGGGTTCAGCTCCGGTTATAGTTGCGAGTGTGGGGAATCCTTTTTCAAGTTTCGATATTTCCAGTTTTCCTATATTCTCAATAGCGGTACTGATATCCTGCAAAGGTCTTCCTAATCTGCTGATTCCCTTTTCAACCATTCGTGCCGAAGGGCTGTCGGTAGATCTGCATAATGCCAGGGCTGCATCTATCTTACCATCATGAATATAGTCTTTTATCCTGTTCATAAAGTTCATGTCTTCTTTGGTGGCTTTTCTGATAACATAATATCTTTCAATAAAGATATAGGCTGCCACAAATGATAAAAGTATAATAGGTATCATTACCCATCCTCCTTTAATAGCAAGGTCAAGAAGTGTTAGTTTCATCTCGCCTGCTTTTTCAACAGGAACAGAGCCACCCTGCAAAATGAGCTGTATAAATGCCATATTCTTTTTTTGTTAATTAATTTATGAAATTTTATATAAAGATCATTTAAATATTCTTTTCACGTGCGAAGTTATTAAAAAACGTAATGATACCCAGTTCTATTATACCGGGTTAATAACAATAGTAAAAAATTTATTAACTATGAGTATCATTAAAAACTGAGTAACTAATCAGTGCCTAGTGTTAAGTCAAACTTATTATGTCGCAATTATGATGATTTCGGATTTGGCTTCGCCGAGCTCGCCTTTGGCTCGGTTCGGATTATAGATTTCGGATTGTTTTGCCTGGCTGTTTTACCTGACGCGGTGAAAATTGCAGTCAGTTCATCAGCTTCCTTAAGTATGTCCGGCTGTTGATAAATCCGCAATCACAAATCCGCAATCCGCAATGATATATCCGCTTATTTTTTTCAAACTTTTATGCACGATACGTCAATATTGAGTTGACATGACACTGGAGTTTGGAGTGCCTAAAATGCCTAAAGTTTAGCTCACTTTAAGTACTGATTAGTTACATTTTCCTTTATCGTTGTTTCATCCTCCTTCTTCATGTCAGCTTTGACTTTTTTCCTGAATAAATCAGAAAATTTGTTAAAATCCTGTTTGAAGAAAATCCCGATACCCTGAGTGTAGGGATCAAGCTTCCCGGTATATGGATTGTTATACCTGTTAAAGACCTTGAACCTTATCTTTTCTGTGATTTTATATTCAACATCAAAGTCTCCGGTAATTTGATTAGAATTATTGGGAGTATTACCAGCCCCCCTTACATCAATATTACTATTTATTACTACCTTATCATTCAGCAACTGAGTGGATAAAGCAACCTGAACCTCCTGTGGATTAATATCTTTATTTCCACTTCCCGGCCGGTAAACAAATCCGATGTCAAAATCGTTACTGATCTGTGATAACATGTTACTAAGCTGGGTAAAAAGCATTTCAGTAGTTGTAACCGCCATTGCTGAAGTTCCGGTTGTGGTTGTTGAGTTTGATGACGCCCCCAATGATATAAAACTTTTCATTATCAGCAGGGAAAAAAACTGCCGGTTTAATTCTTCTTCCGTTGAAATAGCATTTCGCACGTATGCCCTGGTTTCTTCATCGGCATATGGCAGATAAATATTAAACCCGACAATCGGATTGAACAGCTTCCCGGTCAGACTAAGCTGGCACTCTACATCTATTTTTTTATTGAATTTTTCTTCCGGAATAATCGCAAATAGTGAAGTTTTCAAACTGTAGATGGCATTGATGTCAATTTCTGTATTGTCGAGGTCTCCATTGAATATTATTCTCCCTCCATTTTCTACACTGAAGGTTTTATTTAAAATATTGCCAAGAGTAAAAGTGTATTCCCCGTCTTCAATAACATAGTCGCCCGATATCCTGAAATCGCCTTTTTTGTTAAGATTTATATTCAGATTTTCACATGATCCGTGACCTTTCATAACATCACCTACTTTTGAATCGAAAATAATTTGTACCTCAGCATCCGGTGTGACTTCAAGATTGATGTTCAGATCCATCCCGAACTGTTTTGCAGGAGCAGGAGTGGGTCTGATGCCATCGATACCGGGTTCCTCTTTTTTACCGGAACTGGAGTCAACAAAGGTGATGAAGGAATATTCCGAAACAGAAAGGCCTCTATTTAAAGGAATAGAAATTTTAGTGTCTTTCCCTGTTTTAGCTATAATATCGAATGAGAGTGAATTCGGTCCGCTTTTTATTTTTGTAACTCCAGATGCATGAACGGTACCATAAAATAATTCATTGTCCTTAGGTTGTGTATTTAATACCTGAAACTCGTTTGTATTTATATATATTATGAGATCAGCAATGTAATCATGGAAGTTCTTATGATTAACTGAACCGGAGAGGGTTGCAATGTTCCCTTTTTCGTCAGTGAGCCTGATATTATTGAACTTAAACCCGTTCTTATCGAATCTTATGGTGTCGTTCATTTTGTATTTTGTCTGCAGATAATTGATCTTCATTGAGGCATTTTCGGCCATCATCGCTCCTTTAAGAACAAGATTATTTGTTTCTCCCGATAAATTCACCTTACCTGATGCTAATCCGCTTATGTCCGAAGCAAATACTTTAAGAAAAGGATTAAGAAAGGCTATCGGTAATTTTGTGGCTTTGGCTGTGAGGTTTATTTTTGATGTTGCAGGATCATAAATTCCTGCAATATCAAACATTTTTACACCACCCAGATTATTCCCGGCATTAATCTTTGCAACTTTTCTTGCTTTATCCCAGGCTGAGACGATCGAAATATTACCATACTCACTTCCAAGTATAGAAAAGTTGTTCACAATTATATTACTTTCGAGCAAAAAGTCACTGTAAACATTTGTCAGAAGGATCTTTCCATTTAAAAAACCCTTTATATTGAAAGGAATCTTGTTTGGGTCATTATAATTCTTCTGATTTCCGAGGTAGTTCAGAGGAGCAATATCAATTCCCTTAAATTCCAGATGTAATGTATCAGCAGGATCCTCTGAAACAGAACCATCAACAAGGTAATAACGGTCGTTATTTCTGATATAAAGATCATTAATACTTATTGCATTTGAATCGACCAGGATAGATGAGTGACTGACCTTCCATAGGTTATTTTTTGAATAAATATCAGTGGAATCAATGTCAACTGTCAGGATCGCATTTCCTTTTCCATTGGTATTTTTTGCAATTGTGCCTCTTGCAACTAAATTTCCCCGGTTCAGGTTTTTATCCTTGTTATCCCAATCAACAGTAAAAATGAAATTATCAGGTTTTGTTTTAAGTTCAACAGAGAAACCTTTCAGTTCAGATTGTCCTAAAAGGGTAAGAGATGAACTGTTCATATCAAATGATAGCTCAGATCCTGAGACATTTGCATCCAGAGAAAAATCTTTGGCAACATTATTTTTCATGGTCAGCAATTTTGCTTTTCCTCCAATCCTGATTGCACTGTCGGGAACGATGGCACCATTGATATAACTTTTATCCGCTAATAATAATCCTGTCCTGAAAAATTTATTAATCTTATCAGTGTTTTTAAAGTTAATTTCAAAAGTAAAATTGTTTTTTTTCAGTTCATTGCGTTGTGCCGGTACAGGAAATTGAGAAGGCATGAGGGTTGCAAGAGTTGATTTAATAAGGCTTCCAATGGCAGCAAAATTATAATAGCCTCTGATATCTGCATCCACAAAATCGGTACGCAGACTTAACACAGGCTTGTTATTGTCTGTATGAGTCCTGATTGAAAAGTCGTAAAACTCAAGGTTATTGTTATTTTTTTTATAGTTGAAATTAAGAAGTTTTATTTCACCATCAAGGTTATCTATACTACTGCCTCTGAAATTTGAAGTAAGTAACATTGTAAGTGATGATGTTGTATCAAGTTTGTCAAAATTCAGCTTATAAAGATTGGCATCAGCTACGTTTAAAGTAAAATCAAATTCAGGCAGCTTATCTTTGAAATTCAACAATCCCAATAGGTCCAGTTTTATATTCTCGTCAACGATGTTTACACTTCCGTCCCAGGTCTTCTCCGTAAAAAGCCCATTCAGGGCAATATTCCGGTATATATATCTGTTTATCTCAATACTGTCAATTTTGCCTGTCAGATTTCCGGCAAACTTATTTAATGAGTAAGCATAGCCGTCAACATTGGTTTGCATGCTGAGTTTCCCAAGTAATTCAGTTTTACCGGTTAGTTCACCAATGTCAATATCACTTCCGGTGAGAAGGCCTTTTATCCTGTATTTCTTCGATTCCTCAGGCCGGAGCGATATATCGGTACGAATGTGTCCCTGGCTTGTTCTGATCTCTCCGTATGTTACAAAATCTGTTATAAATCCGGTGAAGCTGCCATCAAATGATATATTTCCCAGCTTGTAGAGAACCTCAGGGACAATTATATACCCTTTTTCGGGTATTTTGATCTTCTCAACATCTTTTGCATTGGTTTTAAGGCTTTTAACACCTATATATATGAATGCATTTTCAATTTTGGGGAGACCGGAAAAATCAAAGTCACAATAAAGATAAGTATAGTCCCTGTAAGATAACTCAAGATTGCGGCCTCTTAATTCCGATACTGTTCCAGATACTTTGCCTGATAACCAAACCGATTCATTTATCCCTTCTGCAAAAGGAATAAAATATTGCAGATCTGAAGTATTTATGAGTGATTTTTCAAGCAGGATATCAAGTTTTACCTCTTCTGTGAATCTTTTAAATGAGGCGGATGAATCAGTATATAGTTCAAATTTAGAAATATTTATTATGCTGCTGTCGCAGTTTAAAAAGGCAGATTTAAAAAGAAAGTTCTGCTTTGCCAGAATCACAGAGCTGCTCATCCTTTTCACCGAAAAACCACTTGACTCTTTAAATCCCAGGTTGTAAATTTTAAAGGCGGTAGTATCATTTTGTATTTTAAAGTCTTCAATAATCCCATTTATACCGGTAAGATTCAGGTCATTAAAATCTATTTTAGTTTTGGCTTTGAGTCCGGAATGGTTAATCAGAGAAAAGCGGGCATCACTTATATCAATCTGGTCGATGACGAATATACTTTTAGTTTTTTTTGCAGAGTCCGCAGGATTTTTGAGCAGATCCATGTACCAGGTAAGGTTCATCATACCTGAGGTATCGGTTATAAATGACACAACTGGTTTAATTAAAATTACTCTTCCGAGCCTGACAGACTTATTTTTAAAATCAATTCTCTTGAACCCAACTGTAGCTTTTTGAGAATAAATCAGAGTATCATTATTTTTATCTTTGATAAGGATGTCATTGATAGACAATTTATTAAAAAATTTATACTCAATCCTGCCCACAGATATCGTCGATTTAATCTCGTTTGAAAAGTGATCTGTGATCCTTTTTACAATAAAAGTCTGAACTTCGGAAATCTGTAAAACAAGATAAAGGACAGTCGGGAGCATAATAATGACCCCGGTAATAATAATAAAATACTTAAGTGATTTTTTAATATTTTTGAACATTGAAAAGGGTTAAAAAATCAATAATCAAAATAACCTAAAATATACCGAAAAACAAAGTATTGATGGCAGTTACAATCTTAGCAATAGAATCGTCGTGCGATGATACCTCGGTTGCAGTCATCAGGGATGGTTGCGTTCTTTCCAATCTTATTGCTAACCAGGATATTCACATGTCGTATGGGGGCGTTGTTCCGGAGCTTGCATCAAGAGCTCATCAGGCTAATATTGTACCTGTTACCCACCAGGCGATAATTAAAGCCGGAATAAAAATTGAAAAAATCAGTGCTGTTGCTTTTACCCGGGGACCCGGACTTCTTGGTTCGCTCCTGGTTGGAACCTCTTTTGCAAAAGGTTTTGCTCTTGCGCAAAATATTCCATTAATAGAAGTAAATCATCTTCAGGCTCATGTAATGGCACACTTTATACTTGAAAAAGACAAAGAAAACCGGTTACCCTCATTCCCCTTCTTATGCTTGCTTGTATCAGGTGGACATACACGGATTATTGTAATGAAGAGTTATCTGGAGATGGAGGTAATCGGAAATACAATTGATGATGCTGCCGGTGAGGCTTTTGATAAATGCGGAAAAGTAATGGGATTTCCGTATCCTGCCGGTCCGTTGATCGATAAGTTGGCCGGCGAGGGAAACGGGAATGCTTTCAGCTTTTCCAAACCTTCTGTAAAAGGACTTGATTTCAGTTTCAGCGGCTTAAAAACAAGTTTTCTTTATTTCCTCAGAGACAGGATAAAAGAAGATGCCGGTTTCATTGAGAACAATAAAGCTGATCTCTGCGCATCTCTTCAGCATGTGATAGTTGATATTCTCATTGGTAAGCTGGTAAAAGCTTCAATACAAACCGGAATAAAAGAGATCGGAATTGCAGGGGGAGTTTCTGCAAATTCAGGCTTAAGAACTGGTATGAAAGAAGAAGCTGAAAAGAGAAAATGGAACCTTTTTATTCCTGAATTCAGGTATACAACAGATAACGCAGCTATGATTGGAATTACCGGATATTATAAATATCTCAGGGGTGAGTTTTCAGGTCAGGATGTAGTTCCTCTGGCCAGGTTTTAATTAATATTCTGAATATTTTAACAGTGCCGGTGGCGTCATTAAGTTGGCCCACCCTAAAAGCTCAATGAAAATTTTCAGCGATCAAAAAGTTTTTTCTCAGTTTGCCAGTGGATCAGCTACTCTTCCCATGAAAATTATGGAATTGGTAGTTGTCTCTCTGATAATATAAAGGAATGAATGGTCAATATTAAGGACAAAAGGAGGAGGAGGCATTGAAGTTACCCCGACATCGACAATTGTAGCAGCAGCAGCTTCAGTACCCTCTTCATTTGTTTCAACAAATGCCTGGTGAGTGACATCGTTTATAAGCAGAGCGAGATTTGAAATATTTGAAAAATCCGCAATATCGGTAAAGGCAATTCCCATTCCCATACTTGTTAAGATATCCTTAAGTTGCTTCTTATAACCATATTTGAAACGCGGTAATGTCAGGTCAGTTTCCCTTTCTCCCATCTGATTCAACCATCCTTTGAAACTAATGTCATTTAATAATGGAAGTATGGTATTTACGCCATCGTGATCGTTAGGCAGGATTATATCCATCACAAAATTGCCCTGACCGTAAGGAAATTCAGCTAATACGAATCCATCACCGGTTAAGATTTTAAAATCGGAAGTTTGTTTCATCATCGGGACTTCGGATGTTGCTCCACCAGGTTTATAAAATGACCTTTGAACAGTATTTTCTTTATCAAATTGAGATTTCCATTTTCCTTTAAAATAGATGGCATTTATCAGAAGCATCACGGTGTTGTCATTCAATCGGTCAATCATATCCTTTATCAATCCATTTGTCTTACTCTCAATCCAGCTGTTGATCTGTTTAGGTGTTAGGGGATCGTTGATGTCAAATGATTTTGATTCAGCATTATAGAATCCTGTAAGGATATCGGTAAATGGCTTTTTTACAACAAAATTTTTTTCGGTCCAAACCGAATTGGCAATCGATATCAGAACGCGTTTATCGACATTAAGGAGTGCCTCTGAAAGATTTTTATATGAATTGTTAATTATTCCGGGGGTTAGCCCATTCACTCTTAAAGCTTCAAGCATAGCATCACGGGTAGCTCCGTTTGCACCGTTTAGTGTCATCGAAAGAGCGTAGGAGATGCTGAGAGGGGAGATGATGATATTCTCAGACGCTCCTGAATTCTCCATCACTTTTTTGAAAATATCGAATGCAAACGAGTTTTCCGATTCAATGAGGGAAACCTGATCAGCAGTAAGATTTATCGGAACAGGATCTACAGGAAGAATCTCACTGGGTTCCTTGCTGCACGATAAAAATATCAAATGGATTGTGAATGAAAATACAACTGCGGTTTTGAAAATATTGTATTTCATAAAATTGTCGTTAGATGGACAAAAGAAATTGAATCAATTATAATCCAATTTACCTGAGTCCGGGTTATGACATGAAAAGGTTCAAAAACCATGCCATATGACTACGATTTCTTTTTTGCTTTTTTGAAGTCCTGGCATATGCTGTAGTTAGTGTCATATTTGCTACACTTTTATTTCACAATTCCGGTAAATCCCATGAATGCCATGGCAAGGATGCCGGCTATGACAAGTGATATGGGCACACCTTTCATTCCTTTTGGAATATCAGCAAGCTCCAATTGTTCCCTGATACCTGCAAGAATAATGAGGGCAAGACCGAAGCCGATAGCTGTAGAAGCACCAAATACAACGCCCTCAATAAGGTTGTAGTCTTTTTTAATAACAATGATGGCTACACCAAGTACAGCACAGTTTGTCGTAATTAACGGAAGGAAAATGCCAAGCGCCTGGTATAACGTCTGACTAACCTTTTTAAGAATGATCTCAACCATCTGGACCAATGCAGCAATAACAAGAATGAATGTTATAGTCTGCATAAAGCCGATTCCCAGTTTATTTAATACATATATCTGAATCAGATAGGTTACCATAGTTGCAAGAACTATTACGAAGGTAACGGCGCCTGCCATCCCAAGAGCTGTATTTACCTTATTTGAGACACCAAGAAAAGGGCATATACCAAGAAACTGTGCAAGCACAATATTATTAATAAAGACGGCCGATATAATTATTAAAATGTATTCCATTTAATTCTTTTTTTAAGTTCTTTTAATACGGTTAATAAGCGCTATAAGATACCCGAGTGCAATGAATGCACCAGGGGCCAGTATAAACACTAGTATCCCGTCACCTGCAATAAATTTATATCCGAAAATTGATCCGCTGCCTACTATCTCACGAAATGCTCCCAGAATCCCGAGAGCCATCGTAAAACCAAGTCCCATTCCAAAGCCATCGATAAATGAAGAGAAAACAGAATTCTTACACGCATATGCTTCCGCACGTCCAAGAACAATACAGTTAACAACAATCAGGGGAATGAATATCCCAAGTTTTTCATAAAGTCCGGGTACATAAGCCTGCATTAAAAGGTCAACTATTGTCACAAACGAGGCAATTATCACAACGAAAGCCGGAATTCTTACCTTATCCGGAATAACATTTGAAAGTAATGAGATTACCACATTTGATCCAATCAGAACAAAAGTAGTGGCTATACCCATTCCCATCCCGTTTAATGAGGAAGAAGTAGTGGCAAGGGTAGGGCATGTGCCGAGCACCAGGACAAGTATGGGGTTTTCTTTAATGAACCCCTTGGTAAAATTTTGTAACTGACTCATTTTGATCCTCCTTTCTGTAAGGTATTATAAGCACGCTGAACAGCATCGCAAAATGCTCTTGAACTGATTGTTGCTGCAGTGATCGCATCAACCTGACCACCGTCTTTTTTCACTTTTAAATTGAACTGAACCGGATTCTTATCATTGAACTGATCCTTGAACTGAGGCTCTGTCATCTTGGTTCCGAGACCAGGTGTTTCCTTTTGTTCCAGAACAGTTATATTAACAATCGACCCATCGGGTTTGAATCCTGCCATAAGGCTGATATTTCCACTGAAACCATTTTTTGTATATGTGTTTACCGCGAAACCAACAATTACATCATCTTTTTTTACCGGATAAATATCGAGACTGTCACCTTCCCCGGTTGGCAATTTGTACCTCTCATCATTCGGGTTATTGTTAAATTCCGGAACAACCTGTTTAATCGCCTCCAGTTTCTTATTCAGATTCGACAGCTCTATAGGCTTTTTTGTAAATTCATACACAAAGCCGAGGCAAGCTGATGCTGCCAGTGAAATAAATGTAAGCGACAGCACCATATTTTTAAAAGTTGATTCGGTCTTAGCCATTCTTTACCTCCTCACCAAATCGTTTTGGTTTTATATAAGCATTCATAAGCGGGACAAATGCGTTCATTATCAGTATTGCAAAAGAAACACCTTCCGGGTAAGCTCCGTAAACCCTTATGATTACGGTCAGTATCCCAATACCACAGCCATATATTATCATAGCCTTCGGGTTCATCGGGGAAGTAACATAATCTGTTGCCATAAAAATCGCACCCAGCAGAACACCTCCTGCCAGGATATGAAACATCGGATCAGCATTTGCTTCAGGATTAATTAACCAGAGTACTGTTGTAAAAACTGCAATGGATCCGATAATGGAAACAGGTATGTGCCATGTAATTACCTTTTTTAAAAGCATATATGCAAATCCTATCAGCAAAGCAACTGCGGCAACTTCGCCCATCGATCCTCCTATATTTCCCAGAAACATCTGAAGGGTTGTCGGTACTTTTTCCATCAGCTGAGACAGAGATTCCCCGTTCTTAATACCCTCTTTTATTATTGCCAGAGGTGTTGCTCCTGTAATAGCATCAGTGTAGCCGGTTTTTAATCCGGCAGGAATTGGCCAGCTCGTCATCTGTAC
>Ga0265292_1003138_pt1 | contig 10455 bp, 12 predicted proteins | sample Munlanlewell296A_FD_189080 | JGI IMG/M metagenome (GOLD analysis project Ga0265292, IMG submission 189080) | Leachate microbial communities from a municipal landfill in Southern Ontario, Canada - Leachate well 296A | ecosystem: Engineered > Solid waste > Landfill > Unclassified | place: Canada... | reverse complement strand
CTTGGGTAATCGCCAATAATATTGTCACCCAAAAGAGAACAAAAAGAATCGGATAACCGAGGCGCGATCCGGCGATTGCGTAAGTGGCCACTCCGGCCGCATCATTATCAGCCATGGCTGTGATCGTCGCCGGCCCAAAAATACTTAAAAAAATTAAAAATTTAATTCGATTTCTTTTATAAATATTTATTATTTTTTCCATATCAACAACATACTTATCAATAGTTATTATTATAAATCTTTTAATTTATTTTTCTACTTAATATATATTATGCTATAATTTCTTATCATGATAGCGCAAAAACTCACCTCTCATTTTCTTTCGCTCATCATTCCTGTCTATAAACAGGAAAAAACGATCGTCAAAGATGTCCAACAAATAAAACAAGTCCTTGATTCGATTCGTTATGATCACGAAATTATTGTTGTCTTTGATGGTGAGACTGATGAATCATATAAAAAAGTCAAACAAGCCAATATTCCAAAAGTCAAAACAATTTCTTATCTAAAAAATCAGGGAAAGTCACATGCAATTCAATTGGGAATGAAAAAAGCGGTCGGAGACTATGTAATGTTTATTGACTCAGGAATGGAAATCGATCCAAATAGTATTTCCATGTTACTTGAACATATGGAATGGTACAACGCTGATATTATTGTTGGTTCCAAACGTCATCCTGCCTCTCAGGTAAATTACGTTGCCTCAAGAAAGCTATTAAGTGAGGGGTATTATCTCGTCGTCAAATTTTTGTTTGGAATAAAAGTAAGAGATACACAAGCTGGTATCAAAATTTTTAAAAAAAATGTTTTGGAAAAAGTATTGCCAAAACTGGTCGGGAAAAAATTTACCGGAGATTTGGAGATGTTGGTCGTCGCCGATACTCTTGGATTTAAAAGAATCTATGAGGCACCCATCAAACTCGACTATGCGCTTGGCAGTTTTTCTTCAGCTACTACGATAAAATCTGTTTTCAATATAATGAAAGACACCCTCGCAATCTGGTACAGAAAAAATATTTTAAGATATTATAAAAAATGAAAATCCTTATTTTAAAGAAGTCTATTTATAATATCAAGATAATTCTTGGAAAAATCTTCTACAAATTGATTGTCATTGATAAAGTTTTTCAGATCGTAGGATAATTTTTGAGGAGTAACTGCTTTTTTTATTCTTTTTGTCAGTACCTCTTTTAATTCCTTACTATCTTTGATTCCGGCGGTTTTTTTTAGCATCTTCCAATTTGGCTCTATTCCTTTTTGTAAAAACCAATAAAGGTCGTAAAAATCCCGACCTTTAATATCTATTTGACCTTCTTTATCTTTAGATTCTTTAAACCAAACTCGAAAAAGCAAAGCATTAATTTTACCACTCATTAAGGAAGGTAAATCATAGTGATTGGTAACAAAATTAAACCCATACTTTGATACCGGTGTCAAAGTATAACTAGCAAAAGGACTAAGCTCATTTGTAGTTTCGACTTTGACATAAAGTTTATTGCTTTCAGAATCACTGGCCAAACCTAAATCCTTAAGAAAAGGGAACTTAAGATAAAGCCTGATCGTTGATTGAATTTTTGTTTCTAATTCTGAATAATATTTATTTTTAATTTCTTTTTTTAAATATTCATCTAACTCTCCAAGAATATCTTTACCTAATATTTTTTCATCATAATCAAAGTCTAAATCCTCTGATAATCTTGGAAGATCATAACAAATTCTTAGACAAGATCCGCCTTTGAAGACTAAATTTTTCATTTTTTTTTGGTTATAAAGTAAGGAAAGTACTAAGTATTGAATGTATTCTTTCAGATAATTTCTTATTAAAGATTTGCTATTTCCCTGTAATTTTTTTTCCTGGATAATCGCTTTTAATATTTGTTCAATCATAGTATTTTTTTTTAATCAAATTAATAACCTTCATAGTTCTTTTATTATTAGTAATAATTGCATATTTTTCCAATTCCATAAATTCTTTTTTATTTAAATTTTCCCAATTAATTCTCAATTCTTCAATCGACTTTTCTGAAATCAAAGAATTTTTATAAAATCTCAAGTATAAAAAATCTAAAACTGCTTTTGATTTTTTAGCTACCATTATGTTGGCTGAATAAAATCTCACAGACTCGTACCCAAAAAAAAACTTTTTACTAAGAGAATAGTAGTTAAATCTTCCTAATTTGTTATTAAACGATTTAGTTTTTTTTGTAGTAACGCTACTTATACCATAAACTGCCTCAGTTAAAAGATTATATTTGCTCATTATATATTCTCCGGATATATAGGAAGGCTCATATATCTTATTTGCTAAATATTCTAAATACAAATCTTTGTTTTCTTCTTTTTCAAAACGTGATTTCAAAACATATTTTCCCTTTTTTAAGGGAATAATCAGTCCATTTTTTGACCAATATTTAATATTGAAACTTAATGAATCTTCGTCTTTTTCCCATTGCCTCAACGACTCTTTAGTGAACAGCAACAAATTGTTTAGATTGTTAAGATTGGCTTTTTTCATATGTTTCCAAATTGGTAGATTAATTCTACTAAATCAGAAACAGGTTGTCAAGTTAATTTAATTACTTGTTTATTTAATCTTTTGTTATACTTCCATCTATATGATACCTCTTATTTCCGTCCTCATGCCGGCATATAATGCTGAAAAATATATTATTATAAATTATGTTACAATGTATCCATGGCAGATAAAGAACGTTTCATGAAAATATATGCTAATCTTCCTGTCAACCTTCGCAATGAAATTATTGCCGTCCTTCCAGATGTAGGTCCGATTACTTGGAATGTGGCATATCTTGAAATTTCTAATGATACTGAATTAGCAAAAAAAATATTGGAAAAATTATCTAATTTTAAAATTATATGACCAATACGGAAAAAAACCTTATAGAACTTGTTGTTTCCCGCTTTCAAACAATGCCTGAAAATCTCGCGGTTTCAATTGGCTCCGCGGGAACTTTTAAAAAAAAAGATTTGATTAAGCATGTTAAAAAATCCGACTCGGTCGGGAAAAAATTTACCGGAGATTTGGAGATGTTAGTCGTCGCCGATACTTTAGGGTTTAAAAGAATTTACGAGGCCCCTATTAAGCTCGACTACGCACTCGGGGATCTTACATCCGCCGCTACACTAAACGCTATTTGGGACATATTGCTTGACACCCTCGCAATCTGGTACCGAAAAAATATTTTACGCTACTATCAGGTATAATTATCCAATGCATAATAAGATTAGGTTGTTATGGTCAAATGAATATATTCAGGGTGGTTTTTTTTTAACTATTTCTTCATTTATTATTAATTTTCTTAATTATTTATTTCATTTTATTGCTGGTCGTATTCTTGGACCCTCCGGATATGGAGAAATAACTAGTCTTTATTCATACATTTCATTGATTTCCGTACCAGTCGCCGTGGTTTCAACATTTTTCATACAAAAAATAAGCTCACAAGAAAATAATCAATCCGAGTATGCGGCAGTTTTGGAAACATTATTCTGGAAATTTTTACGGCATTGGTCATGGATATTATTTCCGCTCCTGCTATTAATCCCCTTTATACCCAGGATAACGAATCTTACTTCTTCAATCGCATATACTCTTATTCCTTTTATTATTTTGGGGTTTATAGGATCATTCTACGGCTCTGTTTTCCAGGGACTCAGGTTATTTTTCTTAAGTGCGCTCCTAGCCATACTTAGTGGTGTTTTTAAATTAACAAGTATCGTCCCCGCGGTTATTAAAACAAACAATATCTCCGGGGTTGTTATTACTCAACTATTTTTTTCATTAATTACACTAGGGATTTCCATATTTATAATTCGAAAAATTCTTAAAAAATTCGGACAGAAAAATAGCTTACAAAAAAACGTAAATATTGGCCGTATTCTTACAAATAAATTTTTTTTAATGACGCTTATTTCTTTATTAGGTGTTGCATTAATAGGTGCTCTCGATATGATATTTGTAAAAAAGTTTTTTTCTGCTTATGAAAGCGGTATTTATAATTCGTGGAATTTATTTGCAAAAATAATTCTCTACATCTTAGGTCCCATGTCTCAAGTAAGTTTTGTATTCTTTTCGGATAAATCTCAAAAACATTTACAGGAAAGGGTTCTTATAATTTCCATAATCTTGCTGGGAGTGATTGGCATTTCAGGTTATATAGGATATTTGACCTTTGGATCATTATTACTTAATATTATGTTTGGCAGCAAATTTAATGCCGTACTGCCTTATATGGGATATGCGGCAGTATTTGGTACTTTTTTTTCAGCCATAACATTTTTTAATTCATATTTTCTTGCCAAAAAAAGTAAAATGTCATTATTAGTATTTTTTATGATTCCAATTTATGCAATTGGTCTTTACATCATTCCAAAAAATATTCTTAATATTATGTATGTTAATATAGCCTTTTCGGCCATTCTTACTACAATATACAGTTACATATTTTTCTTTAATAAAAAAAGCATATGAAAAAACCCTTAGTTTCCATCCTCATGCCGGCATATAATGCGGAAAAATATATTGGCGAAGCTATAGAAAGCATACTTAATCAAACATTTAGGGATTTTGAATTTATCATTATCGATGATGCATCAACTGATGATACTTGGAATATAATTCAAAAATACAAAACCAAAGATAAAAGAATTATTACACTAAAAAATACAATTAATCAAAAAATTTGTAAAACTTTAAATGAGGGAATCTCCATTGCAAAAGGAAAATATATTGTTCGCATGGATGCCGATGATTGGTCTTTTCCTGATCGGATAAAAAAACAATATAGATACATGGAATCACATAGAAATATTATTATCTCAGGTGGATCTATGTTAGTTTGTGATTCTAATTTGAATCAATATGCAAGGAGAGACTATCCAACCGAAAATGAAGAATTAAGGAAGTCTATCCTTCGGTTTAGTCCATTTTCTCACCCGACGGTTATTTTCAAAACTAAAATTGCCAAAAAAATCGGCGGATATCATACTCTCTATGCAGAAGATATTGAATTATATTTAAAATTAGGTAAGTATGGTGTGTTTGGAAATATAGAAGATACTCTTATCAAATACCGTGAAATAACATCGTCTATGACCAATACTAAATTAAGAATTACAGAAATGCACACGCTCAAACATAGGCTTACCGCTGTGCTAAAATATGGCTATAATTTTTCTTTTTTTGATTTAATATATAATTTATTTCAGCTTATTTCTGTTTTTGTTATTCCAGCTAAATTAAAAATTTATTTATTTAATAAATTTAGAAATAAAAGTATATGAAAAAAAATGCAAAAATATTTGTAGCCGGGGGACAGAGTGGGTTAGTGGGGACTGCCATTGTTCGCTCTCTAAAAACACAAGGGTTCACAAACATAATTGTAAGAACTCGAAAACAGCTTGATCTTCTCGATCAAAGACAAGTAGATTTATTTTTTCAAAAAGAAAAACCGGAATATGTTTTTCTTGCCGCTGCCTTAGTTGGAGGAATCATGGCAAATAAAATTCGTAAAGCTGATTTTATCTATAACAATTTACTTATTCAGAATAATGTCATTCATAGTTCTTGGAAATATGAAGTTAAAAAATTATTATTTCTTGGAAGCTCTTGTATCTATCCAAAGCTGGCTCCGCAACCGATTAAAGAAAGCTCCTTTATGACCGGCCCACTTGAAGAAACAAACGATGCTTATGCCGTAGCAAAGATTGCCGGTATCAAGATGTGTCAAAGTTATAATGAACAATATAAGACTAACTTTGTATCCGTTATGCCAACCAACCTTTACGGACCCAATGATAACTTTGATCTGCAAAGTGCCCATGTTCTTCCTGCCTTTATCCGAAGATTCCACGAAGCTAAAAAAGCTAACAAGAAAGAGATAGTCCTTTGGGGATCAGGTAACGCTTATAGAGAGCTTTTATACGTCGATGATATGGCTTCGGCTTGTGTTTTTTTAATGAATAATTATAGTAGCTCGGAAATTATTAATATTGGTACCGGAAAAGATCTCAAAATCAGAGAACTTGCGCAAATTGTTAAAAAAATTGTTGGTTATTCCGGAAAAATTGTTTGGGATACGTCAAAACCTGATGGCACTCCAAAAAAACAACTGGATGTTTCTAAATTATTTCGCCTTGGATGGCAACCAAAGATTGGTTTAGAAGAAGGAATTAAAAAAGAATACGAGTGGTTTCTGGAAAATATTAAATAAATTATAAATGATCATAATCAATCTCACCGGCGGCCTCGGCAATCAGATGTTTCAGTATGCTTTTGGGAAATATTTAGCTCAAAAACATAAAACTGATCTTAAACTTCATTTTACTAATGCGCTATTTAACATTCAAAGATCATATGAATTAAACATTTTTAATATTTCTGCCTCTAAAGCAACTAAAGAGGATTTAAAAAAATTTGGTGTTATAAGAAACCGAATCATAAATCGTCTGTTTTATCTATTTGATGAACGATACGGAATTCAGCTTAATAAGCATATTGTGACGCAAAGATTTCCATATATTTTTAATTCAAAATATCTTACAGTAAAAAATAATTCATATATCCAGGGTTATTGGGCAGATGAACGATACTTTAAGGGAGTAGAGAATATTCTTAGAAAAGAATTTACTCCAAAGAAAAAACTTGATGAAAAAAATCAAAATATTCTTAGACAAATACAGAAAACAAATTCTGTAAGCATACATGTGAGAAGAGGGGACTACATCACCAATAAGACAAATATACCTAAATTTATTGGCCTTAATTACTACATAAAAAGTATTAACAAAATTAAAAACAAGGTATCAAAACCAGTTTTTTTTGTTTTTTCCGATGATATTCTCTGGTGTAAGCAAAACTTAAATTCGCTTTTAGAGAATGTATATTATATTGACCATAACAAGGGAGAAGATTCTTATAAGGATCTGCTCTTGATGAGCGCCTGCAAACACAATATAATTGCCAACAGCAGTTTCAGCTGGTGGGGCGGATGGCTCAATAAAAACAAAAATAAAATTTTATTAAAACCACAATGAAATTAGTAAATTTCCTTAACAAAAGAGATGTGCGAAAAGATAAGAATGGTATTTGGATAACCAATATAAATCTACCTAAAGAAATAAAAAATTCACAAATAACTTGGGAAAAAATTTATAACCAAAATGTAAAACAACTGCAGGAGGAAAAAAATGAATTTAATAAAAGTAAACTTGCCGATCATATAAAATATATTGAACAATCATATACATTTTTAAAAAAAACAGTTTACCTTGAAATAGGTTGTGGTCCCTCCTTCATAGGTGAATATTTAATGAAACAATATGATTGTTATTTTATTGGAGTTGATTTTAACTATGGAATGCTTGTCACATTGAAAAAATATCTTGATAAAAAAGGGTACAGAAATTATCTCCTTATACATGCTGATATCTTAAATATGCCACTTAAGAAAAACTGCATTGACTATATCTATGGAGGGGGAGTAATTGAACATTTAAAAGATACTGGAATTGTTATGAAAGAATTACACCGAGTGTTAAAAAAAGGCGGAGTATCATTCAACACTGTACCGGCATTTAATTTATGGTGGCTAACAAGATTTTGGAACAACATCCCGAATTTGCCAATTATAAAGCAATTGTTTGAGCTGATACATGTTTCGATCTTAAAAGGGGCTATTCTTAATAAATATTTTGGATATGAACTAAGTTATATCCTCAATAACATTAAACGAATACACGCCGAAATTGGATTCAAAGATATAAAAGCTGGTGTTTTTGTATTTCAACCCTCTGAAAAAAAACTTAAAAGCCCTTTACTAAGAAAATTTTATATGTTCCTTACTTCAAATATATTGTTTTCACCCGTTTATTACGTTTATGGAAAAAAATAAAAAACTTAAAATACTTTATCATATTCCAAGTCTAGAAACAGTTTATGCAGCTAGATTTATTTATGAAGGTTATAAAGATGCATTTATAGACTTAGGATACGAATTCAAGGCCTTGACTTCTAATGACAACCTTCATCAAGTATTAAGAACATTCAATCCACATATTTTTATTTCTTCCTTAAACCATTATATGATCAAATTTCTTGATTTAAAATTAATAAAAGACTATCGTAAAAAAGGTTTAGTATATTTTAACCAAGTTCCAATGTGGAACGTCACTATTGATCAGTTTGGAACAGAAGCTCTAAGAAATCAAGCTTCATTTGTTAACCTCATTAAAAAGGGGATGTTGGGAGATATTTTTTTTAGTTGGTATGAAGAAGATGATCCAGTTATGGATGGTTTTTTAAAAATGACTGGACGTCCATATTACACGATATTATTGGCTGCAAATACAAAAAAATACTTTTATGAATATTCTATCAATTATGATTCTGATGTTTCCTTCGTAGGAAGCCTCCTCCCAGATAAGAAGGAATTTGTAAAAAAACATGTATTTCCCCTCATGAAGAAATATGACGTGAAAGTGTATGGCAGCGACTGGACTTGTTCTGATAAATTGCTGGGCTATGTACAAAAAGTGGGCCAATATTTTAATATTAATCTCCTAAAAAATGTCCGATCAATTAAATTACCTATTGACGATGAAAGAAAAGTTTATTCATCCTCAACTATATCTTTAAATATTCACGAAAATCACCAAAGACTAAATGGAAAGGATTTTAATGAAAGAACTTTTAAAATTATCGCTTCTGGTGGATTTGAAATATGTGACAATGTTAAGGTATTAAGAAAATATTTTAATGAAAAAGAGTTAATAATTGGTGAAAATACAAAAGATTGGTTTGAAAAAATAGAATATTATTTAAAATATCCTGAAAAAAGAATTCCCATTATCAAAGCCGGCAAAAAAAAGATTTTATCAAATCATACTTATCATAACAGGGTGGAACAAATTATTAGCATATATAAAAAATACATATGAAATGTTTTGTATGTGGTAATGAAAAAAAATTCATATCTTTAAAGAATAAATTTTGTAACACAAATAATTATCTTTGTATAATGTGTGGACTTGTTTTTATTCCTAGAGAAGATGATAAAGTAAAAAAATACTATAAAGACGAGGGTTATTTTAAAAGCTCTCCTAACTTAGCATTAAAAAAAGCATTAATTAGTAAGTCTTTGTTTATTAGACTGGGTAAAGAAAGAATCAAAGACTTACTTGATATATATAAAATTAATTTTAGAAAAAGAAAAGTTCTTGACGTTGGATGTGCTTATGGCGAATTGCTATACGTATTACAAAATAAGTATCAAGCCAAAGTTATAGGTATTGAAGCTTCCACTGAAACAGCGAAAACAGGTGGAAGCATGTTTAATATAAGCATAAAACCAATTTTATTAGAAGAATTTAATTCTAAAAATAAATTTGACATAATCCTCTGTTGTCATACGCTTGAACATGTGAGTAGTCCTACTAAATTTCTTGCAATTCTAAAAAAATTTATGAATAAAGAGTCAGTACTTTACATTGAAGTCCCAAATATTCTCAAACCTTCAGGCGGTTTTGATTTAAATACTTTTCTTTACGATGAGCATATACAAACTTTTTCATCATACAATCTTAGTCTTTTGTTTCATAATCTTGGCTTTAATATCTTGCAGTTTTCTGATAAGGGATTTCTTAAGTTTTTTTTGACAATAAATAAAAGAGGGCCAAACGTGAAAACAAAAGAGATTAGTTCAAAAAAAATTCTGAATTTTCTTACTAATTATAAAAAAAACTACAATTTTTTTTCTTATTTGAAAGTTTATATTAATAAATCAATTTATTTTTCTAAGTTGCTTCATCATAAAGTCCTCGATTTTATTTATAATTAAGTTAAATCCAGTATAATAAATAACTATATTATGAATAAATCTATCACGATTTGTTTAGTTACCGCAAATAGACCTCTCGAATTAAAAAAAGCATTATTAAGTATAAAAAAACAAACATATCAAAATTTTGATGTTATAGTTGCGGACGACAGTCAAATACCTTTTTCATTAAAAAATATTCAAAAAATATTGCCAAACGCTAAATACTATCATAATAAGATTCCTCTTAGGGAAGCTAAAAATACAAATAAAGTTTTTGCTTGTGCTAAGACTGATTATGTTTGTCTGTTTCATGACGATGATATACTAGAGCCTAATTTCATAAAAAGAGTAGTCGACTCCATTGATAAATTTCATCCTGATTTAATATATACAAGTAGATTGATAATTGATCAAGATGATAAAATCATAGCAACTCAAATAAGCGAAAAAAATCATAATAATCTATTTGTATCAATAGAATCTAAAAAAATTCTTGATGTTCTTGTTATTAATAAATATTTGTCAGATTATGTAGTCTCAATTATGACACCAGGATTAGTTTATAGAAAAGTAATTTTTGATAAATGTGGAGGATTTGATTCTTCAGTCAATACTC
>Ga0265292_1003137_pt1 | contig 10459 bp, 8 predicted proteins | sample Munlanlewell296A_FD_189080 | JGI IMG/M metagenome (GOLD analysis project Ga0265292, IMG submission 189080) | Leachate microbial communities from a municipal landfill in Southern Ontario, Canada - Leachate well 296A | ecosystem: Engineered > Solid waste > Landfill > Unclassified | place: Canada... | reverse complement strand
GAAAGCCGGCTTGAGCCATTAGCTGGTATTGTGATTGATTAAGAACGCCGAAACGCATATTGCAACTGATGGTAACTTTTTGGTGGAGTTTTTTTTGAATAATCAGGCGGCAAAAGTTTTCAAGCCACTCCCCTACCGGAAAAGTTCCGGAATCATCAAAGATTTCTTTAACGCCAAAATTGTTGACCAGGTTTTCAATTTCAGCAACGGCGTGGTTAGGGGAGACGCAACGGTATTGTTTCCCCGGATAAAGGGTGGTCCAGGAGCAAAAAGTACATTGACCCCACCAGCAATCACGGGAGAACATAGTGTAGGCACCGGGAGTATATTTGAAATTGCTGTTACGAATGGAATATAGATGCCACTTGGTTAGTTGGCGATCGATTAGGGGAAGTGAGTCCAGAGAATGATGTTTTAAGGAAAAACGACCGGAGTTAGTAACAGTGCGATTTTTTTTATAATAAAATCCGGGTTCTAATTTTTGGCCGTGGGATAGGTGATTACAGAGATTGAGAAGCATAAAATCATAATCGCCGCCGGTTATTACAAAATCGACAGGACATTTTTTGAATGATTCTTGGGGTAGAGCAGTAACATGATCACCCATAAGAACGACGATAGTTTGGGGGAGCTTTTCTTTAATTTTTTGGATGATTTGCCAGTGTTTTTTAATAACCGGAGTTTTGGTTTCAATGGCAATGAGCGATGGATTGTTTTTCTCTAAACGAGAAAACCATTGCCTAAAAGTTAGTTTTTCAGCGATGGCGTCATCCCAAAAAACGGAATAGTCGTTTTGAGATAGCAGAGTGGAGGCGGAGGCAGGAATAACCGGGTAAATAATATTGTCGGTGTGAGTCCACTGAAATTGTCGATTTTGGGATAAAAACGGAGAACCTTTTGATGAGGATAAGGGTGGATAGGAAATAGAGACACTGAAGTTTTTAGCCGCCGACATAGTTACCTGTCATTTTATCAGTTCGATGAGGCTTAAAGACAAGCTTGGGCTTGAAAAAACCAAGCGGAAATAAAAGACCGTAATAAAGATGGGTTAAGGGGATTGTGATAATTGCCAAAAGAGAGGGAAATAACTTGTTTTTTGAAATTAGAAATTTTATTAAAGTGACCAATAATAAAACAGAATATAGATATATGGGTAGGTATATAAGAAAGTAGTGAATATTTAGAACAACAGCAATGACCAAAAAAGTTGAATAAAGAAAAAATAAGCTGGGAATAAGGTAGCCAAGACAAAAGCTGGTTTCGGGAAATATTTTAGCGAATTGGCCGCGATGAAGAGCGTAACGTTTGATTTGCTGAAGATGAGGTAAAATAACTGCCCGGCGATGGTGGTAAACGACAACCGTGGGATGATAAAGGATTTTTTTCTTTAGTTTGTGAGTAAGATCAAGACAAAGAATAGTGTCTTCTCCGGGCCAATAGTTAGTCTTGAAGCCTTTAATTTTTTGAAAATCGCTTTTTTTAACAATAAGGTTGACTGACGGATAATCGTCGACGAAACGGGGGGTTTCTATACTATTACGGTAAGATCCGGCTCCTCCGCTACCAAGCCACGATGACCAAACCAGGCCGGAAGCCTTTTGATATGGAGTATCGGTTGGGGGGATTAAGCAGGGACCGCAAACGGCGGCAATATTGGAATCTGATAGAAGTAATTCAGCGTTTTTTAGCCAATTTGTGTCAGGATAGGAGTCATCATCTAAAAATGCAAGATATTTTCCTTTGGCTAGCTTGGCTCCGAGATTTCTTTTAATAGCCGGATTGGGGGTTTTGGAGATTTTATCGGTAATTACCAGGACTTCAAAATTGTTTTCGGTTTGATTTTCAAGATGTCGGAGAGTTTCGGCTAAATAGGCAGTCGGCTGACGAACAGGAATAATGATGGAAAAAAGAATTTTTTTAGCCGACATTGACCCTCATGTCCAGATCTTTATCGTAGACCCATTTACGTTTGTTTTTGTCATCGTAATATTTTTTAATACGAAGACGGTAAAAGACAGACAGAGCATCAACTAATGCCCTATAAATGACCTTTGAGCCGACGGCATGAGTAAAAGCGGTATGGTCATAATTAAGCTTGATCGGAGCCTCAAAAATTCGATTAAAGCCAAGATAGTTGGAAACAGATAAAATTTCAAGGTCAAAAGCATAATTTTTTACCAAAAGGCGGGGAAGAACTTTTATCAGAACCTGACGCTTAAATATTTTTAAACCGGCTTGAGTGTCACGGACATTGATGCCAAGAAGATATTTGGCGACAATTTGAGCACAAAAACTAATAATTTGGCGGTGAAAAGGATAATTAACAATAGAGGCCGGATGACGTTTACTGGCGACAATAATGTCAGCGTTGTACCACTCCATGTGCTCCAAAACCATAGAAATGGCATTGGGGTCTATTTCCATGCCGGAGTCAATAAAAGCAACGTAGTCGCCTTTGGTGTGGGCCATGCCATAACGAACGGCGTAACCCTTCCCGTGGTTAAGACGGTACCCTAAAATTTTGGTTTTATAAATTTTGGCTTGTTTTAAAAGTTTATAGGATTTGTCAATATCAGTACCATCAACGACGCAGATTATTTCGTAATCGTAGCGGATTTGTCGAAGAGTATTTTGAATGTTTTGGATATCGGCGACGATGGTTTGTTCCTGCTTGTAAACAGGAACAATAACGGAAAGAAAATGAGATTCAGAGTTAGGCATTGAGAAGAGCTAATTTGTAAACCGCAAGAGTTTGAAGAGCAGTTTTTTGCCAATCAAAAATTTTGGCTCTTTTCAGACCAAAAGAGTGATATTTTTGCAAAAGAATTTTGTCGGACCAAAGTTTTGTTAAAGATTTTTTTAAATCGTCAACAGAATGAGGGTCAAACATCACACCGTTTTGATCCATAATTTCGTCAAGACAACTTTCCTGACCATAAACTACCGGACAGCCGGTTTTCATGGCTTCTACTAATGGAAGACCAAAACCTTCGGCAAAAGAAGGTTGACAGTAAAGATTGGCTAAATTGTAAATTCCGACAAGCTTCCGAGTAGAAACAAAGCCGGTTAAAATTATTAAATCGGGGTTAAGGGAAACTTGTTTTTGTAACCAAATTAAATCGTGGTTCCACGGGTGTGAAATAATCTTTTTTTGGTTAGCGGCCGAGCCGACAACAACTAGCGGGTATTTTAAATCAAGGCAAGCGTTTACCAAAGTTGGCAGGTTTTTGTTCCAGTTAACGTCACCGACGTATAAGACAAATTTATCGGGAAGATGGTAACGTTTTTTTAAATCAAGAAGAAAGGCACGGTTTTTTAGCGGTTTGAATTCTTTGTCAGAAGAGAGATGGGTGACATATATTTTATCGGTTGGATACCCGGTAAGATCGTTGATAATAAATTTTGAACAATGACTATCGGTAATAAGATATTTGGCTTTATTCAGACGGTATTTTTGAATCAGCCACTTGATTTCACCTTTTATGCCAACCGGATAACGGGATTTAAATTGTCGGGGAATGAGATCGTGAACGGTGACTATAAAAGGAGTTTTTGAACGATAAGGTAAGGTTAAAAAAAATGGATCGAAATAGGGGTAGTGAATAAGGTCATAATTTTCAATTTTCAATTTACAATTTTCAATTAACTTAATATTCCAACTTAGATATTCGGGATTAGTTTTAATTTCATAATTAAGGGCATCAATTAAGTGTTTGGTGTAGTAACCAACACCACGAGTGGAATTTTGATCAGACAGTGGTGAAACATCAATAGCGATTTTAACTTTTTTGTTTGGAGCCATAGTATTTTATGTAAGCGGAGCGATGGCTAGTGGCCGAATAATAGGCAAATACAAATCCGGGGAAACCATCAACAAAACCGCGATGTCGAAAGTAAATATCAAAAAATGTGGAAAAGGGTAACCATAAAAAATATTTAAAAAAGCTGATGGAGTTAATCGGAGTATGTTTTTTTTGAAGATCGCCGGCCATAAGTGAGGTATAACGGTTATTGCGGGTGAGATAACGCTCAAAATTCAAATCAGCATAATGGAGAAGATGGCCTGAAAGTTGACCGATTTTACCATTGACTGCGGCTTGCTCGTGAACTGACTGACAAGGGAGATAAGCTTGGCCATTTTTATAAAACCGGATGGTTGGGTCGGGATATTGGCCCCCTTTGGTTAAAAATCGATTGAGAAAAAAGTTTTTACGACGAATCCAAAAACCATTTTCTGAAACGGATTCCGGTTTTGCTTGAAGAATGGTTATAATTTCTTTTTGGAGATCATTATCAACAACTTCATCGGCATCAAGCTGAAGAATCCAATCGCTTTGGCAATTTTTGATGGCTAACTGTTTATTGTGATGAAACATCGGCTGGTTGGGGGCTGAAATAATTTTAATTTTTTTATATTTTTTGGCAAAAGTAACTGTTTGATCTTGGGATTGACCGTCGACGATAACGATTTCATCGACCCAATCGATAACAGCATCGAGACATTTTGTAATATTGGTTTCTTCGTTATAAGTGGCAATGGCAACAGAGATGGTAGATAGTTTCATTTAATGTATATTTTAAAGGCCGGAGAGCCATTTGGGAAATTGATAATTTTTGTTGGGATGTGGATCGTGTCTTCGTCACTATCGATTATCAGAGAATTGTCGGGAATTTCGGCCCAAGTTATCTTTTGAAAGTGGATGTTGTCAATTTGAGTAACAGTCGAAAAACCAAATTTATCCGGCGGAGTTAGAGAAATTTGAGATTGAATTTTTTGAGGGGGATATTGGGAATAAAAAAGATAAAGAATATATGGTTGATCGTATTTGTTGGTGACGTAAATATTTTTATAGTTATTTTTTTGAGAATTAATGTAAGGGACGATTTGGTTGAAACCGTAGTTCCAGGAAAATGGGTACCGTTTTTGATAGTGAATAAAATAGGCGTCAAGATAATATGCGAAAGAATAAAGATAGAGAAGAGCTAAAATCGTCACAATAGCGGTATTAAAAAATGAGGTAAGTAGCTTGGTAATGCCAATCCCGGTGATGATAGTTAAAGGGATAACCAGAGGTAAAGACCGCAGAACTGAAGGGGCCTGAAAGGTCAGAGATGAGGCTATTGGAGATAAAAAAAGCCAGGGAATTAATAATGATTTAAGTTGAAGGTAAGATGGCTGACGAAGAAGGCAGTAAAGACCGACAATTAAAAACGGAAGTTCGAGAAGATAAAGTTGTCCCATATCGGGAACTTTGGAGCGGGGAACTTCATCACCGGACAAAAAAAGGAAATTGAGATCAAAATGGGAAAGATACTTTTGAGTCCAAGATAAAAAGTATAAAGATCTTTTATTGTGGATAAGCCGGGTAAAAATTGTTAGGGGCTGATGCTGATTTAGAAGTTCATTTGAGCGGGAAAGCGGGCCAGAATCAGCGGTTAAGCCAACACCACCAAATCTGGTAGCTCCGCCATTCTTGATAAAAGAAAATAACACCGGAAGACATAATAATATTCCGAAGATAATAGGCAGAATTAGTTTTGATTTAAGATTTAAAAAATATGATTTATAAGTAACAAGGAGACATAGAGCGAGCGTTGGGGCGAAGATTCTAGCTGAATGGTAAACATAGAGCGATAAAACATAAAAAAGAACGAAAAGTGAAAAATTACGAGCAACGTTTTTTACTTTTGACTGAAAGAAAAAGTAGGTACCGATGATGATAAACGACAGTGCCGTAGATGATTCCCAAGCCCCACGGGAAAAGTGAATGTGCCATGGGGAGATAGCCAAAACCAGTGAGCTTATTAGGGAAAGACGAGAGGACATGGATAGTAAGAGTAGAAGTTTATAGAGGAAATATATGCTCAATACCGATAAAATTAAATTGGGTAAACGAACTGCCAGTGGGGTGAGTCCTAGTATTTTGATAAACGGAAGGGCAAGATAAACATAACCACCGGGTTTGTAATCGCCAAAGGACTTAAAATGGAGCGGCCAAGAAGCGCCGTGTTCATCAAGACCAGTTTGTAAGAGAGAGTAGGCGTTGTAACCAAGAGCTGCCTCGTCAGGATTTATAGAAGGGTAGTCCCCTATTCGGTAAGATCGGATGAATAATGCTAACAACAAAACGAAATATATTAAATAAGGTTTAATTTTGGTAAGCATAGAAAGTAGAATAATTATTGATTGGGCTTATGGGAATAAAGTTTTTTTCAAATTCTGAAGTTTTATTGATTACTTGTTGATTGATGTCTTCATTTGAAAAAACGGTTAGGGTACCGGTTTTGGTTTTTATAGCCTCATATGGAAGAATAGAAAAAAGGATATTATCAATTTTTTCAACCCGACCAACGTCAAGGCTTTGGCTGATTAGTTTGTTTTGAGATTGATAAAGTGACGGTGAATATTGTGAATAAAATAGGTAGAAAATGTATGGTTGTTGAAAATAGTCAGAGAAATAAACTTGTTGATGACGGGATTGATTTTGGAAAACATAAAGAACGGCTTGTTTGTACCCGTAGAGAAAATCATAAGGTGATTTTTTAACCATATGTTGATAGTAGAGATCGGAATAATATAAAAAGGAAATGAAATAACCGGTAAACAGAAAACTATAGGCAAAATATTTAGTGATTCGGCGATTTTGGAAAAAGATAAGAAACCTATGAATACCGACAGCAATAAAATATACCAAAGGGACGGATAGGGACATTGAGCGAACGGATTGAACGAGATCACGAGTAAGAGCTGACGGGATTGGAGCCAAAATTAACCAAAGAAGAAAAAACAGATTAGGCTTTTGGAAACTTTTTTTGGAGAAAATTCCCAGAATAAAAAAAAGTAACGAAGGGTAAAGAATAATACCGATATAAGGAGCACCGTGACGGGGATTTTGCCAGTCGCCTTCATTAATTAAAAACCGAGGTGAAAAATAGTTAAAATAGCGGACAAAAAATTGGCGAGCCAAATAGAAATAAGGGTGGTGAAAAAGAAGATAGTCGACAAAGTTGGATTCTGAAAGAATGACCTGACTATCCTTTTGACTTCGGGGATAAGAAAAAAGACTGACTACTTTTAGACGATTTGAATCGTTATTTAAAAAAAGGCCAAGAAAAATGGGAATTGAGAAAATAAAAAGAGGTAGACAAAAACGGACAAAATAACTTGACAGTGATATTTTTTTTAAATTAACCACAAAAAGAACAGTTATTATTAAAAGACTGATCATTTTTCCAGCCTGATAGGTATAGAGACTTAAAGCAAAAACTATGGCAGATAAACAAGGACGACGTTTAAAGAAAAGATATGTAGCTAAAACCAGTTCAAAAGTAAGAACATTGGTTTCCCAGGCGGCTTTGGAAAAGTGAATATTAAAAGGATTGAAAGTTAAAATTAGAGCGGCGATTAAACCTAGTTTTTTTTGTTTTGGAGAAATAGCGGTAATTAGAAGATATAAAAATAATGGGGTTAGGGAGCCAAAAATAATTGACGGAAGACGAACAGAAATCTCATTAAGTCCAAAAAGTTGGATAAAAGGAACAGCAAGATAAACGTATAATCCGGGCTTGTAGTCGCCAAAAGATTTAAAAATAAGGGGTAGTAATTGACCATGTTCGTCGCGGCCGGTTTTTAAGATTGAGTAGGCGTTATAGCCTAGTGCAGCCTCGTCCCAAGAAAGAGGCGGATATTGCCAGGAAAGATAAAAACGAATCAGAAAAGCGACAACTGTGACTAAAATTAAAATAGTTTTAGTTTTCATGATTTAAGCTAACTATATCAAATGCCGGTTCACCGTTTAAAAAATTGATGGAATTGACGAACTTTGAATTTTTAGGGTAATTATTTGGTGAGGTGACTAAAAGGGTATTGACGGTGAGGTTTTGGGTTTGAGAAACAATTTCCCAATCGTTGATAAATTTGAACTTATCGAAAGCATCAACCCAATACCAGTTGGTGTGGTAACCCCAAATTTTATTAGAATCGGATTGATATGAAAGTGGATCCCAAGGCCAATAGAACAGGACGAATTCATGAGGTTCGCCGTATTTTTTGGTGAAAATAATTTGGTCATATTTTGAGTAATTGGTTTTAGTTATGGAAACTGCCTGTCGATAGCCATATTGCCAAGAAGAAGAATATTCAGTGGAATATTTTGTGTATTTTAGCCAAAACGAAACGAAACCCACAAAAATAGCAGCAAAAAAAATAAAAAACGGAATTTTTGATTTGATAACGCCGTTGGCAATAATTATTGTAATAATTGGAAAGAAAATTATACTTCGTAAAACATGCGGAGCATCGCGGGTAACAGCAGAAGGAATCGGAGAAACTAAAAACCAATAAAGCAAAAAATATTTTTTTTCTTTAATAAGGAAATAGATACCGATTAGGTAGAAAGCAAAAAATATCGGCTGAATCAGGTAGAAATCAGGGATATTAAATTGGTAATTGGAACCGCCCGTTTTGAAAAGGAAAAAAGGATTGAAGTGAGAAAGATAGTTTTTGGATGTTTGAAAGAAAAAGAAAGTAGCCTTGTTAACAAGAAAACGGGGATATTTTTGACGAAGTTGTTCGATTTGGCTAATGGCACCTTCGTCGAGAATAGAAACCCACTTATATCGGGCTTGGCCGGATGAGCTAAAAGACTGGTATAAAAACAAAACAGTACAAATGAAGAGAAAAATCAGCCCCGGTAGTTGTTGACTGATTTTCGTTTTGGATTTTTTAAAAAGAACGAAAAGAAGGAACAAGTAAAACGGGAGTAAAACTCTTGAGCTATTGTAAGTGAAAAGACACAAGCCATAGAAGAAAGCACTGGTGGAAAAATTTGATTTAAGAAGAAAATAGAGACTAATAAGAAAAAGAAGAAGAAAAAGATTGGCTTCAATGGCGATGCGTGACAAAAAAATTGACCAGGGAGAAAGGGCGGCCAGGGCAAAAGCAAAAAAAGGTAAATTTTTATTTTTTGGATAGAGATTTTTAGCGATCAAATAGACAAAAAGAGGAACCAAACTACCGGCAATGATAGAAATTAATCTAATACTGAACGGATTAAGGCCTAAAATGGCAACCGGGATGGTGGTAAGGTAAATATAAAAAGGGAGCTTGTAATCACCATAGGCGCGGAAAATTAAAGGAAGAACATTTCCCCACTCGTCTTTGCCGGTTTTAAGAATGGAGTAGGCATTGTAGCCGTGGGAAATTTCATCCCAGTTGAGGCTGGGAGGATATTTATCAATAAAAATTATTCGAGTTAGCAGGGCAATTATTAAAATAACCCAAAAGATGACTGTTTGAAACTTATTCATGTTTGGTGGAAAATAGAGTTTTTTTAATTTTTTGGACCTTTTGACCTGACCAGATAATTATACTTATCAAATGGTGCTGAAAACGACCATAGTAAAGAATACTGCTGGGGATTAGGCGTTTCCACTGATTTTCGCCGGTGGCCAGAGACTTACCGCTAAGTCCATGGCGGTGAATGACGGAAGTTTGAGGATAGTAAATTACTTTATAGCCAAAACGGTGAGCCTGACGGCAGATATCTATATCTTCATAGTAAAAGAAATATTTTTCATTCCAACCACCAATTTGATCGAGAATCTTTTTTTTAATCAATAGTGCACCACCGCTGACGGCAAAAACTTCCGCGGGTTGGTTGCCGGGCGGCAGATACTTTGAATAAGTTGGTTGTTTTAGCCAAAATTCTTTAAAAGCATTGAGAATTGTTTGAGGAGGAAAGGCCGATGGCTGAATGGTAAGATCGGGGTTTAGCATTTTTAGGCCGATAATTCCCATATTTGGATTTTGTTGATAATAGTCGATGACTTTAAGAAGACTATCATCAAGCATTTCACTGTCGGAATTGAAAAACAGAACAAAATCTGTTTGACAGTTTTTGGCGCCGATATTACAGGCTTTAGCGTAGCCTAGATTTGTAGAATTGATGATAATTTTTAAATTTTTGTAGTTAAGACGCCGAAGCTTAACCACAGAATCATCGGAAGAAGCATTGTCAACAATGACAATTTTGGCTTCCGGAAGAAATTGATTGACTGTTTTGACACACTTGACGGTAACGTCGGCAGTATTCCAAGACGGAATAATTACAGACAGAGTATCTTTGTTGGATTTCATGATAGTTATAAAGCGTTAACAGTTAATGGTAACTTTCCCCAATGAGAGATTATATAGATTAAACTTTTTAAGTTCCATTTATTAACAAAATATAGTATGGCGAAAAAACAAGAGATCCAGATGATTTTCGGTAATAAAGAACCGGAGCGGTATTTTTTTCTAAAAATAAAAAGGCCTAAAAAGCCGATTAAAAAACCACGGTAAAGGCTGACTAAATTTGTTTGAGGATGATAAAGAATATAGCCCCAGTAAAAAGATGAGGAAAAAGGAAGAAGAAAAAAAAGAAATAAATTGATAATGGTAGGAGAGACAATTAGGCGA
>Ga0265292_1003136_pt1 | contig 10460 bp, 6 predicted proteins | sample Munlanlewell296A_FD_189080 | JGI IMG/M metagenome (GOLD analysis project Ga0265292, IMG submission 189080) | Leachate microbial communities from a municipal landfill in Southern Ontario, Canada - Leachate well 296A | ecosystem: Engineered > Solid waste > Landfill > Unclassified | place: Canada... | reverse complement strand
CGTTATTCTTGTCGTTGTCTCTGTTGTTTCTTTGTTCAGTCAGGGGAAAGGGGCAATTTCAGGACGAGTGATCGATGTGAAATCCGGTGAAGGATTACCGTCGGTCAATGTAAAAATTAAAGGAACGTATTATGGAGCATCGTCGGATTTTGACGGGAATTATGTCATCAGAAACGTGAATCCCGGTGTGTATACGGTGGAATTTTTAGTTCTTGGATATAAGGCTGTACAACACACCGGAGTAAAAGTTAAAGAAGATGAAAGTGTTGTGATCAATCAAAAACTCGAAGAAACGGTGCTGACGTTAGACCAGGAAGTAGTTATTATAGGTGAAAAGCCTTTATTCCGTCCCGATGAAACGTCAAGTCTTCGCTCCATTTCTGCCGAAGATATGGAAGTAAGTGTTGTCGAAAATATTAACGACGTTGTATCGCAACAAGTGGGTGTTGTTCAAACTGATAATGAAATTCATATTCGCGGCGGCCGAACAAATGAGAGCGCTTTTTTGCTGGACGGTGTTTCGGTGCAAGATCCGCTGGCAGGTACGGGATTCGGTCTCCAGTTGAGCGCTGAAGCAATTGAAGAAGTTCAAGTGATCACCGGCGGGTACAATGCCGAATTCGGACAGGCAACATCAGGTGTTGTTCAAGTAAAAACAAAAGAAGGAACAGAGAAATATTTTGGAAGTGTTGAATATCGGTTTGATCATCTTGGTCTTCCCAAAGCTTCCTTCCAGGACATGAACTCGGATATTTATGGATTGACATTGAGCGGGCCGGAACCGTTCACCACACAATTACTACCCGCCATTGGTTTGTCGATCCCTGGTTCGCTTACCTTTTTTACGAATTTTTACGGTGGATTTTCTGACGGCTTTATGAATGCTCGGGCTCAAAAAGTTGTCTCCTCAATCTTTTATGATACACGGTTTACTCCTCGTCAGGAGAATAACTGGTTCTGGCTGGGGAAATTAACTTGGAATATCTCATCGTTGATTCGCATTTCGTATTCCTATAATAATTCCATTGCGATTAATCAGAACTCGCAATCGTTACAGACGAATCTAGAGTATACCGAGCCAAGTCCGGGGTTTCAATACGAATATCAGAATATTCTTGATAATGCGTTAACGTATACACATCGGAATCAATTTCATAGCCTTGCCCTCACTCATACACTCTCTAACCAATTGTTCTATGAAGTAAAATTGACGCATTATTTTACTCACCTTCGCAGCGATGCAAACGGAAAAGATTATACACAGTACCAGGAACCGAAGGATATCAATTCACCCCCGCTGCAATATTATTCACCTGGGTCAACGAAATATACCCCCGGGCACGACACGTTGTATGTTATTCCAGGCGACGGCTTTTGGGATTATGGGAATGGCTATACATGGCATGATCATTATGTCAGTGAAAATACAATTAAAGCTGATGTTACCTACCACCTGTCGGAGACGAACAAATTCAAAACGGGCGCTGAAGTAAAACTGCAAGAGATGCAGAATATTGATATCTATCAACCATGGGTCGGTGCCCTGGGTTTGAATAATGATATTTACAAAGTTTCGCCAACAAGCGGTTCAATGTATGCCCAAAATAGTGTCACCTTTAGCGGTATGATTCTGAATTTCGGACTGCGATTTGATTATTGGTTCCCGGGGAAATATGTTGACAATGCAGTCAATGACCCTTCTGTTGTTACTATACCGGACGATATTCGAAAGTCCTACAAAGAAAATTCATACGAACTATTTGGACAACGGTGGAAAGGGAGATTGAGCCCGCGTATTGGTATTTCCCATCCGGTATCGGATAATCAGATGTTATTTTTCTCATACGGTCATTTTTCAAAACTGCCTCGTCCGCAATTTGTGTATGCCAAACTGAATCCATCGTCCGCGCAATCGACATTCCAAAAGTTTGGAAACCCCGATTTGAATCCTGAAACAACGGTATCGTATGAAATTGGTTTGCAAACGCAATTTACCAATGACGATGTGTTGACAGTTACGGCATACTATAAAGATATTTTTGACTATGTCTCCACGCGTCAAGCGAAAGTCACTTCCAGCAGAATTTCAACCGGTAATTTTATTACGTATGTGAATCAGGATTATGCACGTTCGAGAGGCATTGAAGCTGAATATCGAAAGAGGATAGGACATTGGTTTAGAGGTTCGCTCTCCGGTTCGTATTCCATTACCACCGGTAAAAGTTCTTCCGCCGATCAAGGGACATTGGTGGCAAGAGGAATTGAAGATGAAGCTATTAAAGAAAACTTCGTATCATGGGATAGACCGTTTCAATTTAACCTTGTTACAACATTTAATGTTGTGAAGAACGAACCGCTGTTTGACTTTGCCCCCGGTGTATTGGACGATTATTCTGTCTATTTCAGGTTTTTTTATCAGTCTGGCAAACGGTATACACCAACAATGTTATCCGGATATCAGCCAAACGGACGTCCGATCTACGTGTCTGATCAAACGAATCGGCTTGGGGCAATTGGAGAGGACTGGTTTTGGGTGGATATGAATTTTGAAAAATATTTGTCTTTCGTCGGATTTGATTTCACGTTTTCAGTGCAAATCAAAAATCTGCTGAACAATAAAAATTCTACCATCATAAATCCCGTAACAGGCAAAGGGTATGAATTTGGCGATGCAACGCCGACATCGTGGAATGATCCGATGTATCCAGATCTTCAGGCTCCGGTATCACCGTACCCATACAATCCTGCACGGTATCTTTCCGGAAGGAATTTACAGGTTGGCATGAAAATGAAATTTTAACTGAATGAAAATACTAATAATCCATATCGCAATTATTCTCCTGTTAACGATTCAACAGTCGACGGCGCAACTTCTGCCCGTATTAGGCGCGCAAAGAGCTGGAACTTCGACAGTGCAATTTCTTAAAATAGGAGTCGGTGCGCGTGCGGCAGGCATGGGCGAGAGTTTTGTTGCGCTTGCAAACGATGCATCAGCATTATACTGGAATCCTGCAGGAATTACTCAATTCTCTGAAAATCAATTATTAGTAAGTCATGCAAATTGGCTGGTGGATATTAATCATCAATTTCTCGGCGCCGTGTATCATCTTTCCACGGATGATGCTGTCGGACTTTCCATTACGTCGCTGCACATGGATGACATGCCGGTAACGACAGAAATACAACCGTTTGGGAACGGTGAATATTTTCGGTTCGCCGATATTGCTATCGGGTTCACCTACGGTAGAAAATTAACGGAACAATTTAGTTTTGGTGCGACAGTTCGATACATTGAAGAAACACTCGACATGCTTACGACACAGGGAGTATTGATCGATCTCGGAACATATTATTGGACGGGTTTGGGCACATCGCGCTTTTCGGCAGTCATAACAAATTTCGGAAGTCAGGTGAAACCAACCGGTACCGTGAAAATGTTGAATGGAAACACAACATCGGATTTCGAAGAATATACACCGCCGACACTGTTTCGGTTCGGATTTGCCTTTGATCCGATTAACGATGATCTCAATACGCTGACAACTTCCATACAGTTAAATCATCCGAATGACAATTCTGAAAATATTGGGTTAGGAGTAGAATATCAATGGATGAAAACCTTTGTACTTCGCGGAGGGTATAAATTGAATGTTGATGAACAACGGTTTTCCTTCGGCGGTGGAATTAATGCGTCGTTGGGATTCGTTGACCTTTCGATGGACTACGGATTTGTCTCGTTCACAAATTTAGGTGATGTCCACCGCATATCTCTTATTGCAAAATTATGAATGTAAAAGTGGTAATTGTTTTGTTCGTTTTGTTGATCTCCGGCTGTGCTGAGGATAAATATCCTATGGCAGAGTTAAACGATGTTCCGTCGTCGAAGACAATCGGAGATACACTCTATGTTCAACAAAATCCTTCATGGGCGGGATTTAACCGGCCCCAAGCAATTATTATTGGAAATGATCGATTAATTTATGTTGCTGATACAGAAAATAATCGACTTGTCATGCTTGATTTGTTTGGTCACGTAATTGGAACTTCGCCGTTTATTAAACGACCAATCGGTCTTGCGCAGGATATGAACTTAAATTTGATCGTATGTGCAGAATTTGACACAACGTTGCCGGGTCGAACAACACCGACAACGTTTGGAGCGATTTATAAACTTAATCTGTTTGATGCCAAACACAATCTCTCCAATGCTGTCGTCAAGCGGGTATATTTTGAACCTTCAGACACTGTGCGACGTTTTACAGCTGTGGCAACCTTATATAATAATTGGTACGGCGTAACACGCGTTGGGAATAAAAATGATATCAGTAGAATTGACAAAGATATTGCTATCATGCAATTCGACAATTTGGACAATTATGTTTCGCCGATACCGAACTTTACTCCGGAAGGAACAGGATTAAAGTCATTGGACAGTCTGACCGGAATTGCAACATTGCCAACAGGCCGTTCTGTAGAATTCGTTTTTTGTCAAAAGGGAATCAATTCCCTTTACAAGATACAATGGATTCGTTTAGTAACGATTGGTCAGACAACTGATTTTATTTCAAAATTTGATCCGACCGATGATCCTTCCCTCGGTATATTAAGTGTTAACCGATTTGTGCGGCCAGAGGGTATCACCTTTGACGCTTCCGGTAATGTATTTATGATTGATGCCGGTACGGACAGTCTTTATCATTTCTCTTCACGAGGCATCGAAAGTTATTCCTTTGGCGGGAAAACACAGTTTAAGCAACCTCATGGCGTTGCATATTATGATAAAACGCTATACATCGCCGATACAGGGAATAATCGAATTGTGCGGTTTAAACTTTCTACTGATTTCTAAAAAATAATTGCGGTGTCATACAAAGACAGACATATGTGTCTGTCTTTTTTATTTTATGAATATCGTCATCTTCAGTGGTGCAGGATTATCCGCAGAAAGCGGCATTCCGACATTTCGGGACAGCGGGGGATTGTGGGAGCAACATCGTATTGAAGATGTTGCTTCGCCGGAAGGCTGGGCGCAAAATAAATCTATGCTACTGGATTTTTATGCGATACGATTCCATAAACAACAAGCATGTCTTCCAAATCCCGCACATCACGCCATTGCTGATCTATCACAACATCACACCGTAACAAATATCACCCAGAATATCGATACACTATTGGAACGCGCCGGATGTAAAAGTGTCTGGCACCTGCACGGAAGGATCGATCTGCAAAAATGCGAGTATCATCATTCTCTTTCGTTCCCGTACGATACGAAGTATGAATGTGATTATCGTTCATTGATTGAACGTCCTATTCTACTCGGCGATGAATGTCCGAAATGCGGCGGTCAGCTTCGTCCGGACATTGTGTGGTTCGGAGAGCCGGTAGAAATGCGTGAAGATTTTCTGGCGGAATTGGTGGAATTGACGGATATTTTTATCGGAGTCGGGACATCGGCTCAAGTGTATCCAGCTGCAGGAATATTGTCATTGTTTCGTCGGACGGAAGAAAAATATTTTATTGATCCTCATCCGAATTACGAAGTGCTAAACGGGTATCAGGTGATACAGGGGAGTGCGAGCGAACAATTGCCCGCGTTAGTGAAGAGGTTGTTGGGGTGAAGACTGATGCGGATCGAAAATTTGTAATGAAGAGCAATAGAACGAAGGACTCCACGACAGTGCTTATGTATTTGCCAAATTTACATCAAGAAATGGAATGATCTTACGGAGCTCATTGGGTTGGATGATTGTATTTAGGAAATATCAATGGAGAAATGGCCATTAAGGTTTTGAAGGATTAAATATATCAATCAAATTAGAAGTGGACTCAAAAGCACCTAATCATTGCCATTTCGAATCCTGCTCTATTATCTCTCCAGTGCGGGATATGAAATCTTGTTTCTATTCTCAAAAACAATAACGAGAATCCACACTCGACCCTTTTCCTACGGGAACACTTCGTGGCGGGTCTTCGTTCAGAATGATTATAAAAAACAATTTTTGAGACCGCTTCTAATAAGTAGAGACATCTGAAAAATCACATCTTGATATCATTCCGAGAGCGCCCGCACTGCTGGTCCCGAAGGGAATATCTATTTCTTGTTCTTTGAATTGTACTCTCTTTTAGTTCTGTAGAAGCGAACTGAAATTTGTTAATTGTACTATCGCTTCATAGCTATCCAACATAAAACCCTTATTGACAAAAATTTATCGAAACGAGTGGATTTATGGAAGATATGTTATGTTGAGAAAAGTAAGCCCTTCCCTACATTTCTTACAGAGTTGGATGAGATGTGGGAGGGAGCGAAATATAGGAGGATTGAGCGAACTTTTTCTCCCCCTACCAGGGGGAGATACAGAGGTGGTCTGAAATCATGAAGGGACTTTTGATGGCGTTTTTTGCCATCTACGGGCACGTGCGAACGGGATTCATCGCGCGCGTTATATTTCGCAAGGGGTTCTTGTGCTTCTTTTCTTGTGCCGACCAAATCTTTATACCATGTCGGCATTCCTTCGGAACTCCGTCAAGAAAAGAAGGAATAAGTTTTTCTCTTGTATGATTTATTTTGGACAAGTATGCTATCGCTTATCAGATCGTACTCATTAAAGATTTATCCCGTATTCCGCAATCCCGCAGCAATACCATTTATACACAGAAACATTACTTCTTCCAACTCCTGCCGCTGAGTTTCGTTAATCTTGCCGGATCGTAGCCGCTTCAATAATTCTATTTGCATCAAACTCATCGGATCGACATAGGGATTCCGCAGCATGATTGACCGCTGTAGCGTAGTATTATTATCAAGAATATCCTTTTGTCCGGCAATAGCGATGAGCAGTTTTTTTGTCCGTTCAAATCGCTCACGAAGGACTGAATATGTGTTTTCACGCAAGAAAACCGGTTGTGCAAGTTCAGCGTAATGATACGAGATATCAAAATCCGCCTTCGCTAAGATCATCTGAATGTTGTCAACCATTACACGGAAAAAATTCCAGTGTTTATACATCTGCTGCAGCGCCGGCAGTCCTTTCGGACCGGTTCCGTTCAACATTGCGTCAGCCCCCAGCCAACCGGGCACATTGTGTCGGCTTTGCATCCACGCAAACACCCACGGTATGGCGCGTAAATCCTCGATTCGTTCTGTGTTGGTCCGTTTTGCTGGTCGCGATCCGATTCTCATTTTGGTGATTTCATGTAACGGCGTCGCCTGGAAATAATAACGGACAAAATCCGGGTCGTCATATACACGCTGACGGTAGTGTGTAAAACAATGTTCCGACGCTTCCGCCATCGACTCGAGCCACTGGGGATGCTGCGCTACTTTAATTTTATGTAAATTCGTCTTATCGAAAAATTTCAGTAGCATGGCGGATGTGGTCAACTCCAGTGTCCGCTTAGCAATCTCCGTATGCGAATATTTTAATGAGATTACTTCGCCTTGTTCCGTGATTTTAATTCTCCCGTTGATTGTACGGCCGTTTAATGCCATCACCGCCTGAAATTCCGGACCGCCGCCGCGACCTACCGTTCCTCCGCGTCCGTGGAAGAACATCCAGTCGATTTGATGTTTCGCGGAACAGGCAGAAAGTGCGCGCTGCGCTTTATACAGTTCCCAGTTGGAAGTAACAATACCGCCGTCTTTGCTGCTGTCGGAATAACCGAGCATAATTTCCTGCCGGTACTGACGAATGCCGAGATGTCGGCGATACGCAGTATTGGTATACAATTGTTCTATAATCGCCGTCGAACCGCGGAGATCGCCGATTGTTTCGAACAATGGCACAATATCCAACGCACTGGATAGTTCTGTTGACGAATATAGTCCCGTCAATTTCATTAGGAAAAGAACTTCCAAAACATCGGCTGCGCATTCGGTCATGCTGATAATGTACGAACGGATTGTGTTTGGACCGATCTCTTCTGTTGCTCGCAGAATGATTCTGAATGTTGCCAGCAATTCTTTTGTCTGCGGTGTAAGGATCGATTCGTTGAATGTAATCGGCGCATTACTTGTGAGTGATTTTGTCAGCCAGTCAGCTCGTTCTTCGTTTGAAAAAGTAGAGTATTTAACGTACAACTGCGCAAAGATCTCGCTGACAGCAGCAAAATGAATTTTTTTATGCTGCCGGACATCCATGGCGGCCAGATGGAATCCAAATGTCTCGGCATTCCGTATAAGGTTTTTTAATGTACCGGTCGTCAGCACGTACCCTTTATTTTTGTTAAGGCTGTCACGGATCATATAAAGATCGTTGAGAAATTCCGCTGCCTGAGTATAGGTTGTTTCATTCTTCGGTAGTGTTCCATCAAGTTTTTTCTTATACCGTTGCAATTTTCGATACATCAGTGCAATTTTAACACGGTATACTTCGTTGGGATTTCTAATGCCCCGGGGGAAAATTTCACCTTCCGTTGTTAATGCATCGTTCACCGATCGTTCGATCGAAACATCAATCCTCACACTTTTTTTGGATTCGCTTCGGACAATGTAGAGATCATCCAGTTGCTTCAGATAGATGTCGATAATCGTGTGTGACTGGCGTTTCAGTGCGGACCATGTTACGTCCGACGTAACGAATGGATTTCCGTCTCTGTCTCCGCCAATCCAGGTTCCAAAACGGAGGAAGGAGGGGATAGAATCGATTAATGTCGGATAGGTATCGGCAAGCGCTTGCTCCAATTCACGGTAGAATGCCGGAACGGTGTGCTGCAGCACCTGCGTAAAATAAAACATTCCGTTGGTAACTTCATCCAGCGGAGTAATAGCATAACTCCGCGTTTCCTCCGTCTGCCAAAGACTGGTGATGTTTCGTTTGGCGGAGAGACGTAATTCCTCCCGTTCATTCTGCAGCAGATTGCCATTATCCATCTCGTGTAGAATCTCCCAGATGCGAGAATGTTTTTCTAAGACGGTTCTTCGCAGCGATTCCGTCGGATGTGCGGTGAAGACTGGGTTAATGGATACACGCGAAAGGAACCGCTTCATTTCAGCGGCGCTAATTTTTTTCTTTTTGGCATACATTAGCGTATGGCGAAGCGATCCCTGGGGATAATGGGAAGTGCCGTGCTTTTTTTGTTCGCGCATTCGCTGGATGCGGTGATGCTGTTCGGCAATGTTTACCAGCTGGAAATAGGTTGAGAATGCCCGGACGAGTTTTTTAATGGAGGCTGTATCCAATCCTGCAATCCTTTTTCGTAACCGCTGGAACACTTCTTCGTCGTGCGATGTCCTGAATTCCTTCGTGGAAAGGCGGATGAACTCTTCGAGCGCGAAAAAGTTCTTTCCTTCTTGTTCAATGATCACTTCGCCGAGTACATTCCCGAGAAACCGGATATTGGTGCGTAATTGGAAATCGGATACGTGATGTGTTGATTGTTCTTTCACACGCTAATGTCGCTTTCCGGATAATTCTGCAATGCGTTGTAATGCTGTTTTAATTTCCTGATCCCAGAATTTCCAATCATGGCTCCCTGCTGATTCGTGCATTTCAAAGGAAATTCCTTTCTTTCGCAGGGAAGCGGCAAGATCATGGGTTAACCCGATGATTTCACTGATACCATCCTGTGAGCCGACGGAAAGATAAAAATAGGGTAGTGATTTCCCGTTCGAACGCTCCGTCAGAAAAAAAATATCGTTTTCATTCCATGAATCCGTTCGATTCTGACCGAACAGTTCGCGTAAGTTTAATGTGGCAGTTCTAGACCATCGGGCGGTAATTGCTGAATCTTCCAACCCTCCCGGGAATTGTATTGATGGACTGAATCCACCGATGAAGAAGAATTTTCCGGGATATTTGAGCCCAAACTTTATCGCTCCGTATCCTCCCATTGAAAGTCCCGCTATGGCACGGTGAAATTTTGTCTGTATTGTCCGGTAGCGTTTTTCAACGGTTGGGATCATTTCCGTGATAATATAATCTTCATATTGGGCATTCTGAACGAAAGGTGAATTTGTGTACCATCCATTACCGGCGTCCGGAGTAACGATAATCATGCGGTATTCTTTCGCATAACGGACAATATTTGTCAGTTTCACCCAATTTGTGTAGTCGCCCCCAAGACCGTGCAATAGATAGAGAACGGGATAGCGATCCTGATGTTTTTTATACCCTTCCGGAAGGATAACATAAAATTTGGACACGGTATTCAGGGATTTGGAAACAAGGCTATCTTCAACGACAGTAACCTGTGCGGCTGCTGTTTGGAAGAGAAAAAGGATGGTCATCAGATAGTTCATGTATTCACCAAGATAAATGTATTTAATCATAATGAAAGATTTCCCTCTAAACAACGCAAATTTGACGATTTCTAATAAATTACTATATTCTTTCTGTTGTTGTCATATTGAAAAAGGGGATCTATGAAAAAAATCGGCATCCTTTACGGACAAGAAAATACATTTCCGCCAGCGTTCATCGAGCGGGTGAATGCTAAAAAAGAAAAAAATATTGTCGCCG
>Ga0265292_1003135_pt1 | contig 10461 bp, 8 predicted proteins | sample Munlanlewell296A_FD_189080 | JGI IMG/M metagenome (GOLD analysis project Ga0265292, IMG submission 189080) | Leachate microbial communities from a municipal landfill in Southern Ontario, Canada - Leachate well 296A | ecosystem: Engineered > Solid waste > Landfill > Unclassified | place: Canada... | reverse complement strand
GTCTTCACTTCTATAAAATGTTATTAATATAGCGGGGGGCGTTTATGGAAGTTCTCTATTCAGGCATACCAGGGTTAGATGACATCTTCCTCGGCGGTGTTCCACGCGAAAACTGCATACTCCTTGAAGGTCCTGCCGGCTCAGGCAAAACAACATTCGGGCTCCAGTTCATTGTCAGCGGCGCAACCAAATTCAATGAAAAAGGTATCATAGTCACCCTTGAAGAACGTCCGAAGATGCTCTACCGCGATGCTGCCAACTATGGATGGGACCTGAAAAAGCTTGAAAGCGAAGGAAGCATCCATGTAATAAAGACATCCCCCAAGGCGCTTCTTGACATGCTCTCAGACCCTGAAAGCCATCTTAACAGCATATACGAAAAGCTCAGCATAAAAAGGATATTCATTGATTCCATAACACAGTTCAAAAGGATATCGGAGACAGCGAATGATTACCGTGAAATGGTAAACAAGGTCATATATGCAGTCTCTGCCAGGGAATCGGCAACCATATTGACAAGATAATTGATGTTGTCCCCGCAGGAAAACCTTTTCTCTATTGAAGACTATGTCGTCGATACCGTAATCAGGCTGAGCTATGAGCCGAGCGGCGACAGGAAAAGGGAACGTTTCATGGAAATACTGAAGTCGCGCGGGCAGGATTACATCTCAGGAAAACATTCTTTTATATTTGATACAAGCGGAATAAATATATTCCCTTCATGTTATCTTAAAAATTATGACTTAAGCGACATACCAAAAGGAATGATAAAACGCTTAAGCACCGGAATAAACGGACTGGACAGAATGCTGGGCGGCGGCATACAGGAAGGTAAGACGGCTCTCATTGCCGGCTCAAGCGGGACCGGCAAAAAGACACTGGGGATACAGTTTCTCAATGAAGGATTTGAAGAAGGAGAAAAAGGGCTTTTCATATCCCTTCATAACCGCCCCGAGGAGATAATAAACTCTGCCACATCCTACTCCATTGACCTCGATTATGCTTTGAGAGAGGGAACATTCGAGATTCTGTACCGCTCGCCAATGGATCTTATAGTTGATGAGCTCGGCTATTCAATAAAGAAGATATGCAGGGAAATGGAGGTTAAAAGAGTCGTGCTCGATTCATTAAATGACCTCATAGATGCCATCAAGGATGAGAATTATCTTAAAAATTTTATTTTTTTTCTGGTAGACTTCTTTTCAACGAACAGGATAACCGCACTTTTTACACTTGAGCTGAAAGAGATTTTTGAAAACTCGACATCAGGACACAGGGAAATGTTCGGACTAATCCCCATAATAATCTCATTCCGTTATGTTGAGCTTGAAAGCGAGATACGCCGGGCGTTGTCAGTTATAAAAGTAGGCGGCTCCGATCATGATAAGGGAATACACGAGTACAGGATAAACAACGGGGGGATTGAGGTAATGACCAAATTTGAGGGACGTGAAGGCGTGATGAGCGGTTCTCCCAAAAAGGTCGATATGCAGTTAAAAGAAATACTTGCAAACATGTCTCTCTATGAAAAGGCTTTAAGGAAAGAGAAGGTAACAGAGGAATAATAACCAAAGGAAGTTTAAGGTAATTTTTAAGGTAATTAATGATAAAATCATTCGAAGATTTCGTAAAAAAGGTGGCGACATCCACCAATAAACTCGACATCCTGAAATTCTATCAGGAGAACCCATCCGCCATAGATTCACCGGAGGGTTTGAGCCGATGGATAAACAGGGATGTATTTGAGATTGAAAACGAACTTGAAGAGCTTGCAGAAAAAGGGATATTGCTGAAAGAAGGCGGACTTCAACATCCTCTTTACCGCTACAACCCCTCGGAAACAATCGCTTCATATACGACCAACCTGCTTCAGGCACGCTCATTCTATGAAAAGAAAATAGCGGAGTTAGAAAAAGAAAAGATCTCTATGTCTGACCGGTTCACAAGAGAAATCATACATGAGCGGGGAAAGACAAAAAAAATAATCGAGAATATGGCGGAAGGGATCCTGGTAATTAACAAGAAAAACCAGGTCCTCACCATTAATTCACAGGCAAAGAATATTTTTTATATAACCGCCGCCGACACATCAGGGAAAGATATATTCTCTCTTATTTCTAATTTTGAAATCCGCGAAATCATGCAATCGATAATTGAACAAAAACATACTAAGGAAATTAAAATAAAGAATGAGAATGATGAGAATATTTACAAGGTAACTGTTTCACCCCTTAAAGACGACCCTCTTGGAGACGATTCAGGCGCTGCCAGCGAGCTTGTGGGAAACATAATAGTGTTGAGCGACATAACCAGAGAAAAAGAAATTGAGCGTTTCAAGGCGGATTTCATATCAATGGTTACACACGACATCAAGAACCCCCTTAACACAATAATCCTCAACTCTACTTTTTTGATTGAGAAATACGGGAAAGGCAGGGGAGACAATTTCGAAAAATTCCTTAAGATGATCAGTGACAGCGGGAAGAAGATACTTAAGCTCATTGATGAGTTCCTTAACCTGTCACGCATCGAAGCAGGGATAATAAAGCTCAATCTCCAGAAGGCGAATTATGCAGATCTAATAAAGAATGTAATACAAAATCACCTGAGACAGGCGGAAAACAAGGGGATAAATATTGAAGTGACAGTTCCTCCTGAGCCGGTTGTTCTTGAAATAGACCACCTCCAGATCGAGCGCGTCTGCAGCAACCTGCTCGACAATGCAATAAAATTCACACAGAAAGGCGGCACAATCAGCATCAACGTGCGGGTGCAGGAGAAAGGAGCCATCACAAGTGTTTCAGATACCGGAAGCGGAATCTCTGAAAGTGAACTGCCTCTCTTATTCGATAAATATTTCAGAGCCAAGACATCGGGGAAGATAAAGGGAACCGGACTCGGGCTAGCAATTGCAAAATCAATAATAGAGGCCCACGGCGGTGTCATAAATGTGGAAAGCAGAATCGCCGAAGGAACTAAATTTCTTTTTTACCTGCCTGCAAAGCCGGACAAATAAAACATAGTTTAATACCGGTCAAATCAGAAATTATGAGATCCCTACATTAGACTTGTAGGCGGTCATCGTATTCTTGAGGAGCATCGCAATGGTCATTGGTCCCACACCTCCAGGAACAGGGGTAATCGCTGCGGCAATATCTTTTGCTTCATCAAAGCAGACATCACCGAAAAGCTTCCCGTCCACCCTGTTTATACCCACATCAATCACATAAGCACCTGGCTTTACCATATCTCCTTTTACGAAATTAGCTTTTCCTATTGCTGCTATAAGAATATCAGCTGACCTCGCTATTTCAGATATATTCTGCGTCTTTGAATGGCAGACTGTTATGGTGGAATTAAGATGCATAAGCATTAGTGCAACAGGTTTCCCGACAATATTGCTTCTGCCGATTATCACAGAATGTGTCCCCTCTATACGACAACCGCTTCTTTTCAGAAGTTCAATAATTCCCGCAGGTGTACATGGGACAAGAAAAGGTTTGTTCAGAACAAGCTTGCCAAGATTGTCTGTTCCGAATCCGTCAACATCCTTTGACGAGTCAATGCACTTCATCACAAGATCAGAATTAATATGATGAGGCAGCGGCAGCTGCACAAGGATTCCATCAACCCTATCATCAACATTCAGCTCTGTTACAATGGAAACCAATTTTTCCTGACTTATATCTGAAGGAAGGCGCTTTACTATCGATTTTATACCTGATTCGATACAGGCTTTTTCCTTTCCTGAAACGTATATTGATGAAGCCGGGTCATCGCCTACCAATACAACCGCGAGAGCTGGTTCTCTTCTCCCCTGTGCCTTATAGGTCATTACCTCATTTTTGATTTCAGTCCGGATTTCTCCGGCGATTTTCTTCCCGTCAATAATCATACCGCTCATTTTAATCCCCTATTACTTACTGTCCGGTCCCGTGTTTTTTCTTTATTTCAACAGCCTCAAGCTTCCCCTCATTCATCACATCATAATCTACTGTTATCTTCTCGCCCTTCTTTATGTTCTTTCTGTCAATCTTCTCTCCCTTTTCATCCACCCACTTGCTCCCCTGCATTTCAAGATGATAGATGTTCATCTTTTTATCACGTATGGTTATTATCCCTTTATCAAAGTCAATGTCCTCGACTATCCCTTTTACTTTCTTGTGGCTGTTATTTTTTGTCTCTTTTTTCTTGGTCTCACCCTGTCCTGTCTTGAGATTTTTTGCTCCCTTCTTTGCATTCCCCTTTTCTTTGGAAAAAGAAGTCGCCGGAGCAATACTTATAAAAATCAGCAATAGAGCAAAAAATACTTTTATAAACCTGTGAGTGTGAGCATCAGTTATCTTCATTCTCTCTCCATGGTTACAAAGAATGTATTATCTCCTCTTTTTAAAAGAAATAATATCACATTGGCATTCTTGTCTTTCAGAATATTTTCATAATCTTCAATGCTTTTCATACGAATTCGGTTGACTTCAAGTATCTGGTCTCCGCGCTTTATTCCTTTTTCACCCGCCTGGCCCGGCTGCAATATCTCTAAGACATAAAGACCGGCCTCATCGCCGATACCAAGTTTCTGTGACTGAGAAGACGTCAGATAATCAACAGACATGCCAAAAGTCTGAAGTTTCTTTTCATAGGCCTCTGTCAAAAGCTCTTCTTTCAATTCTCCAAGGACAATGGGAATCTCCATTTTCTTTCCTTTTCTTATGAGACCTACTTTTACATTCGTTCCAACCGGAGAGCCCGCAACCATTCTGGGCAGTTCATTTACATCGTTTATTGGAATACCATTGAAGGATATTATTACATCTCCTCTCAGAATGCCTGCAGATGCAGCCGGACCTCCGGGCGTAGCCTCTGAAACAAGAGCACCTTTGGGAGAATCAAGTCCGAAGAAAGTAACCATATCCGGCGTTACCTTCTGCACATAGACGCCAAGCCATCCTCTCACAACCTTTCCCTTTATTTTCAACTGCTCGAAAATATTCTTGGCCATGTTTATCGGAATGGCAAAACCAAGGTTCTGGCCGCGGGATAGAATCAGGGTATTTACACCGATTACCTCCCCATTCATATTGACAAGTGGACCGCCGCTGTTGCCTGGGTTTATTGATGCGCTTGTCTGGATAAAATCATCATAAGGTCCTGCTCCCATCACCCGTCCCTTGGCGCTGACTATTCCTACTGTAACAGTTTCCTCGAGGCCATACGGGTTCCCGATAGCCATGACCCATTCTCCCACGGAAAGTGTATCTGAGTTCCCTATCTTTGCAGCAGGCAAATCCCCCTCGGCTTTGATCTCTATAAGAGCAAGATCAGTTTTTTCATCTTTCCCCACAAGCTTTGCGTCGTATTCACTGCCGTTTGCCAGCGACACACGAATCTTTGTCGCCTCTTCCACTACATGGTTGTTCGTAAGAATGTATCCCGATTTATCAATTATGACACCCGACCCGAGGTTTTTCTTGTTGTATTCCCTCATAGGCGGCTGATTAAAGAATTTGTGGAAAAAATCTTTCTGCGACTCGAACTCTTCATCATCATGGAAATTCTTTTTCATCTCAGATTCAGATTTTATTATTGTGGTATAGACATTCACAACTGATGGCTTGACTATCTTTGCAAGCTCAACAAATGTAAGGGGTTTCTCGGCTGCGGCAGTCGGAAAAGCCGCAAAAAACGAAAAAACCAGGAGAAAAAACAGGCTGCTGTTTATAATTTTATTTTTTTTCATTTTTATAATTTCTAAACCTCCCACCCACCCCTTTGAGGAAGGGACATATTTGTAAAAACTATACTTTAAAGACCTGCTATTATCAATCTCTTTATTTGGGCTATTTATCAGGATTTTTGCCTGTCTGTAAAAACAGAAACAGCAAAGAAAGGGCAATACATGAGAATGCAAAAATATCCCCGAACCTGGTATAAAAAGTCCTGATTTTGGAAAAATAAACCTTCCTGCAGAGCGATGCAGGTTCAAACATTTCCGTCTTTTGAAGCACCTCCCCTGCTGGACTTATAAAACCTGATATCCCGGTATTTGCAGATCGGATCACGTATACCCTGTTCTCTATCGCCCTGAAGACTGCATTTGTAAAATGCTGTTCGGCAGCCGAGCTTCTCCCGAACCATCCCTCATTTGTTATATTCACGAGAAGCTCTCCTCCTGAGGAGACAAAAGTCCGCACCAGTTCAGGGAATATCAGTTCATAACAGATGATGGCTGAAACCGCACCATTGCCGATCTTGAAAACCCTGCTCTCGCTGCCAACGCTGAAGCTGCCTATGTCGCCTATAATCCTGTCGAAGTACGTTATCCTGAAAAGCCATTCAAGGGGGATATATTCGCCGAACGGAACAAGGTGTCTCTTGTCATATCTTCCATTAATTTTACCATCAGAGCCAATCAGAAAAGCGCTGTTATAAACATCATCCCTTCCTGACTGATTTTTTGTGAAACCTACGCTTCCGGCAAGAAGATAAATATTTCTTTCCTTTGCAAAGGAGCTTACTACCTGGAGATAAGCAGCCTCTTTCTCAAGATAAAATGGAAGAGCTGTTTCAGGCCAGATTACAAGCGAAGGGGTGCAATCAAGGCTTCTCTCTGTAAGCTTCTTATGGGTTTCAATGGATTCAATCTGCTCGCTTCTTTCCCATTTAAGGCTCTGCTCGATATTCCCCTGAACAACGGCAACATTAACAGAATCTTCAGGCAAAGCCTTATCCTTCAAGGCGCTATCCTTATAAGTCCCTTCAAGGGATTTTCCGTATATCCAGAAGGATAAAAGCAGGACAAAGGGAACAAATAAAATCAGTGCCCGTTTTTTCAGAGTCGTAAGATTAGCAATCGATGACGCAGGGAAAAACACATAATAGAGGACTGCATTAAGAGCTATAAGCGAGAAAGAGATTCCATAGATTCCGGTTATATCTGCTACCTGTATAAAAGAAGTCATGTTCCACTGCGAATACCCAATAAGCGACCAGGGAAAACCGGTTAACACGTGCCCTCTCAGATATTCGAGGGAGACCCAAAGAAAAGGAGCGGATGAAAGAGCAGGCAATGTTCCCAGTTTAATCTCAGACTTTCTGTAAACAAGGCAGAATAATCCGGTGTAAAGCCCGAGGTAGGCTGATAAAAGAAAAAGGAAAAAGATACTGAGAACAGGGTTTATTCCGCCGTAATTAGTCATTGAATTCGTAACCCAGTAAACTGTACCTGCAAAAGCGAGTATTCCTGAGAACCAGCCAATATAAAAAGCGTTTAAGGGAGTTTCATCCTCAACTGCCTTGAACAAAGGAACAAGAAAAATCCATGCAAGAAAAAACAAGTTATAATCAGGGAAACTCAGAATAAAACATACACTGCTTGCGGCAGCGTAAACAATTTTCAAAGGCTTTAAAGAAGAAATAAACATAGCCAAGCAAAACTAAAGTAAAACCGCATCCATGTCAACACAGAGCTTGACAACAATGATTTTAAAAAGTTAAAACCTTTCGCTATGAAAAAATTTGTGCCGCAATACATACTGGATATCAGTCCCTATAATCCCGGGAAACCCATTGAAGAGGTTGAAAGGGAGTTTGGCATCAGGGATGCGGTAAAGCTTGCATCCAATGAAAATCCGATAGGGCCATCGCCAAAGGCAGTGGCAAGTTTAAAAGGAGAGCTCAAGAAGATGTCCTTTTATCCTGACAGCCACTCTTTTTATCTCAAACGGGAGCTTGCCCTGCGGTTCAAAGTCTCTGAGAACAACCTCATCATCGGGAATGGATCAAACGAGCTAATTGAGATACTGACCAGGGCCTTCATACGGCCGGGGGTGAGTGCAGTAATTGCAAATCAGGCATTTGCAGTTTATCAGATGCTGGTACAGGTAGTCGGCGGCGAAAAAATAATTGTTCCTCTCTCAAACTACACCCATGATTTACAGGCGATGCGTAAAGCCGTAAAAAATAATACGCGGATGATATTCATAGCAAATCCGAATAATCCTACGGGAACGATAGTCAGAAACAGGGAGTTTGAAGATTTCCTGTACTCAGTTCCTGAAGACATACTGATCGTTCTCGATGAGGCCTATGCCGAGTACGTCATGGATGAAGATTATCCCAACTCCATAGAGCTTTTTTCCATGAGAAAAAACCTTGTAATACTCAGGACATTCTCAAAGATATACGGACTTGCAGGACTGAGGATCGGCTATGGAATTGCACATGAAGAGATAGTCGAGATCATGCACAAGATAAGACAGCCTTTCAACGTAAATTCCGCCGGACAGATTGCAGCTCTTGCTGCACTGGCTGATGAAGAACATGTTGAGAGCAGCAGAACACTTAATGCTGAAGGGAAAGAATATCTATACGGTGAATTCGACCGCATGGAATTAAACTATGTGCCAACCGAGGCCAATTTCATACTTGTTGATTGCGGGATTGACTGCAATGAGATTTTTTTAAAGCTCTTAAAGCTTGGAGTAATAGTAAGACCAATGGCAGGTTATGGACTTCCAACATCATTCCGCGTCACAATCGGTACAGCGAAAGACAACCGCAAGTTCATATCAGCACTGGAAAAGGTGCTGTAAACTCTATCAACCAACTCAATCGCGGCATCTTACAGCGAGAACATTAAACCCGTCCGTCAGTTGAATTATTTTTGCAGATCTTCCAGTGAGTGCGACCGTTTCTCAAGTTCTCTCAATATTACATCCCTCACCTTGTCATACTTTGCAGAAGTCTCTACAGGAAGGTTTACGTAGTGAGGCTTAATGCCTCTAATCTTGCTTTCATGATAACGTCGTTTGAAATCAGTAAACTTCAGGCCATGGGCAGTTGATATCACGACAACTTTTTCATTACGTTTAATGACACCTTTTTTGACAAGTTTAAAGAGGGCAGCCAGGGCAACTCCGGTATGAGGGCAGTTAAAAAGCCCTGTCCTGTCAGCAAGTGCCGCTGCATCTGCGAGTTCCTGTTCGCTTGCCTGTTCCACTATCCCGTTAAATTCTTTCAGTATCTTTACCGCCTTCTTGACGCTTACCGGGTCTCCGATCTGAATCGCGCTTGCAAGGGTCTTTTTAGCCTTTACCGGTTTGAATTCCTCAAAACCGTGGACATAGCTTCTGTAAAGAGGATTTGCATGTTCTGCCTGGGCACAGACAAGACGCGGAAATTTATTTATCATCGATAAATCTCTCATCATAAGGAACCCCTTCCCTATGGCGCTGATATTGCCCAGATTCCCTCCGGGGATTATAACCCAGTCAGGCACTTCCCAGTCAAACTGCTGGACAAGCTCAATGCTTACCGTCTTCTGCCCTTCTATGCGAAGCGAATTCATCGAATTTGCAAGGTAAATATTATTCTTAGAAGTGACTTCTTTAACTATCTTCATGCATCCGTCAAAATCAGTATCCAGTGAAAGTGTGAGCGCTCCATTTGCTATAGGCTGAATAAGCTGTGCCGTGGAAACCTTGTTCTTGGGAAGAAAGACTATTGCCTGTATTCCTGCAGACGCGCAATATGACGCAAGGGCTGCCGAAGTATCCCCTGTCGAGGCACATGCGACGGCAAGTATATCTTTCCCTTCCGATATCATCTGCTTTACCATAGAGACAAGGACTGTCATACCAAGGTCTTTGAAAGAACCTGTGTGGCTGTTCCCGCATTGTTTTACCCAAAGGTCATCAAGGCCAACTGCATGACCTAATCTTTCAGCCCAGAAGAGATTGCTTCCCCCCTCATACATTGAAACTACATTCTTGGTCTCAACTGCCGGGCAGACCATTTCTTTTTTGCCCCATACTGCGCTTCCGAAAGGCCAGTCCGTCCTTCTGTACCTGTCATCAAAAAGCTTCATCCATTGCCATGCACTTTTCTTTTTGAGCTTGTTCGTGTCATGCACTACTTCCAGAAGGTCCCCGCATGTAGGACAATTATAAATAATCTCATTAAGCTCATGTTTGCCCGGACAACCATTTATGCACTGGAACCATGCTTTGTATTCCATAGTAATATCCCTTTTAGCTGTTAGCTGTTCGTTAACTGTTCTTCCCATTTTTCGCGAGGTACTCATCTCTCAGGTTTCCCATTATTTTATCTCTTCTATCATAAATCCGTTTAAGATTTCTTGGACGGCATTTACCCATAACATAAGCTGTAATTAAAGGAAGAGCAACAGTGAAATCAATATAAGATACTATTGCGTTTGGGAGCATCTCCGGAGCAACCTTACCCCATGAAACGGCTTCTGAAGGAGTAGCTCCTGAAAGACCGCCGGTATCCGGTCTGGCATCAGTGATCTGTATGAAATAATCATGTCCTTCTTCTTCAAGGCCCAGCACTTCCTGAATCTGCGGCTCTGTCTGAAGCATAAAATTTTTAGGTGCACCTCCACCGATAATGAGAACTGCACTTTTGCCATTACTTCTTTTAGCATCCAGGACTATTGCCGCT
>Ga0265292_1003134_pt1 | contig 10461 bp, 13 predicted proteins | sample Munlanlewell296A_FD_189080 | JGI IMG/M metagenome (GOLD analysis project Ga0265292, IMG submission 189080) | Leachate microbial communities from a municipal landfill in Southern Ontario, Canada - Leachate well 296A | ecosystem: Engineered > Solid waste > Landfill > Unclassified | place: Canada... | reverse complement strand
AAGGACCCGGCCATGATTTCAAGGCACCTGAAAGAGAAAGCTGACTTGAAGGAAGAGACCGAGAAGCTGATTAAAACGTTGAAGGATGTGAGGGCAAATGTCAATAGTCAAGCCTGACCCCATGTGTCCCCCTGTGTCCCCTGAATTAGAGGGTGACCTTCCAAGACCAAAAATGAAGTTAGTTGAGGCTTGGGTTGAAATACATAGAGATGAATTATTAGCTGACTGGCAGTTAGCGGTTGAAGGGCAGCAACCCTTCAATATCGAGCCGCTAAAATAAGGAGGCAATCATGGTAAAAGTTATAACTGTAGAGCCAATAGAAAACTATCAGTTGAGAATCCTGTTGTCAAACGGCAATCGGGGCATATTTGATGTTTCACCTTATCTCGATAAAGGAGTCTTCCACGAATTAAAGGAACACGTATATTTTCGCCGTGTTAAAGTTGCATTTGGAGGCATAATGTGGCCGCACGAACAAGACCTAAGCGCTGAAACCATTGAATGTGAAATGCGACAAGAAGAAGCGCTTGACAAGACAAATGCGGCATAACGGTTTATTTCGCCACATTATATAAATGCAAGCAAACAAACTTCATCTCCATCAACTCCAGACAATTCTCTTTATCCAAAAATTCTACATTTACTTTTTCCTCACCGCAAAAATAAAGCCTCTAAAGTTTTCTTATTGAATACCGATAAGGTTCTATGAGAGAATAAGAATAAGACAAAGACCAAAAACCCGGATTAGGAGGGCATATGCAGCCATCAGCCGTTTTTAAGAAAAGTTCTTTTTATAAATTTGGGACAAATCTGTTTCTGGTTATTCTGCTAGGCGCAATAATCTCTTCGGTTATTCTTTATTTTGTTTTTCCCAAAGAGCTTCCTCCGACATACACTGAGGCCTTGAGGGCCTTGCAAAAACTCGAAGAAAGTCTTTATCTGAAAACATATTTAATATATCTGCCGGTTGCGGTATTTATTTTCATCGGGGTAATTGCACTAAGCCAGTCCTTAACAAAAAAGATTGTGACCCCCCTTAAGGCTATCTCGGATTTCTCTGCAATACTGGGCAGCGGAGATTTTTCAAAGAGGCCTCCTCTTGAGGGCGCTGACCTGTTTCCTCTTACACCGCGGCTTAATGAACTCATAGACGTTTATCAGGTAAGGCTGAGTTCTGTTAAAGAGGCTGTTGCAAAACTTGAAATACTACAGAAAGATATTGGAAATCGCATGGATAAGAATGCCCATGAGGAGATAAGGGCTGAACTTAAAGAATTGATGGAAACAACTAAACAGATAGACAGAATTCTTGATAAGATAAGAGCATGAAATTTTTTTATGCGCTATTTTTATTAATTATTCTTGGCGCCGTGGGTTATGCGCTTTTCGATAGCCCGCACGAATTTTCTGCTGAAGAATGCAAAAGCTGTCATGCCGGTATGCCAAAACCCGGGCAGAAGAGCCCTTTACCTATGATAGGAAAGGTCAGAACTCTCTGCAGCCGTTGTCACTCTAATGTCGTCAGAAAATACTCGCATCCTGATGAGGTAGCGCCTGATAAAGCGAGAGTTCCAGCTGATATGCCACTGTCTGCGGAGAAGAAACTGACCTGTGCTACCTGCCATGATATACACACTTCTTTAGAGTGGAGCAAAATGGTCTCTCTCTTAAGAAGGCCTGTAACAGGCATGGAATTCTGCAGTACATGCCATGAGGAAAATCCCGGTGAGGTATCGCATACAAGGGTGCTCGCTTTTGCGCATGGCGCAGGTTCCAAGTATATACGTACAAATCCTTCAGGCACACTTGATAGTCTCTCCATACAGTGTCTCTCATGCCATGACAGCTCAATAGGTAAAGGGGACTCTATCGTTGGCGCTGGTTTCTGGACGCATTCCAAAGACCTTGCGCAACATCTTGGCGGTCATCCTATAGGCGTATACTATGACGAGTCCAGGGCAAGGGATCCTGAAGGGTATAAGCCCAAGGCGTCTATAGCGCCACTGAGACTTTTCAGCGGCAAAATCGGCTGTGGTTCATGCCATGATCCATACTCTACAAGGGCAAATAAACTTATTATGAGTAATGCAGGCAGCGGACTCTGTCTGAGATGTCATAACAGATGAGGGAGGAAAGATGAGGACAGAAAGATTTACTTTAAAGGGATTTCAGAAAAATATGCTTCTGCGGTTTATTGTAATTACTGCAATAGGCGGTATTGTTGCAACGATTTTATTTTATATAATCACAAACAGGCGGCTGGAAGAGGTCATTTATACATTTCATCTGCCAAGCAGCATTGATGAATTTTTGTTGCCTTATGTGATTACAGCGAATCTCGCAGGCCTTCTCATTGTTATGATTGCCCTGATACTGGCTATGAGATCAACTTTCTGGAAGGTAGCAGGACCGCTTTTCAGAGTTTCACAGGATATACAAAAGCTGATAGATGGGGACCTAACCGTCAATATCAGACTTAGGAAAGATGATGAATTTAAGGATATAGCTGAAGATTTTGATTTAATGGGGAAGTCAATGAGGGATAAGTTCCTTAAGGTAAAAGAACGTTTTGCCGAACTTTCTGCTACTGCTGCGGATATGGGAATCTACCATGATGACAGGGAACTATTTAAGCAAAAAAATGATTTGCTCAAAAAAAATATAGAGGAGTTACGTGAAGGACTTGATGCATTCAAGATATAGCAGCCTAATGCTTCTTATGAGTCTCTTGCTGATCTTTGCCATGCCGGAAAGGGCAGCAGGGCATAATTTCATAGGCAAGGTTGGCTGTTTCGAGTGCCATGAAAAATTACCCTTGGGGAAAGCTGCTTTGCTGCTCAGAACCAATATTGGAAAAATATGCATGAGGTGCCATAAACTTGAAAAAAGGCTTTCTCATCCCGTTGGTATGGTCCCAAAAGTGATAGTTCCGTTGGACTTGCCGCTTGACAATGAAGGCAGGGTCAGTTGCGTTACGTGCCACGATGTTCACATGTCTGCCGTAAACAAACTTACCGGTAAGAAGACGCATTATCTAAGGAGAATAGTAAAGGGTAAGAAATTATGTTATGCGTGTCACGTCAAGCTTCCGTCGAAATTTTAACTAATGCGATTCTGAGATAAATTATGTGTTCATCATATCGAGAAAATCTTTATTGGTTTTTGTGCCGGTAAGTTTCCCGAGCAGAAACTCCATGCTTTCAACAGTGCTGAGCGGATTCAATAACTTTCTTAATATCCACATCTTGTTAAGAACGTCTTTGTCAACGAGGAGTTCTTCTTTTCTTGTGCCTGATGCATTTATATCTATAGTCGGGAATATCCTCTTGTCAACGAGTTTTCTGTCGAGGTGAAGTTCCATATTGCCGGTGCCTTTAAATTCTTCAAATATGACATCGTCCATTCTGCTTCCGGTGTCAACCAGGGCAGTTGCAAGGATTGTAATGCTTCCGCCGCTTTCAATGTTTCTTGCAGCTCCAAAAAATCTCTTTGGTTTCTGCAGGGCGTTCGAATCAAGTCCTCCCGATAAAACCTTTCCGCTTGTAGGTATGATGGCATTATAAGCCCTTGCAAGCCTTGTTATGCTGTCGAGGAGTATAACTACGTCACGCTTGCTCTCAACGAGTCTTTTGGCCCTGTCTATAACCATCTCGGCAACCTGACAGTGTCTCTGCGGGGGCTCATCAAATGTTGAGCTGATTATCTCTGCTGTGGAGACCTGTCTTTTCCAGTCAGTTACCTCTTCCGGCCTTTCATCTATCAGGAGGATTATAAGGTGTATTTCCCTGTGGTTTTTCTTCGTAGCTTTAGCGATTGACTGCAGGAGCATTGTCTTGCCTGTCCTTGGTGCGGCAACTATCATCCCTCTTTGCCCTTTGCCGACAGGGCATATAAGTTCCATGACCCTTGTTGAATAATCATTCTGGTCATATTCGAGTTTTATCCTTTCTGTAGGGTAATATGGAATGAGGTTATCGAAAAGGGTTCTGTTGATGCTGTCCTCCGGTGATTCATGGTTTACTGCCTCTACCTTAAGCAGCGCGAAATATCTTTCGCTCTCTTTTGGCGGCCTGATCTGACCTGAAACAAGGTCTCCTGTTCTCAGGGTAAACCTGCGTATCTGTGACGGAGAGACATAGATATCATCAGGCCCCGGGAGATAGCTGTAATCCGGTGATCTCAGAAACCCAAAACCATCAGGGAGTATCTCAAGAACGCCTGCTCCAAAAACATTCCCTGTTTTTTCTGTCTGTGCCTGAAGAATTGCGAATATAATATCCTGTTTTCTCATTCCTGAGGCGCCGTCTACATTGAGTGATTTTGCAAATGTTGTTAATTCATCAATAGTTTTTTCTTTGAGTTCTGAAATAGAGACGTTTTCCATAATTAGCTCCTATTCGGGATTTTCTATGTGTGGTTTATATAATAATACCCGGCAGGTCTTTTCCGCCTCAGCGGATCTTTGAGCCTATCCTGGGGGTTTTTAAAACACGATTTGAACTATCGTAGATAGATAGTACTAGAATAAAGTTGCTTTTGTCAATACCTGCATGGTAAATTTTTCTATGAGATATGGAGAAAAGGCAGTAAAAAAGGCAAAGCTGGAGATATGGGACAACCCTTATCCTGAAAGGGACTATGAAATCAACATAAGTTTCCCTGAATTTACCTGTCTTTGCCCGCGGTCAGGCTATCCTGATTTTGCGGCAATAAATATCAATTATGTTCCTGATAAAAAGATTGTTGAACTGAAATCACTGAAGCTCTATTTTAATTCCTTCCGTGATGTGCATATCTCGCATGAAGAGGCTACAAATAAGATTTATTCAGAGCTAAAGAAGAAACTAAGTCCCAGATCCCTCGAAGTCATTGGTGATTTCAATCCGAGAGGAAATGTGAAGACGGTTATTAGAGTCTGTTCAAAAGAGATTTAAGGCGGGACTTGCTCAATGTTAAATACCCTTTGCTCTTTTGATAAAGAGCCTCAACTTTGCGTGGTCTTTTTTGCCCTTTTCTGCCTCAACCCCGCTGCTTACGTCAACCGCATAAGGATGTACCCGGCGTATGGCCTGTCCTATGTTTTCAGGAGTAAGACCGCCTGCAAGAATAATCCTTCCGAATTGTTTTGCCTCTATTGCAATATCCCAGTTGAATATCTGTCCTGTGCCGCCAAAGATTTCCGGAGTATATGTATCGAGCAGAAATGCCGAGACTTTATCTTTGTACTGTGAGATTATTTCAAGGTTATCGATGGATTTTACCCGTATGGCTTTTATTACAGGTCTTGAAAGATTGCATGCCTTAGGAGGTTCATCGCCGTGAAGCTGGATTGTGTTTATTCCTGTATGTGAAATAACTTTTTCTATATTTTTTTTATTCTCATTAACAAACACTCCTACCGATGAAATGAATGGAGGTAACTTTTTAATAATTGCTTTTGCCTTTGCAGGGGAAATATATCTCGGGCTTTTTTTAAAGAACACAAACCCAAGCGCGTCAGCGCCGTGATTAACCGCTTCAAGCGCATCTTCAAGGTTTGTTATCCCGCAAATCTTTACTTTTACCATTTGAAAGATTATAGCATAATGCCTGCCTCTTTCTTTTATTTTCTAAATTTGAATAATTCTTATGCCCTTGTGTATCATAGGAAGTGCAGAAGTACGGAAGCAGCAAATAAGGTGATGGCGGTTAGTTTTTAATTTGTCATTCCGAGCAGAGCGAAGGAATCTCTAAGCAAGATTGCTTCGGTCATATTGACCTCGCAATGACAGCATAAAGGAGAGGATTTTATGAACAAGATTTTAAAACTCGGCATTCCAAAAGGAAGTCTTCAGGAGTCAACATTAAAGCTTTTCAGGAAGGCGGGGTATCACATCACAGTATCAAGCCGGTCTTATTATCCGTCATTCGATGATGCTGAGGTCGAGGCAATGCTGATAAGGGCACAGGAGATGGCGAGGTATGTCCAGGACGGTATACTCGATTGCGGTCTTACCGGAAAGGACTGGATACTGGAGCAGAATGCTGACGTGCATGAGGTTGCAGAACTCATCTATGCAAAGGAAGGTTTAAGGCCTGTAAAATGGGTGATTGCTGTGCCGAATGACTCAAAGATAAAAAGCGTGAAAGGTTTGAATGGCAAGCGCATTGCAACAGAGCTTGTCGGGTTTACAAAGAGATATCTGAAATCAAAGGGCATAAAAGCAGCAGTGGATTTTTCATGGGGTGCAACAGAGGTAAAGCCCCCATATCTTGCAGATGCAATAGTCGAGCTTACAGAGACAGGAACGTCTTTAAAGGCAAATAACCTTAGGATTGTCGAAACGATTCTTGAATCAAGCACAAGATTTATTTCAAATAAAAAGGCCTGGCAGGACAAGTGGAAGAGGCAGAAGATGCAGAACATCGTAATGCTTTTGAAAGGGGCGTTGTCAGCTGAGGAAAAGGTCGGGCTTAAGATGAATGTATCTGAGAAGTCCTTTAGAAGGGTGATGAGCCTGTTGTCCGCGATGCACTCGCCGACTATTTCAGCGCTTTCTGATAAGGGCTGGTATGCGCTTGAGGTGATAATTGCTGAGAAGACTGTAAGGGATATTATCCCTAAGCTCAAGATGGCCGGAGCAACAGGGATAGTTGAGTATCCGTTAAGCAAGGTGATACCATAGCATATGGTTAGACAGGCAGGAGATAGCATTTTCGCTCATTCTCGCTTCGCTCCGAGGAATTTTGCCTCTTTATTATCAGATAAGATAAACTGTCTGAATATCGGCAAAATAAAACCGCTCAAATACTATATCCTGCCTGTAAAGACTAAAATTGTTGGGTGTTATGAAAAAGATCGAAATAAAAAAACTCGTTAGATCGAATGTCCACAGTCTCAGGGCCTACAGCGTAAAAGAGATCCCCTGTAAAATAAAGCTCGATGCGAATGAAAGCCCGTATTCAGCGTTTAGCGTTCAGTCTCCTCATTCTCCTCAGCGAACCCGCCTGAGTGCGGGGGCGACTCGCCTGGGCGAGCGTTCAGCGTTCAGCGTTGAAAAAATCTTTCAGACATTGAATCGTTATCCGGATCCGGAAGCAAAGACATTAAAAGGAATCATTGCAAAAAATATCAAGCTGAAGCCTGAGAATATTCTATTGGGAAACGGTTCTGATGAGCTTATTTATTATCTTGTTACCACATTCGGAGGGCCGGTGCTTTATCCTGTGCCTACCTTTTCCATGTATGGCATTATCTCTCAGGTGCTTGGAGAGAAAGGTATAGCTATTAAACTTGATAATGAGTTTGACCTTAACCCGGATAAAATATTGACTGCGATTAAGAAGCTAAAACCAAAGCTTATATTCCTGAGCAGTCCTAACAACCCTACAGGCAACTGCTTTTCTTCAGACAAAATATTAAAGATAATAGAGGTATCCAAAGGCATCGTTGTTGTTGATGAGGCATATCAGCCTTTTTCGAGCGAGAGAGGGTTTTTGCCGTTGCTTCGTGATTATAAAAATCTTGTTATTATGAGGACGCTGAGCAAAATAGGGCTTGCAGGTTTGAGGGTAGGGTTTTTGATTGCTGATGCCGGGATAATCAAAGAGGTCAACAAGGTGAGGCTTCCATTTAATGTAAATTTGTTGTCTCAGGCGATAGCAGCAAAGGCGCTGAAGAATAAAAGGATGATGGGACGATACATAAGCACAATTGTCTCTGAAAGAGAAAGGCTTTTTGATGAGCTCTCAGAAATAAAAGGCATAAAGCCATATCCGACAGAAGCAAATTTTATATTATTTAAAATAAAGAATTCTGATAAGGTCTATCAAAAACTCCTCAAAAAAGGCGTGCTTGTGAGGAATATGAAAGGTGTTGTGAACGGATGTTTGAGGGTGACAGTGGGGACAAAAAATGAAAATAATAGTTTTCTTAAAGCACTTAAAGAGGTGATAAAATGAGCAGAAAAGCATTGATTAAAAGAAAGACAAAGGAGACTGACATATCTCTGGATTTAAACCTCGATGGCAGCGGCAAGTATTCTATAAACACTTCTGTCCCGTTTTTTGACCACATGCTTTCCCTTATGTGCAAGCACGGACTTTTTGATGTGAAGCTAAAGGCAAAGGGTGACATAGATATTGATGACCACCATACTGTGGAAGATATCGGCATAGTCCTTGGCAAGGCAGTCAAACAGGCGCTCGGAGACATGAGAGGGATATCCAGATACGGGCAGGCATCTGTGCCCATGGACGAAGCGCTTGTCTTGGTCAGTCTTGATATAAGCGGAAGGCCTTATCTTGTATACAGAGTGGAGTTCCCCAAAAAAGGGAAGATAAAGGATTTTGACCCGGATCTTATCGAGGATTTTTTTCAGGCATTTGTGAGCAACAGCAATATCACGCTGCATGTCAATGTTCTGTATGGCAGGAACATTCACCATATGATAGAGGCTGTTTTTAAAGGGCTTGGAAGGGCGCTAAGAGGGGCTGTTTCCGTAGATAAGAAAATAAAGGGTGTTTTGACTACAAAGGGTATGTTATAATTCGGCCTGAAATTGTAGCTTTAGGTTAAAGTTTGGACTAAAAAGGAATTTATATGCTTTTAAAAGACCTTTTTAAACGGCTTATCAATTTTATAACCTTTGTTGATATTCCCATTCGCAAAAAATTTCTCCTCTTCTGGGTCGGCTGTGCATTCTGGTTCGCGGTTATCTTTGTTGTTGCGCTATTGGGTATTCAGGATGCAACTTACCGCTTAATAAGTATTATCGCACTGTTAATAGCCCTGAGTTTGCTGACCCTCTTTGCTGTATGGATTTCCCGTGCATTTACAAGGCCGATAGAGGCTATGATAGAACAGATTGATATTCTTTCCGAGGGCGATATCGATCTGACGAAGAAGATAGAAATATTATCAAAAGATGAAATAGGTATTCTTTCCTCCCGCTTTAATAAGTTTTTGGATACTATACATGACATGAGTTCTTTTAAAAGGGTTGTGGAAGAGGATGATACCGCTGAGGATATATACGCAAGGCTGGGGAAGACAATCAATGAGAATCTGGCTCTGAAACCGTTTGTAATTTATGAGGTTTCTAACAGCAAGAATATCATGAGGCCGGTATATACAACAGCTCTTCATGAAGTGACAGAGGATTATTGTAATAGGGACATATTGGTAGACTGCAATCGCTGCAGGGCAAAAAAGACCGGCGAGGTTGTTTCTTCTTTTCCGTACCCCGGGATATGCAAGCACTTTTTTAAGAGTGGTGAAAGAAACCATATCTGTATCCCAATGATAATGGGCGGGAGTACCGGCGGAGTTTTTCAATTTGTCTTCGACAAGGCAGGCGAGCAAGAGGCCTTTGATGTAGTGAACAGGAAAGTTGTCAAGGCATCGAGATATATAAGGGAGGCAGTGCCTGTCCTTGAAGCAAAAAGGATGATGGACACTCTGAAAGAGTCCGCCCTGAGAGATGCTCTTACAGGCTTATATAACAGGAGATTCCTTGAGGAATATACCGAAACCCTGGTGGCCATATCACAGAGAAGGAATGCTCTGATGGGGTTACTTATGTGTGATTTAGACTACTTTAAAGAGGTCAATGATATATATGGTCATAATGTCGGCGATGCGATATTAAAAGAGACTGCAAATGTCATAAGGGAATGCGTGAGGGCATCTGATATGGTAGTGAGGTTTGGCGGCGAGGAATTTCTTGTAATCCTTATGGACATCAAGGAAGGCGAGGCAGAGGAGGTTGCAGAAAAGATAAGGAAGGCGATCGAAGATACCAAGATAAAAATACCGAGAGGGTTTATACAGAAGACGATCAGTATCGGTATCTCTGAGTTTCCTAAAGATACCCCTAAATTATGGCAGGCAATAAAATATGCTGATATAGGCATGTATAAGGCAAAAAATGCAGGCAGGAACAGGACTGTGAGATTCGCAAAGGATATGTGGACTGTTGAGGAATATTGAAATCATTGATTGATGAAATTCCCCTTAGTGAAATTAAATTTGTCCTCCTTGATATGGACGGTACTCTCCTTGATAAGTATTTCGATGATTATTTCTGGGAACACCTTGTGCCTGAAAAATATGCTGAGAAACATAATATAACTTTTGGTAAGGCAAAAGAAGAACTTTTAAAAAAGTATAAGCACCATGAGGGGACTTTAAACTGGACGGATATAGATTTCTGGTCAAGGGAGCTTGCTCTCGATATCCCTGCCTTAAAAGAGCAGATAAGACATATGATAGAGGTTCATCCGCATGTTGAGGATTTTCTGAGGATGCTGAGGAGACATAAGAAAAAGGTCTTTCTCGTTACAAATGCGCATTACAAAGTGCTTGCTCTGAAATTCAAAAAAACAGAGATAGGGAAATATTTTGATGATACAATAACCTCATGTGAGATGGGGTATCCGAAAGAGATGATCGAGTTCTGGAAGAAGGCGGAGAAAAGGCT